>Ga0307510_10002342_pt1 | contig 21414 bp, 11 predicted proteins | sample 12_EM_MG_FD_207224 | JGI IMG/M metagenome (GOLD analysis project Ga0307510, IMG submission 207224) | Populus trichocarpa ectomycorrhiza microbial communities from riparian zone in the Pacific Northwest, United States - 12_EM | ecosystem: Host-associated > Plants > Roots > Unclassified | place... | reverse complement strand
CAGGTAGACGGCGGCGGCGAGCCAGGCGCGGGCGTACCCGTCCGGGTCGGCTTCCTCGGTGCGGCCGAAGACGTCGCGGCCGCGCCGGTCCGCCTCCGCGGCGAGGGCGCGCGACAGGTCCGCGGCGGTGCGGAAACCCGCCTGGCGCAGCGCCGCCGCGGCCCCGGCCCGGTCGCCGTCGCGCGCGGGCTCGGCGGCGGCTCTGCGACCGCCGGACACGGCGACCTCGACCGACCGCCGCAGCCGCCACAACGGCGCCTGGGCCACCGGGTCCGGCGGGACGCGGAGGAGTGCGGGCAGCTCCGGCAGGGCGTCGGCGGGCGGCAGGTGGATGCCTTCGAGGCGGTCGTAGCCCAGATCGGCGTGGCCCAGCCACTCCGCCGGCAGCCGCAGGGTCGCCGTACCCTCGTCCGGCAGCGGGCCGACGGCCAGGGGCCGCAGAGTGACCGCGCGATCGGGGTCGAGGCGGCCGACGACGCGCAGCCGCAGCCCGGGGCGGGACGCCAGTCGGCGGAGGTTGGTGGTGTGGGCGAGGTCGGGGTGGCCGTTCGACGGCAGCAGGCGGATCAAGAGTCCGTCCGGGTCCGCCCGGCCGGACACCAACTCCTTTGCGAGCACGTGCTGGTCGACCACTCCGACGATGGCCAGATCGCAGCCGATCAGCTCACCGTCCGTCCGCTCGGCCCGCTCCGGGTCGCCCGCCGGAGCGTTCCCGAGCCGGGCTGTGACGGCCTCGGAGAGGGGTCGGGCGAACAGGGCGGCCAACGGGCCCGATGTCCAGGACAGGCCCGCGACCGGCGTCGCCCGGACCCCCTTGCCGGCCCCGAGACGACCGTCCGAGGACAGCGTCGCCCCAGCGATCAGCAGCCCGCCACGGGAGAGTTGGGCGTGGTCGAGGCTGCCCGAGCCGAGCGCGACGGTAGCCGTGGCGGCTCCCCGCGCACGGGCGGGACCGCCCGGCCGCACGTCCGCCACGGTGAACCAGCGCCCGTCGTCGGAGAGGAGATGCGTGACCACCCCGCCGTACCCGGTGGCGGAGATCACCGGCTCCCGGCACACCCCGTGAACCCGCAGCGCGCCTTCCGGCCGGTAGCCGCGGCGGGCGGTGCCGACTAGTGCCGGGTCCGGATCGGCCGCCGCCAACAGGCCTGTGGTCAGCAGCAGTTCACGCAGATCGGCGACCAGGTCGGCCAGCCGGTGGCCGTCGTGCCGGGACCGGGCGCCCCGCAGTCCACGCACCACGCGCAGCGCCGCCGCCTCGGCGCGGTGCAGCCCGGCGAGGCGCGCGGTGTGGGAGGCACGCAGCACCTCCGCCTGCGCCACCGCACCCGCCGCCGGAACCCCGGCGGCCAGAGCCGCGGCCGCGGCGGCCCACAGAGCGCGCGCGGCGGCCCGTTGCGCGTCCGTGGGACCCGCCTGCGGCGCTGCCGCGGGCGCGTCCGGGACGGCATCCGCGCCGGTGGCGTCCCGCTCCGCCTCCGCGGCGGCGCCGGCCGCCTCGGCCGGCGGCGCGTTCGTCTCTACGGCCGTCTCCGCGTCGGCCACCGGACAGGCGCCCAGCACGGCGGCGCGGTGCAGGCACCTCGGGGCCAACAGGCAGCTGCACACGGCCTGTTCGGCGTCCGTGACCGTCCCGGAAGGGCCAGGAGTGAGGACGACCTCCGCGTCCTCGCCGCACCGCACCCGGCGCACGGCGCCCTCGACGGTGACGGGCGCGGCCACGGACGTCTCGATCGCGGCGTCCAGCTTCTTGCGCAGTCGGGAGGTCAGGACCTCCACGGCGGCAGCGGCCACCTCGGGCGCCACCGGGGGCAGTTCGGGGTTCATCGGGACTCTCCGCGAAGGCGTTCGCCCACCCAGCGGGCGAGGGCGAGAGGACTGAGGGCGGCGACGGGCATCCCGGCCGCGACGAGTTGCCGGGCCACCGGCACGGAGTAGCGCGGGGTGCCGGTGTCGTCCAGCGCGGCGCAGCCCATCAGATGCACCCCGGAACCCGCGAGCGTCCGTACCTCGCCCAGGAGCCCGCCCAGCGGGTAGCCCTCCTCGAAGTCGCTCACCACCACCACGAGGGTCCGGCTGGGCACGGTCACCAGGGAACGGGCGTGGGCCAGACCGGCCGCGATGTGGGTACCACCGCCCACCCGCACCTCCAGCAGCAGGGACAACGGGTCGTCGACCCGGTCCGTCAGGTCGATCACGTCGGTCGAGAACGCCAGGAAGTGCGTGCTGAGCGTGGGTACTCCGCCCAGCACGGCCGCGGTCAACGCCGACCAGACCACGGAGGCCTCCATCGACCCGGACACGTCGACCACCAGAATCAGCCGCCAGTCCGCCTCCTTGCGCGAACGGGTGCTGAACACCGGCCGTTCCGGCACGACCAGGGTGCTGCCGTCGGCCCCCCTGCGGGCGTGCGCCAGGTTCGCCCGCAGCGTGCGCGGCAGGTCGATCCGGCCGCCCGGACGACGGGTCGGGCGCGGAGTGGCCAGACCGGTCAGCGCGGGCCGCACCCGGGTGGCCAACTCCTTGGCCAGCTCGTCGACCAGGCGGCGCACCAGCGGTCGTAGCCGCGCCAGTTGCTGCTCGGGCATCCCGCCCGCCAGCGACAGCACCGACGTCAGCAGATCGACCGAAGGGCGTACGGCCGCGGGGTCGAGCTCGGCCAGGACGTCGCCGCGCCCCTGATCGGCGGCGCGGGCGAGGACCTCCTCGCGTACCTCCGCGCCGAACAGCGCCTGGAGTTCCTCGGCCCACTCACGCGCGGTCGGGAAGGAGGCGTCCTGTCCGCCGCCGCGTCCGCCGTCCCGGCCCGGGTCCGAGGAGCCCTCGCCGCGACCGGTGCCGTACAGCTCGTCGAGCGCGTGCGCGTAACGGCGGGCGCCTGCCGGCAGCTTGTCGCTCTGGCTGCCCAGCAGCAGGCGCCACCGGTCCGTCGGCGGGATACGCGGTACGGCGTCGGCCGGCTCGGCCGCACCTGACGGGTCCGGCGCCGGCACGGGACGTACGCCGGCCGTCGTGGGGGCCGGCAGGTCAGCGGTCCGGGGCGTCGGCCACAGGGCTTCCACCGCTGTACGGCCGGCCTCGTCCGCCGCCGCCCACAGGGCCAGCAGTTCTGGAGAGGCGGCCAGTGCGAGGTCGAGGCGGTCGCCCAGCCGCTCCGTGACCGTGTGCAGCAGCCGGTCGCGGCCCGCCGGGGAGAGCGTGTCGAAGCCGCCGCGCAGGGCGGGCAGCCGCTCCAGGAACGCCTGGTCCGCGAGCGAGTCGACGCGGTCGAGCAGCGGATCGAGCGCGGTCGACGCCGACTGGAGCAGCGGCGCGGCCCCGGTCAGCAGCCCAGCCAGGCGACGAGCCAGCGCGTGCCGTGCGTCGGGGCCGGTGGCGGCATCGATCCAGCCGGCGGCCCGGGCACCGAGAGTGTCGGCGCCGTCCAGATCCAGCAGGACCCGGCAGGCGAGGGCGGCCCCCTGGACGAGGGGGGAGCCGGTGTGCGCGAGGCCGCTCAGGGCCTCGTCCATGCGCAGTCCCAGGCGGTGCTCACCGGCACGTGCGGCCAGGGCGACGAGCGCGGCCACCTCCTCCGGGTCGTCGCTCCCCGCCAGACCGGGCAGGGACCCTACCGCCGACTCCAGCAGATCGGCGGCGAGTACGCCCGCCGCCCGGCGGGTTCCGGGCGTGGTGCCGGGCAGATGGCCCCGGCGCAGCGCCTCGAGCAGATCCAGTCCGGTGAGGATCTCGGGGAGCGTCGCGGAGGCGGGCAGCACCTCGGCGGCCTCCGCCAGCCGCTGGGCCACCAGGTCGGGCAGATCGCAACGGGCGGCGTCCCGGAGCCCCGTCAGAACGAGGGCACAGGTGGGGGCGCCCTCCGCCGACTCCCTGCGGAAGGTCTCCCGCAGCGTTCCCTCGGCCGCCAGCGCGGCGGTCACGCCCCGCACCCCGGCCAGGTCCAGACGGACCGGCACGGACGGCACCCACGCCGCCCGCCACCGGGTGGTGAGCGCGGCGGCATCGCCCGTACCGGCCACCTCCACGGGCTCGCCGTATCCCACCCCGCACACGTCGAGACGCCGCAGGAGGATCTCGCGCCGGTTGTCGAGCACCGAACGGAGCGGGTCCAGGCGCAGCTCACGCCGGGCGGGATCGTCCGGGCCTGGCAGCCGCAGGGCGGCGAGTTCGGCCTCGACGGACGGGCCGAGCCCGGAGCGCGGGGTGCCCGGCGCGACCCGGCCGCGCTCGGTACCCACCAGGACCACTTCCAGGGCTCGCGCGAGAGCACGGCCCCGGCCGAGCGGCTCGCCCTGCCCCATCACGGACGTCAGGGCCTCCAGCATCTCGCCCCGGCCCGGCGCGGGGAGCCCGCGCAACCGGGCGAGGTCACCGGCCACGCGCAGCGTCTCACGGGCCTCACCCGTCCCCGCGGTGTGCCCGGCCGCGCGCAACTCCCGGCACACTCCGGTGATGGCCCGGGCGGCGGCGTCGTACAGCAGATCGGGATCGCCCGCGGCGCTGAACACCGCTTGCTGCCAGCGGGGATCGCGGATGCCTGCCGGGTACCCGGACCGGGAGTCCAGCAGATCGAAGGCGTACGGGACGAGGGAGGTGACGACGAGGGAGGGCTCTGCCGGGAGCCCCGAACCGGTCGCCGGTGTCCCGCGCACCCCTGCTCCGTCAGCCCGCTCCGGCTCCCGCTCCCGCAGGGCCGCCCCCTCGGCCAGCGCCGGTGCGTGGAAGGCGCCGACGACTGCCGCGACGCGGCGGCCGCCGGCCGCCGCGAGGGCGATCGTCTCCCGCATGTGCGCCTCACGGGCAAGGTCCACCGCGGGTACGCCGCCCGACGACTCGGAATCCTGGCGCAGCGCCCAGCCGACGCTCAGGGCAGCCCGGCGGAGCGACTCGGGGGTGCAGCCGGGGGCGAGGACCTCCACGCTCCGGTCCCACAGGTCGTCCCCGGCACGGCCGGTACCGGCGGCGGTGAGCGCCTGCGCGAAGGACGCGGACGCCGGAGGGCCGACCGCCTCGGCGCGTACGTCTCCCTCCGTGTGCCAGCGGGCATCGGCCATCGGCAGATCGCAGCAGACGACCTCCACTCCCCGCTCGCGCGCCCAGCGGACCGCGGCGAGTTCGGGGGAGAAGTCGGCGAACGGGTAGAAGCCGAGCCGCCCGCCCTCGACGGCACCCGCGAGCGCGACCGGCGCGAGCGTGCCGGGCGCGCCGAGGTGGGTCAGCCACGGCTGGAAGTCCGCCGGCAGCTCCACGCACACCACCTCGGCGCCGGCCGCGTCCAGCAGGGCGGGTACGGCGGCGGCGAGCGCCGGGCTGTGGTGCCGTACGCCCAGCAGGTACGGCACCACCGAGTCGGCGAGGGCGTCGAGCGCGGCCCTCGGGTCCTGAGCGAGCGTCACCGAAGGTTCTCCCGCAGGTCCCAGAGCCGGCGCCAGGTCGCCGAACCGTCCTCGGCGCGGCGACGCACCGGACCGTCCCAGTAGCCCAGGAGGCGTGCGTGGTCGGTGGGGTCGTCCTTGCGGACCACGCCCAGGAGATGACCGGGCACCAGGTCGAGGGGGTCCCCGGCCGGGAGGTAGGCGGTGGCCACCCCGAGGGAGACGGCCACCTGTACCGCCTCCGCCGTGGACATCACCGTGCCGGGACGCTCCACGTCCCAGCCCTCGGCCGAGCGGCCCGCCCGCAGATCACGGAAGACGGTCACCAGGACATCGAGCACCGCGTCGTCGACGTCGAACGCGGCACCCGCCCGCTCGACGGCCGCGACAGCCTGTCGTTTCACGAGTGCGGTCTCGGCGTCCACGTCCGCGATCGGATGCACCGTCTCGAAGTTGAAGCGGCGCTTGAGCGCGGCGGACATCTCCGACACACCCCGGTCGCGCAGGTTGGCGGTGGCGATGACGGTGAAGCCGGAGGCCGCGGCGACCTGCGCGTCGTCCGTGCCGGACAGCTCGGGCACGCTCATCCGGCGGTCGGAGAGGATCGACACGAGCGCGTCCTGCACCTCGGGCAGGCAGCGGGTGATCTCCTCGACGCGCGCCACCCGTCCGGAGCGCATCGCGGCGAGCACGGGCGAGTCCACCAGCGCCTGGGGCGTGGGCCCCTGGGCCAGGAGGAGGGCGTAGTTCCAGCCGTAGCGCAGGGCGTCCTCGGTGGTGCCCGCGGTGCCCTGGACGGTCAGCGCGCTGGTGCCGCAGACGGCCGCCGCCAGCAGCTCCGAGAGCATCGACTTGGCCGTGCCCGGCTCACCGACCAGGAGCAGTCCGCGTTCTCCGGCGAGGGTGACCACGCACCGCTCCACCAGGGCGCGTTCACCGACGAACTTGGGTGCTACGACGAGTTCGCGGGGCAGTGTCTCGTGCGGCTTGGCGAGCTTGAGCGGTTCGCCCGCGCTGCCGCAGACGAAGGTGATGACGGATCGGGGCGTCAGCAGCCAGCCGGGCGGTCGCGGGCCGTCGTCGTACGCGGCGAGGAAGGCGAGCTCGGTGGCGTGGCGCTCTTCGGCGGGCAGGGTCTGCCGGTGGGGCAGGGCCGTCGCCGTGTCGGTCGGGGTCATGAATGTCCTTGCGGGATAGGTCTGTTGGTCGTCGATGAGGGGGCGCCGGTGATGCCGGGCGCCCCCCGGGGAGCAGGCGTCGGGTGGCGCCGGGTCGGCCTGTACGGCGCCACCGGTGGTGTCGGGCGCCTCCGTGCCGGGTCCGTCAGCGGCGGCGTCCCCGGCGCACCTTCAGCTCCTCGAACCGGGGCGCGTCGCCCTCCCGGACCCGCTGCCAGGCTCTGCGGTACAGGTCCGCGACCGGTTCGGTCGGCACGATCACGCCGAAGAACGTGCGGGCGCCGTCGACGGTGTCGAACAGCGGCAGCTTCCACTGCTCCAGGGGAACGCGCGGGGCCGACTGCTCGGCCCAGCCGCCGGGCAGGAAGAGCGAGCGGCCCGCCCTGGTCCGGGTGGCCTCGACCACGAGGTCGGTGGCGGCCAGTTCGGCGCGGGCCGCCTTGAGCCGGGCCGGCTTCCACCCCGTCCACCGGGCCGTCAGACGGTCGGTCGGGTCGGGCATGGCCAGCAGCATCAGATACAGCGTGGCCGCGTCGTCGCCGAGGCCGTGCTCCTTGGCCACCTCGGCGACCAGGTCGGGCACGGAGCGGCCCGGGTTCTGCGGCCACCAGGTGCCGTCCTTGTCCGGGACGCCCAGGATCGGCTCGCCGGGGTCGGCGAGGAGGGCCGCGAAACGGGGGTCGCGGACCAGTCGCAGGGCGACCTCGGCCGGGTACGGCTGGTCGTCGACGCGGGTCGCGGGCAGGTAGGGGTCCTGGCCGGCCTCGTCGAGCAGGTCGACACGGACGCCCGGGGCCGGCTGGTCGTCGTGGGTGGCCAGGACCACGGCGCCGTAGCGCTCGAATCCCGGACCGGTCTCCGTGGGGGTGCCCGCCGTCTTCCGGAACGCGGGGAGGCTGATGTACTGGCCGAGGTCGAGCATGAGCCCGGGGGCGGCAAGGCGTTGGCGTACGGCGGTCAGCACCGGGGGCAGCGCGGCGCGGATCGGGTCGCCGGCGGGCAGCCGGTGGGCGAGCCACGCGGCGAGGCCGACCGAACCGACCAGGGTCTGCGTGCTGAACCCGGCCGTGTCGTTCCCGGCCGGCCGCACCCGGTCACCGTTGACCTCCCACCGCAGGTCCCGGCTGAGTTCCGGGGCGCGGGCCGGGTCCAGCAGCGCGGGCAGGGCTTCCCGTACGCTCCACGGCGCGTGCTTGAGGGCGCGGACGGCGTCGCTGAGCAGGTCCTCGGGCAGGGCGGGACGCTTGCCGAGCCTGCTGTTCCACACCGCGGCGCCCGCCGCCACGTCCGGGCCCTCGGTCCACAGCCGCACCGGGTCGGCGGGCAGCAGGGCCGCCACGACCGCGGCGCGGACGGCACTCTCGATGCCGCGCAGTTCGTCCTTGGCGACCGCCGCCGGAGCGACCTTCACCCCGATGACGGTGCGGGTCTCGGTGGTGAGGAAGGACCGCTCGTAGGCGTCGGCATTCGGAAGTCCGGCGACGACGAGCCGGGCCATGGTCTCCGTGACTCCGGTGAGCCGGGCGAACTCCTCGGCGGCGTCCGGGAACCACGGTGCCGGACCGCGCTCGGCGAGTGCGTCGAGAAAGGCACCGAGCCGGCCCGGGTGCTCGCCCTCGCCCACCGGGTCGCAGGCCACGACCCTGTAGGGCTCCGGAGCGGTGAACCGTCCGGCCGGATCGTGGAACAGACCGGTGAAGTCGCAGCCGTCGTCGCCCGGGGACCCGTGTCCGGTCACGGCGACGAAGGCGCCGTCCGCCAGCGGCAGCAGGCCGTTCCAGGAGCCCTCCCGCCAGGCGCCCGAGGCCGGACGCAGCAGATGCGCGTCCAGACGCAGCGTCACCGAGCGCCAGTGGCAGGGCACTTCGGACTGTCCCAGCCCCAACCGGTCGAACGCGGCGAGCAGTTGTCGCAGTGCCTCGCGGTGCTCGTCGGCGGTTGTGTCGGCCGCAGCGCGGTAGGCGAGGGCCGTCGCCCGCCCGAGCAGGGTGCGCAACTCCGGCTGCCCGGTGGGCAGTTCGGGCCCGTCGAGGTGGAGTCGGGCACCGGACGTCTCCGGTGCGGCGTCGGCGGCCCGGGTCAGCGTCCGCAGGGTGCGGAAGACGCTGTCGGCCTGGTCGTCGCGGTTCCACCAGTAGCCGTTCGACGCACCGAGACCACTCATCGCGTCACGCAGCAGACTGTCCGTCGGACCGGCCGGACCCTCGTCCTCCACGCCGCCGTCCAGGGCGAGGGTGAGCCGGGTCGCCGCCGCGTCCAGGACCGCCTGCTGGGCCGCCGCGTACCGCACGACCCCGGTGATGCCCGCGAGCAAAGCGGGGTGGGTGACCGGCAGCAGCGTGCGGATCGCGGCGGGCAGCGCCTCCGCGTCCCGGTCGGAGGCGGCCGACAGAAGGGCGGCGGCGATGTCCCGGTCGATCTTCCGCAGCCCCGCCGAGCCCTCCGGGTCGCGCGCGGTCAGGCACTCCCAGTACTGCACCGGCGGCAGCAGCAGCGAGCCCTCGCCGAACACGCCCGCCGTACGGTCGGTCTTCGCCCAGGCGGTGACGACACCGTCCGCGTCGACCAGGTCGAGCTGCCAGCCGTTGCGCACGACGGCGGTGGGCCGCTCCGCGCCCGGGAACATCACCAGCGTGTACGGCCGGCCCGGCCCGGAGGGCAGCGTGAGGGTGTGCCCGGCGAGGTCCTCGACCCGCGTGGAGCCGTCGGGGAGTTCCAGCCCGCGCAGGCCGACCAGGCCGTCGACGGGCGAACAGGCGGGGGTGGCACCGGCCGTGGGGGAGGGGCGCAGCCGGCCGCCGGTGAGCTTGCTGCCCGCGGGGGCGGAGCGCAGCGCGTCGGCGAGGAAGGCGGGCCGGCTCATGCGTCCGTGCTCGCCCGTGGCCGGGTCGTACTCGTACCAGCCGTGCGCCTCCCGGTCCTCGGAATCCGCGTTCCAGACCCAGTGGTTGGAGCCGTCGAAGAGCAGCGGACGCTCCTCGGGCACGGTGGTGTCCCCGGCGTGCAGCACACCGCGTCCGGTGCTGCGGCCGCCCCCGGGCAACGGCAGGGTGATGGCGAAGTCGCCCTTGTACCAGTCCATTTCGGTGCCGCGCGTACCGCGTGGGCCTTCGAGCTTCTCGACGCGGTCGGCACGGGTGTGCCAGTAGCCGCGCAGGCCGTCGTCACGGCTTTTCCAGTAGACGAGGAGTTCGCCGTCGACGTGGTGGAAGCCCGGGTCGCCGTACCGGTTGTCCTTGGGGACGCGCAGGTCGTGGGTGAGCAGGGTGCCCTCGGCGCCGATCACACGGGCCTGGGCGTCGCCTGCCACCACGAGGTGGGGCCAGGCGTCGGCGACGATCAGGTCCTCCACCCGGTCCTTCGGCACCAGGGAGGCCGCCGCGTCCTCCCAGGCGGGCCAGCCCAGTTCGTCGAAGAGGCCGGCACGCAGGGTGCGCGCCAGCACCGGTGCCAGGTCGGTGGCGACCGCCTCGCGTACGTCCGCCTCGGCCAGCGCCAGCGCCTCGGCGGGCAGCCACTTCAACCGGGCCAGCGCGTCGGGCAGTCGGGGCAGACCGACCGCGGTGAACCGCTCGACGACCGTACATACCCACCGGGCGAGCAGCGGACGGCAGCCGGGCGACCGCGCCAGCAGCCGGATGGCCCGCAGGCCTTGGTCGTCATCGCCGAACCGGTCCGCGCCCTTCAGGAAGGCGTCGTGGAACCGGGCGTCGGCGCCCAGGAACACCAGGTCCCGGTGCCCGTCGCCCAGGGCCCACTGCTCTAGCGGCAGCCCGTCGCCGCGCCCCGGAGCGGCCACCGGTATGTCCAGGGACAGCAGCAGGTCGATCAGATCGATGTCGTGGGTGACCTTCAACGCGCCGCCGGACGCGGCGAGTTCGGCCCGCAGCCGGTCCGCCGTCCGCTCCACGAGCGGGTACAGCAGCGGCATCCGGGTCGAGCCGCGCCAGGACCTGGCCCGCTCCCGGAACGTCAGGAAACGCTCCAGCCAGCCCGCCGTGCCGTCCCGCGGACGCTCCTCCTCGGGCAGGGCGGCGTCCCACAGGCCCGCCGTGGCGCCGGAGTCCTCCAGCACCTGGAGCCACAGCGCGGGCATCTCGTCGTCGTGGACCGCGGGGAGCATGTCCAGCAGGGTGCCGCGCACCCGCGGCTCCCGTGCGGCCAGTGCCACCAGGGCGGCACGGTGGCCCTTCCACCAGCCGGCCGCGGCACGCGGTGTGGCCGGCAGTCCGAGCAGCTCGGACAGATACCGCTGCTCGGCGAGGTCGGCGTCCTGGCCGGCGGCGCGGGCCAGCTTGCGCAGATCTCCCGCCATCTGCGCGGACGGCGGCAGACCGCCCGCGGTGCGCCGCAGACACAGCCGGGTGAAACGCCGCAGCGCCTCCTCGGCCGGCACCCGGGCGGCCAGCTCCCTGCCGTAGGAGGACAGCACCTTCACCGGCAGCGCGCCCGCCAGCGCGAACTCCAGGAACACCGCGTCCAGGCGGTCCTCCTCGATGACCAGCCCGTGCTCGGCCTCGGCCTTGCGGGCCCGGGTGAACAACTGGGCCGCGTAGGTGGCGTTCTCCTCGGCGAGGAAGACCCGGCCCGCCTGCTCGTAGAACGTCGGCAGGAAGTGCGGGACGGACGCCGCCAGCCGCGAGCCGAGCTCCAGGTAGGCGTCCAGGGCGGCCTTGGGCCGGGACTTCACCTGCCGGGCCGCCCGCTCCAGGTCCGGTACGACACCGAGCGCGTGATGTCCGTCCTCGGGGTGGTGCACCAGCACCCACTCGGGAAAGCCCAGCGACTGACGCGACCCCAGGCCCACCACGACCGGTTCGGCGGCCCGCTCCAGGCCGAGGAAACCGGCGGCCAGGTCCTCCGCCGCGCCCAGCTCACCGGCGACCAGCCGCACCACCACCCGGTCGTCGAGCCCCGGGTGCCGGTAGCTGCGCGCCGTCAGCGGCACCGCCCGCTCACCGGCGCCCGCCGAGTCCGGCGGCAGCACCGCCCCCGCCGCGAGCATGTCCTCGTACGACACCTGCGTCCCCCCGCTCATGCGTCCTCGCCCTTCTCGATGTCACGCCCGGCGTACAGCGCCGCCGCCATCCGCATCCCCTCGGACCAGGCCACCGGGCCCACCTCGCGCAGCGGCAGGGCACGGCCTTCCTGGTCCTGCCAGCTGAGGCCACCGGTCTCCACGGTGTCCTCCCAGTACGGCTCCCCGATCCACACGGAGGCCTCGACCGTGCGCCCGCCGTCGCGGACCCGGGCCGTGGAGTAGCCGCCGGAGACGCGGTAGCCCAGCGAACTGGCGCGCGCGGCGAGGGCGAAGCGGGAGCGGAACGAGCCGCCGCTGAACTCCCGTACCTCGGTGGCCTTGGCGTCGAACTCCTCGGGGCGCCGCCAGGTCGCCCGGTGGATCTGCTCGACGCGCTGGACGATGCCCAGCTCCGCCGCGAACTCCCGGATGTCGTCGAGGTCCGGCAGCAGGACCGGGTGCGGCAGGGTCACCGTGCGCGGGGACAGCCGTACCGTCTCGCCGTCGAGGTTCACCACCCGCAGGTCCCCGTCCTCGGTGGTGCCCCGGAGGAAGCCGACCTCGTCGGGGTCGTCGCCGACGACTGCCAGGTCGCGCAGGGCCGACTGCCAGGCCTCGTCCGGCCACACGCGGACCAGCAGGCCGGTGGGGACGGGCAGCGACGACACCATCCAGGCGTCGACCTGGGCGACGCACGACGCGGCGTGCCGATCCAGCCATTCCGCGAAGCGCCGCAGCCGGTCCACCTCGGGGTGGTCCTTGAGCGCGCGCGGCAGGGACTTCAACTGCCGCCCCGCTGCCCGGCCCCCGGTGGCACGCGCCGCCACCCGCCCCTCCACCAGGGCGACTTCATACCCGTCACCCGCCGACAGCCAACCCACGATGCCCCCGCCTCCCACATCAACACAGCCCGAAGAAAGCACAGTTCAGCCGGGATGCCCCGACATCTGTGCGACGACGAGTGGAACGTTAGCGGCGATCACTGACAATCGGCCGGGGAACCTGTGGACAGGCGGCGACGAGCCGACATGAAACCGGCGAACGAGTCGCCCGGCCCTGCTCGTTCGCCGGAACTCACAGCGGGCCGCGGGGGCGTGGTTCCGAGCGACGGGTTCAGGCCAGTCGCCCGGCCCGCCGTCACAGGCGCAGGACGATCAGGGCCGTGTCGTCGGTGTTGCCCTCGGCGGGGAGCAGGTCGGCGAGCAGGGCGTCGGCCAGGGCCTCGGGTTCCGCGTGCCGGTGGTGGGCGAGGGAGCCGGCGAGGCGGGCCAGCCCGCGGTCGATGTCCTCCGTACGACGCTCGATCAGCCCGTCGGTGTACAGCACGAGGGTGGCGCCCTCGGCGAAGGGGACGCTCGTCTGCACCCGGCCGACGTGCTCGGGCCGGGCACCCAGGGGCGGGTCGGTGGCCTGGTCGAGAAAGGTCACCGTGCCCTCGGGGGCGAGCAGGGCCGGGGGAGGGTGGCCCGCGCAGCTGTAGGTGATCGTGTGGTCGTCCCAGTCGATGAACGTCGTCACCGCGGTGGCCGACTCGGCGCCCTCGACGAAACGCGAGTACAGACCGAGGGCCTCGAGGGCGGCGCCCGGCCCGTCGGCGACCCGGCAGGCCGCGCTCAGGGCGCTGCGCAGCTGGCCCATGGCGCAGGCGGCCGCCAGACCGTGCCCGACGACGTCACCGACGGCGACCGCCATGCCGCCGTCAGGCAGGTCGACCAGGTCGTACCAGTCGCCGCAGACGTTCAGGGCGTCCACGGCGGGCCGGTAGCGGACGGCCGCCCGGTGGTGGCCGACGGGTCGCGGCGGGGGCAGCATCGCGGCCTGAAGGGTCAGGGCGACCTCGCGCTCATGGGCGTGCGCCGTGCGCAGCCGCTCGTTGACCTCCTGGAGCTCACGGGCCCGGGTGTACAGCTCGGCCTCCAGCGCCCGGGCCCGTCTGCCGTCGACCCGGCCGCCGAAGGCCCGGACGAACTCGGTGACCTCCTCCACCCGGTGGACGATCATCGTCACTTCGCCGTCCGGGCCCCGGACAGGTGCGTTGACCGGACTCCAGAAGTGCTCCACCCATCGGCCGGTCCCCTGGGGGTCCTCGATGTCGTAGCGGAGCAGGGCCATGGTGTCGCGTTCGCCGGTGGTCGCCGCGCGCCGCATCGACTCCCGGGTCTCGCGCATGCCGGCCGCCGCCGGGTCCTTGGGGTTCTCGGGGAAGACGTCGAAGATGTAGCGGCCGATCAGTTCCTCGCGCTTGCGTCCCGACAGGCGCTGGAAGTCCTCGTTGGCGTCGACGTAGACGAGGTCGGGGGTGAGCAGCGCGACCATGCCGGGCAGGGCGCGGAAGACCGCCGCGTAGTCGATCTCCGGATCCTGCATGGCCTGCCTGTTCGACGCCGAGGGGCACTGTGTCGTTCCACGATAGGAGGGATCTGGCCACAAAGCCCGGAAACGTCTCTTTTCGGTCCGACGAACGGCCACGATGCCGCCGGCCGTCACCCGACCGAGTGGACTGCCCGCGGAGGCCGTCCTGGGCGGCCGCGCGATGGTATGGCTCGGCACGCTGCCGCGCCGTTCATGCTCAGGTCCCTGTCGAGCCGCCGACGTCCGTGGTGACCCGGCGGTAGGCGGCCCGGGCGTGGAGGAGACGGGCCAGGGCCGTGCCCACCAGGGCGGCGGTGAACAGGCAGCCGAGCCAGAACGCGTCACGGTGTCCGGCCCAGGTGAGCGTGCCTGCGGGCTGGATGGCGAAGCCGTTCAGGAAGAGCCAGCACAGCAGCGCGGTGCCGGGGGCCGCGGTGAAACGGGCGCACAGACCGAGCAGGACGGAGAGCAGGGACAGCGCGGCCAGCGCCGGCGAGGGCCGGTCAGGACCCACCAGAGCGTTCAGCAGTGCCACCAGCACCAGCGCGCCACCGGATGCGGCGGCCCAGACCAACGGCGTGGCCACGGGCGAGGGGACGGGCCGTGCTCCGGTCCTGAGAGGCACCCAATCGATCATGCCTGAGACTCCTCCCGGTCGTCCCGCCTCTCCTGGCGACGGGGAAGTCAGCGTGCCCGAGTCCGCGCCACCGGTACAACCCCGCCCCCCTGGCTCAGGTCCCGGCCCGCACCGCCCGCTTCGACGGCTTCGCCGACCGTCGTTCGTAGAGGATCGGCCACAGAGTGATCAGGACGAGCAGCCAGACCACGGTCACGGTGTGCAGACGCGCGCCGAACGCCGCCAGGAGCAGCGGCAGTACGCAGCACGGGAGGGCCACGGACAGCAGCCACCGGCGTTCCCGGTCGGCCCGGCCGAGCCAGGCGAGTCCGCTGAGTGTGAAGTACCCGGCCAGGGCCGAGCACAGCAGCCACCGGGTGGCGTCCGGCAGTGTCCCCAGGTGCTCGGCCGCGGCTCCCAGCGCGGCGGCCAGCGCGGCGAGACAGCCGGACACGAAACAGTGCAGGGGCAGCGCCGCGCGGGCGGGCAGCACCCCGGCCGCCAGATGCGGTACCCCCGCGTAGCCGTGCCCGAAGGACAACGCCCACACCATGGCCAGCAGGAAGAACGCCGCCACGGCGAGCATGTACAGCTGCCTGTTCCACTCCGCGTCGGACGTGGCCTCGACCACCTGGGCGACCCCCTCGCCGAGCACGATGATGACGAAGAGGCCGAGCCGCTCGCTCAGGTGCTCCGTCTGCGACCGCGCGAGCGACGTGCCCCCTGCGGAACCGCGCCGCGCGGGTCGGCTGTCGCGACGTTCCCGGGCCTCCCGTGCCTGCCGTGCCTCCCGCGCTTCCCGGGCCTCCTTGTGCTCGACGATGTCGCGCGCGGAGACCGCGAACGTGACGTACAGGTCGAGGGCGATACCGAGGGCCCAGAGCCAGTAGCGCGTCGGGGCGTGCGCCCAGAGGGAGACGGTCCACGGGATCACCCCGAGCGACATCTGGGCCGCAGGCCAGTCGACGAGGATCTGGCGACGGTGCTGCCAGGCCCGGCTCGCCAGGGCCCGGACCAGGACGTAGGCGAGGGCGAACACGCGCGCGTGCCGGTCGTCGCCCTCGTGCACCCCCGACACGGCCGCGGCCATGACGGCCATGCCGAACATCGCGGCCAGCACCGTACGGACGTGGGTGTTCTCGTAGGCCACGTTCGCGTACAGCGTGAAGCAGATCCAAGCCGTCCAGAAGGCCAGGAACAGCAGCGCGTACAGGCCCAGGTCCGACAGGTCCGGGACACCGTGCAGCAGGTGCGCGATCTGCGCCACACCCGCCACGGCGACCAGGTCGAAGAACAGTTCCAGCCAGCTGGCGTGCCGGTTCTCCGCGGAACTCGGTCGCGGGGCCGGTGCGGTCGTGCCGTCGTCGCTCACCGCATCACCATGCCCACTTTCCCGGTGCGGTGAAGCGGAGACGGCGCGATCACCTTCGGTCGCTCTGGTCCGACGCTCTGTCGGAGTGAAGGCGAAGGTTGGCGTCCTCTGATCGCCCGGGTGATCATTCAGGGCATTGTGATCGGTTGAACTGCCTTGTGCCTCAAGGGAGTTCTACGCTGATGCGGTCATGGAAGCCATGAGTGTCGGGGCCCGTCTCGCATCGAGTGTCGTCGGCCCACTGGTGAAGAAGCTGTTCCGTACGGACGGACCCGGGGCGGGGTTGGTCGACAGACCTGTTCGCATTTCCGGTCTGGTGTCGTTCCGCGGGGAGATGCGGACCCTCACGGATGTCGAACTCCGCAAGATCGCGGAGGAGTTGGTCGAGCGTGCGGCGCTGTCGACCGGTGTCTCGGAACGACTTCCCAGCTTCGAGAAGCGTGCCGTGGTGAACGCCGTCACCCACTCGCTGTGTTTCATGGAGCACATCGACATGGACGACGTCCAGGCCGTTCAGCTCGGTCATCTGGAGTTGTCGCGGAGCCTCCGGTCGAGCAACCAGGCCGCCACGATCGGACTTTCGAGTGATGCGGTGCTGCTGCACGCGCAGGTGGTGGACACCGCCTGCCTGCACATCCTCCATTTCTTCACCACGAGGTCGACCTTCGTGCCGCGCACCCTTGTCGAGCAGAGCCGCCGTATCGAGGAGCTGTCGTCGAAGATCGACACCTTGATCATGCGGACGCCGTCGCCGGCGGACGGTGGCTTCGAGGCGCGCTATGCGAGCTACATCTCCACCAAGCACGGCAAGTTGACCATCTTCGGCCTCGATCTGGCCACGGCGTCGGCGGCATGGCCGCTGGACGCCGCCTACCTGAGCCTGGAGGCCACGGGGACCGCGGCCGGGGGAAAGATGCCGCTCACGATGCCGGCGGAACACGTCCTGGCCGGGCGTGCCCGGGTCCTGCTGCGGGGAGTCGCGGGATCGGGGAAGACCACGCTCGTGCAGTGGCTGGCGGTGAGTGCCGCCCGCAGCGACGTCGACGAGCATCTCCTGTACCTGCACGGACTGGTGCCGTTCGTGCTGCCCATGCGTTCCCTGACGCGCGCCGGAGCGCGACTGCCGGCCCCGGACGAGTTCCTCTCGGCGGTGGGGTGCCCGATCGCGCACGCCCAGCCCACGGGCTGGTACGACCGCGTGCTGACCGCCGGGCGCGGCCTCATGCTCATCGACGGAATCGACGAGATGCCCGAGGAAGAACGAGAGGAGGCCCGCAACTGGCTGCGGGACCTTGTCGGTTCGTACCCGAAGAACCACTGGCTCGTCACATCGCGTCCCTCGGCGGTGCAGGAGAACTGGCTGGCGAGCGAGAGGTTCACGGAACTGGACCTGGCCCCCATGAGCCGTGACGACGTCGCCGCGTTCATCAAGCGCTGGCACAAGGCGGCCGGCAGTGCCGATGCCTACGGAAAGGAACTCCTCTACGCGGTAAGGGCCAAACAGGAACTCGACCGGCTGGCGACGAACCCGCTGATGTGCGCTCTCATCTGCGCGCTCCACCGCGACCGCAGGGGCTATCTGCCCGACGGACGCAAGGAACTCTACGACGCGGCCCTGTCGATGCTGCTGTCACGGAGGGACCGCGAGCGCGGTATCTACAAGACGGGCGACACGCGGATCGGTGAGACGCACCAGGTACAGCTGATCCAGAAACTCGCGTACTGGCTGATCCGCAACGGCCGTTCGGAGATGGACGCCAAGGACGTCGTGGATCTCCTGTCCCAGGCGTTGACATCGATGCCCCGCGTCGCCGAGCAGGGCACGGCGCGACAGATCTACCATCACCTGCTGGTCCGGAGCGGGCTGCTCATCGAACCGGTCGAGGGCACCATGCAGTTCATCCACCGCACCTTTCAGGACTACCTCGGTGCCAGGGCCGCCGTGGAGAGTCTCGACTTCGACTTCCTCGGCGGAAACGCCCATCTCGACCAGTGGGAGGACGTCGTCCGCATGGCCGTCGCGCACGCGCGCCCCGCGGAGCGGACGCGACTGCTCACCGGACTGATCGAACGCGGTGACTCCTCCAAGGACACCCGGTACCGTCTCCATCTGCTCGCCGCGGCCTGTCTGGACGACGCCACCGAACTCGACCCCGACGTGCGGACCGAAGTCCAGCGCCGTGCCGAGAGACTCATCCCGCCGCGCTCGGTGGACCAGGCACGCGCGCTCGCGGACGTAGGTCCGGTGGTGCTGGAACTCCTGCCGGGGCCCGAGGGCCTGACGCCCGACGAGGCGTACTTCACCGTTCTCGCGGCGGTCCGGATCGGCACCGACGCCGCCATCCCGGTACTGACGCGTTTCCGGGCCGCGGAGGAGAAGCGGGTACGTGCCGAACTCGCCCTCGCCTGGGCCCGGTTCGACACCGATCGGTACGCGGAGGAGGTCATCGCGGATCTGAACGAGGACGACTGCCTCTACTTCGTCGTCTCGAGTAGCCGGGAACTGCGAACCCTGCGCCGTTTCGGCGGCAGATCCTACTTGCGGATCACATCGCCTCTCGGTGTCGAGGAGATCCGGAGCCACTGCGTACCGGACCGTCTGGTGGGCCTGTGCATCGCGGCGGACATGCGCTGTTCCTGGGAATGGCTCGACATGTTCCCCCGTCTCGTCGAGCTGACATTGGAAACCCCCCTCCCAGAGGTGGACGTCAGTTCGCTGAAGTTTGTGCTCTCCCTGCGCGTCCTTCGGGTGCCGGCCACCGTGAAAACGGTCGGTGACGAAGTACTGCCGCCCACCGTGAAGATCATCCGCACGGGCTGAAGGGCCGCCCGCGCTGTTCCGTGGCGCCGATCCGGTTGATCCGGTTGATCACGACGGTCGCCCCGAGCGCCCCGAGCGGCGGGGCGAGCAGATACACGGGCAGGAGGGAAGGGTCGCCGGCGAGCAGGGCCGGCCCGAACTCCCGTGCCGGGTTGGCGATTCCGCCCGACAGGGTGCCGAAGGCGATGATCTGGGCGCCGATCATCGTGCCGACCGCCCAGGGGGTGAAGGGGCCGAGCCGGCGGCTGGAGACGCCGATCCCGGCGACGGCGACGATGACGAACATCGTGGCGGTCTCGACCAGGGCGACGGCGGCCCAACTCCAGCCGGGAGCAGGCCTGATGACGGCGAAGTCCACGGCGGGGGAGGCGAACACCGGGCCCCAGACCAGTCGTCCGGCCGCGATGCCGAGCAGCGATCCGACCAGTTGACCGGCGATGAATGGCGCGACGTCGCGGCCCGGGGTACGGCCGTAGCGCCACATCGCGAGGGTGATCGCCGGGTTGATGTGGCCGCCGGTCACCTTGCCCCAGGGGGAGAGCATGACGGCGGTGACCGCATAGCCGGAGAGGGGGGCCACCGCGAGCAGTCTGGCCTCCGGGGTGTTCCACCAGCCGCCGGACGCCGGGTCGATGGTGCCCAGCAGCCAGCGGACCGTGGTGGCCACGACGAACAACATCAGTGCGGTCAGGGCCAGTTCGAGGAGCGCGGAGCGCAGCGTGCGGCGCCATGCGAGGTTCCCGGTCACAGCGGCTTCGTCCACGAGGCGTCGGAGCGGGTCAGTACGAACGCGGTGACGGAGGCCGCCACCAGGAGCAGCGCGGCGAACAACAGGGGCAGGGCCCGGCCGCCGTGCTCGACCGTGACGGCACCGGCCAGACCGCCGGCGAACATCGCCGCGGCGGAGAGCAGCCGACGGCCGACCTTGCCGCCCCTGCCGCCCGCGAGGCGGCTGTCCGCGGCGACTCCGGTGATGGTGAGCGTCAGCACGGTCGTGGTCAGGTCGGGTACGGCCAGGGCGCGGGCGGTGGCGTTCTGCACGCCCATCGCCAGGCCGAGGAGTGCGATCAGGGCGTATTGGACGACGCTGCTCACGTGCGCGGTGCCGGCGACCTGGGCGATCACGTAAGCGGCCAGGACCAGGACCGTCTCCAGCAGCAGCGCCAGGTGCAGGACCCGTCCCCGGTGGGCGCCGGCGCCGTGCGCGAGCCGTCCGCCGAGCAGGGCGCCCGCGGCGAACGCGGCCAGTGCGGCGAGCGAGGCGGCCAGGGAGAAGCCCGCCGCGCCGGCGATCGCGAAGCCGGAGAAGACGACGTTGCCGGTCATGTTGGCGACGAAGACATGGCCCAGGACGAGATAGCTGAAGGCGTCCACGAGCCCGGTCACCACCGTGAGCGCGAGCATCAGGGGAGGGAGTGGGCCGTGCCGGCCCTCCATGTCGGGGACGACCGTGGTCCACGCGTCCCGCAGTACGGCAGACATGGCATTGCTCCCATTCGCTGGCGGACTCCCGGTCTCCCGGCTTCCTCCTCCGAGCGTCGTGCCATGGGAGCGGTACGTCCAACATATGGATGCGGGTGCAGCGATCGGTGAGGGCGATCGATCGCCCGGACCCGTCGGTCTGCGATCGCGTGATCGCCCAGACCCGTTCAGTCTCTGATCGCGTGCCGTTCCACCACTTCGAGGAACGCCGCCGCAGCCGGCGCCAGCCGCTTGCTGTCGTGGACCGCGCAGATGGTGTGCACCGCCGCTTCGTCCGCGACACGCAGCGCGCGGGCGCCGTACGGCAGAACGTCCCGGAGGCTCGCGCCCGGCGCGGAGTCGTCGAACACCGACGAGCGCGGTACGACGGTCACGCCGATGCCCCGTGCCGCCAGCCGGATCATGTCCTGTATCTGGCCGACCTGGAAGTGCTGGCCGGGTTCCACTCCGGCGCGGGCGAACGCGGCCTCCACCTGGCGGCGCAGGCCGCTGCCCCGGGTGAACTGGATGAGCTGGTGGCTCTCCGGCAGATCGGCCAGGTCGACGGCCTCGCGGTCGGCCAGCGCGTGGTCGGCGGGCACGATCAGGACGAGGGGGTCGGCCGCCAGGACCTGGTGGTCGAGCCCGTCCGGGATCTGCCGCGGGCCGAGGCCGACGACCGCGATGTCGAGGTCCCCGGCCAGGACCGCGGCGGCCATCTCCGCGCTGGGCGCGTTGGTCACATGGAAGTCGATGCCGGGGTAGCGGGCGTGGTAGTCGGCCATCATCTCGACCAGGTCGACGGAGGAGGGCCGTGTCTGGACGAGGCCGAGGCGCAGCCGCCCGCGCCGCAGTCCGGACAGGGCGTCGAGCGCGGCCCGGGCGGTGTCGACGTCGGCGAGGATGCGGCGGGCCAGCGGTTCGAGGAGCTCCCCGGCCGCCGTCAGCCGTACGGAACGGCTGGTGCGGCTGAACAACCGGGCGCCCACGTCCTTCTCCAGCCGGGCGATCTGCTGGCTCAGGGCGGACTGCGCGACGTAGCAACTGGCCGCCGCCTGCGTGAAGTTGCGGGTCTCGGCGACGGCGAGGAAGTACTTCAGGTGACGCAGATCCATTGCCGCCCGCCTCGTTTCCACGATCTGTGATGGCGATTGATTCGAGCAGAACCATGTGTTGGACCGATCCATTGTCGCAGACCTAGCGTCGGGGATGTCGCCGG
>Ga0307510_10002341_pt1 | contig 21417 bp, 17 predicted proteins | sample 12_EM_MG_FD_207224 | JGI IMG/M metagenome (GOLD analysis project Ga0307510, IMG submission 207224) | Populus trichocarpa ectomycorrhiza microbial communities from riparian zone in the Pacific Northwest, United States - 12_EM | ecosystem: Host-associated > Plants > Roots > Unclassified | place... | reverse complement strand
CACCGGCCTATAATACACACCCCACCCTCGCCACAACCCCCCCCCACCACCACCACAACCCCACCACCGGCAACCAGCCACAACCGCGAGCCCCCCAGCATAGCATATCCTCCCGCATTAAATCACCCCAATACAGCACGCTAAAATAAAGTATCGTAGCCGCCAAATACAGCACAGTCAGGAAGAACAAGACGCCCAAAATAATCCCGGAACCCCCGACCACAAATGGTATGTAAAAGCCAAGGCGGTTAACATACAAAAGTCTTATTTCAACGTATCATACCAGCGACAGGCGAAAAAAGAAAAAGAAAAAAGAAGAAAAAAACAGGCAAGGTACCGGTAATCCGGTATGGCATCAGAATACTAGTATAATGCATACCTAATGACGTCATATTATACCATCCAAGGATTATCGTTTACGTGCTCGAGTATTATGTATGATAGCCCAACCAGACAAGTTGCTGAAATCACACCGGGGGGGAACAAACAGAACGGGTAGCGTCAGCTGATTTATATAACCCTGTGCCGTACTCTACAAGAGGCCGTTGGCAGGAGGCTGATGTTCCCAGCCTGCACGGCCGGTAAAGCCAAACTACCGTAGCCACTCGACGGTCTTGTTTTGTTTGCTTTTCTCCCAGCAGTCAGCGGCATGTGTGAATGCCTCCGGAGTCTTCGGTGTTGGCGGCGGCGGGGTTTCTAAAAAGCTAACTTCCGCACATCAGGAGCCGTCAGCATGCGATGGTGATAACCAACTGTTAATCTATTGTAGTGCAAGCGAGTGATACACGATGACTGTACATACATCCCCGGAAGCCGCAATCACAAGTACAGTAAGTACGATATAGTTCCAGATAACCAGGCTCTGTTAAATTTCTAAAATTTGTGACGATTCGTGTATTCTACAAGTAATTCAATATCGTACTTACATCAAACTCAATTTTGATTCCCCTCACTGTATCATACTCCTTGCCTCTTTTCACCACCTAAACTGGCCTGAGCTGCGACATCCGCACCCCCCCAGCCAGCATCTTAATCCGATCGATACACAGCACCATTCTACTTGTACCTATCGCACTCTCATGTTTCATCTCCCAGACCCCCCAAAAAAACGGCAAAAGGAAAACAAAGTAAAAGTAATAACTGCCCACCCTCCACTCCCGCCTCGTGAGACCGCGGCGTAAATGCAAACTAAATCAGAGAAGAAATCAGAAAGAAGAGAAGAGAAAGAGAGAAAGAGAGAAGAAAGAAATATAATACAGTCTAACTTAACCCCGAGCCGAAATTACTATTACCTCCATTCGTACCGAACGAAAGTCGCCAAAGTCACTAAAGTCACTACCTCTTCAGAACAAAGGAAAGCCAGCCGACCGACAAAAACACAAACACAAAAAAAGAAATCCACAAGGGACCATCAACTTTTATCTAATTACCTCTTTCCCATTTCCCACTCCTATTCCCATGCCCACCCCCATTCGCAACACCTCTCCCGATCAAAATCAAAACCGGCTTCCCTCAGGGTACCCCACCCTCCCCCCCTGCGGATCAAACTGTCCACTCCAAGTATGTGCTTTCTGTGGCGGCGGCGGCGATGGGCGGATATCCGATAGCGTAAATGGGATCTGCTCACTCGTAGGGCTCCCTTGCAGAGCGGTCAGACTAGGGCTCCCAGCGGGGTCCTCGCTGCTAAGCCTAATCGGAGGCGGCGAAGGCGAAGCTTGTCTTTGGCGCTGGAATTGTTCAAAGTGGGCTTGACGGTACTTTGTGAACTCCTCATGGGTGCGCGGAACGGTCTCACGGTCGGGGGACTGTGCTGACGGTTGGTATTGAGTATTGGTCTCATCGGGCATTTGCAGGGGCGGGAGAGTCTGCGGTGGTGAGAATTTGGGGGAGTTGGAGAATTGTTCGGGGCCCTCGGCTAGATGCACAGGTGGAAATGGTGGGAAGTCCTGAGGCGCTGGGGGGTAGCTCAGGCGCTGTTGCTGGAGCTGGAGCTGTTGTTCAAACTGCTTCCTAAGCAATTCCTGTTGTTGCTGGTATATCAAGAACAAATCTTGAGCACTTGCGGGCACCGGCTGGCCGGCCCAGATCTGATCTTGGGGACTCAGCGGAACCTGATTGTTCGGATTATAGTACTGGGCAGAATTCCGTTCAGCGCCGACAACACCATCAATCCCAAAGTAAGCTCCGTGGACAGGCGGTGTAGCAACCCCCGGCGACATATTATCTGGCGATCCAGTATCCCCACCATCGTTCATCAAACTCTGCTGGAAGGCCAAAAACTCGGCATCTTCTCCGCCCTCCAGCTCAACCGCCTCCAAATCCTCAACAGCCGGCCCGGATACCATTCTCCATTGCTCAGCGACCGTCCAGCAATGGCTCTTCCTATAGACATACTCAATCTCATCATCACCCGCATCGACACTATTTTGACCACCTCCGGCAACCGAGAGCAATCCGCCGGGTCCGGGAACCCAAATACCACTCAATCTACTAAGTCGGCGGTTATCGGCTTTCTGCCACGGTAGTGGTCCCTTGAGATTCTTGCACAGGAAATACTCCACACCATTACTATACCTAACACCAGGAGCATCCACTACTACCAACGGCAGTGATTGACAAACACAATAAATAAACAACCATCTCCCCCTTCTGGCGTCAATGAGATCCTCAACCGTCTTTCCATTTCCAAACTCACGCTCCAGCTGCTTGAACATCTCCGCAAACTCATTCGGCGGTTGGCGGTGGAATGAATCCTCGTTGTACGAGCTGCGCAAGACAGAACCCAACCCATCCCCCTTCAGCTTCTTGCTAGACTTCGATTTCGACTTCTTCGCCGGCTTAGAGTTAGCCGTTGGTGGAGGGGTAGCCGGAATGTATGGTAGCCGAGGAAGGTCAAACGGTACGCTCGGTTGCACCGGCATACCAGATTGATCATACGTCTGCTGAATCTTCCGCATTGTCGTTCTAGCGGATCCCTCCTTCTCCTTAGCCTCCACATCATCCCCGTCCGAATTGTACAGAGTTTCAAAGTGAATACGCTCGCCGTGAATCCATTCGCGATCCACAACAAGATCGTACAAGGCAGAAAAGTCATTGTAAACTCTTTGCAGCACAGCCCTGTTCAGCCCGCCAGTCTCACTGTATCCACCACCCTTCCCTCGCTTCCCTGCTCTCGGGGGCCATGATCCGTAAACATGTTTGTAATAGCTGAGCGTATGTTTCCTCATGGCATCGAACGCCAATCTCCACGGCTTGTACTCGGGGTATTTTCCATCTCCGGTAAATATCGATGGGTAGTCAAAGTTACTCAGTCGGCCGGAAACGCTCGCGATGCGAACATTATGCATGTCAATCGATGCCCGATCAAGGCGCTTCTTAGTTCTCTCCGATACCCGGGCAAACCCAGGATGGTCTTTGATTTCCTCCCACCTACCACAAGCGTGGACGAACCCCTCATGATACAACACCGAGCATTTCCACGTCTCAGCTAAGATCAGCGCTTCAACAATAGCATCATCGTCATTCCTCAGGTCATCTAGCTTTAGCGTCGTAACGTAATGCTGGAAACTACTCTCGGCTATGGCGGCTTTACCGAACCCATTAGTATCCAACTGGCCCTCATGGCGCAGTGTAGGTGATGACTGTCCCTGAATCATCTCGAAGATATTTTGCAAAATGTGAAACGGCATTTCCCGGTCAGCAGTCCCGACCAGGAATCCGCAACCGAGGAAGGCGAACAAATTGCGTGCATCAATCAACCGTTGGACTGTTTCATCGGCGAGGGAGTTGCTATGCTTGTGTTTCCTCCCCTTGCTATCTTTTGGCGGGCTGGAAGGTCGAGGACCAAGCTCTAAAGCAGGATAATAAACCTTGTAAGAAATGGCCGTTTCGGACTTGGCTTGATCGAAAGACTGTGCATCTCGTGATAGCTCAGGGGGGGGCGGAGAACCTCCATTTGGAGCGTCCTGGCCCTCGCTGGCAATCATCGGGTCCGTTGCGGTGGTAGGCGCGCGCGGCATTGAGAAATTTCGACTCGAAGATCGCTGGGGAAGGCCAGTGGGAACATCCAGAAACAAACCATCAGGTTCTAGCCTTGTGCCCCCCGGACTTATGAGTCCGTCCTGAGATCCGTACTGTGTGTCTTCAATGTATTGGCCGAGCGCCGAAAATAGTAACGGAGTGGAAGATATGCGGAAAGAAGGAGCCGTAAATTTCGGGTTCGGCACGTTCCTAGGCGCGAGAAAAACTAAGGTATCTCCCTGGCAATCCCACATATCCGGTACCTTTAAAAAAAACGAGTCAGCCAACAAAACAAGCAAGGGTATGTTTTTATCGACAACAGCCGGAAAGGTCAAGGTTGAGGGGGAGTAGTCGTACAGGTTCGCCTTTAGCTAACGGAGCATAATCGTATCCTTCCAAATGTTCACTGCTTGCCTTCGCCAACCTCCAAGCGGTAGGACCGTCTACGTCATCCTTCTTCCTCTTTCCAAACAAACCGCCACCGCCCCTTTGTTTCTTCCTAATAGAACCACGGGCAACCTCGCTCGGAGCGGGACTGGGGGCAATGGGGAAATTCATGTGGGAAGAACTTGGTCTCGATGAAGTAGTCGCGAAGGAAGCATATGAAGCTCCTGAAAAGTTTCTGTTCCCGCCTCCGGGGGAAGCGATGGGAGAAATAGGGTGCGGGGATAGCGGTAGTGGTTGAAGGTTGGGTGATAAACCCCCATAGTTTTGATTCGTTTCACTCATTGGAGGGGTGAAGGATTCACCAATGTCGTGGGTGTTTTTTGTGGGGGCTGGGGATGGCAACGAGATGGAGAGTCTTGGAGCATTTTGTCGACCATTCACACCAACGGAAACAGGTGATTCAGGTAACGTGAGGAGATTTTCTTTCGGCGGAAGCGGGGGTGGAGTGAGAGGTACGTGAAGGCCCACTTGCGCAGTTTGTTGCGAAGAATAAATCTGAGTCGTGGGTGCCGTCGTCGTCGTCGCCACCGCCGCTGTCTCCGTAGTCCCTATTGTTATCGTAGCAGTGGTTGCCGTTGCTACAGCGAGCGTTTGCTGCTTGTGCTGTTGCTTAACATCCTCTTCGGCAGAGGAGCTTCCAAAGAAGTTGGTGAGTCGCTTCATTGGACCAGTTGCCACGAAAGAGCTTCTGCGCCTAACCGCCTGAGCCACTGCTATTGTTTTATTATTCGGCTTCTTGTCCTTCTCTCGGAGAGAATAAAGGCGACGCAGGAGTTGCATATATTGGGCGAAAAGCCTCTTTTAAGTATTTCCAAAGTATGTCTAATCTCTCCGGAAAGGGATGGGGACAAGACTTATAATATACCTTCCCGTGGTGTCAGTTATGTCTTTTTTTTTCTTTTTTTCTTTTTCGCTCCCTCTGTCCGACACACTTTATGTTCGGGGAAGGGTGGGGTGGGGGTGGGGGATGCCCCAGCCCTGCTTCAGGCTTCTTAAAAAAGGAAAGAAAGCAAGGTAGGGACACGGATAAGGACGACAAGAGAGAGGTGATAGAGACTTGTAGGGATCAGAGAGGGTGTGTGCGGTACCGGTGCCAGGAGAGTGAAGGGATTGCTGCTGCTTGCTTTCCCTTGGTACTCGTACAGTGCGATATAGGTTGTACCGGTAAGGCTCAGACTACGATTAACGGAAGGATCCGAAGGAATTATCACCACCACACTGTAAGAACGCCAGCGGGGAAGAAAAGAAAAAATCGGCTGGAAAGAGGCTCAACTGGTCTCTCCACCACCCAGAAAGAGGTCACCAACAGTCAAAGTACCAGCGTGGGCTGATGCGGGCGTGGATGAGTAGTTTTTTTGGGTCTTATGTGAAGCCCAAAGATGTGTGCGGGCGAATGCGCGTGGTACGAGGATATGCAACAGCACCGCTCACACCTCGTTGGCTACTGCAAATGTGCTGGAGCAAATTTTTGTTGGATGGTGTTCTCGTCGTGCAAGGCCAAGAAAGCGGTTCCGGACTGGTAAACACGGCTCACTGCTAACTCAGTACCAGGCAAGAATAAAAAGTAGAAAAATAAATAATAACCTCGTAGGGAAACAAATAAAGTAGGCAAACCAGGTAAAAGGAGAGGAAAGCCAACAGCAAAAGGAGCGAGATGGGGAGTTTTAAGTTTGATGACTTTTGCTCGGCTGATGATGCACAGCACGATACGGTAGGATAAGTATTGTATGACACGGGGAACTCGTTCTCTCTCTCGCGACTAATCGTGCGCGAGTCAGTCAGGCGGCTCGGAGGAGACCCTTTCCTCGTCCCTGGCGGTTAATCAAAGAAGATAAAAGGACACCAAGCACGTACTGTACACAGGAAACTCAGGTCTACCAGTAATATCTGTGCCCTAGACTCGTGCTTGTGCTTTGAGGATGGACAACCGAATATACAAGTGCAGTAAAGTGCATGTGGGTGCAGTGACAGGAGGCTGGACGTTGGAACAATTTGGATTATAGAAAAGCACGATCGGTCCGTCGGGTCATCAAAGATCACCGGCAAAGATAGTAATTCAACAAAGCCGCAGATAGAAATAACGTGCAAAGCTGTAAGATACAGATGAAGCTCAAACGACAGACCAAATACTGATGACGATGAAAAGGAGGGAAAGGAAATGGGAGGGAGAGAGAGAGAGAGAGAGGAGAAGACAAATTCTGAGAAGGAGACAGATGGAACCTTTCACTCCCGATTCCCCCACATCACGCACCATCACCCAACCTACATATCATGGCAAGGGGAGAGGCCAAAGTTATATTTTGCGATTCAGGAAAGAGGCACTCCCCAAGAAAGAAGTAATGGGAAGAAAGGGGAAAATGGGAAAATGGGAAGGGACAAAAGAAAACGACCGGGCGTTGCATTGGTAATCCAATTATAGACAATGCCGGTAGCAAAAAGTCCATAACGCAGCCCACCGTCCGCCAATAGTATCAGGGTCCCACAATTGGTTGGGTTTATTATGGTTCTTGGCGGGGTCAAGGATTTTGTTAGTGAAACTTGAGGCTCTTCTGTTCTGGTGCTCCTCACCAAATTGAGTTAGTCGCATCTAGAAAAGACCAATACGGCGAAGTGCTTGTACTCGAGTACTCTTTTCCACTCTACGTGCTTCCACCAAACCTTCCAGACCTTCTTACCCCGTCCTGTACTGGTACGTGTATAAGCACTGCACGAGTACAAGTACCGCACCGCCATGAGGATTAGGATTGTTTCCCGCTTCCGAAAAGCCTCGGCCTTTCTTCTCATCTACCGTACTGCACTCGTACAGTCGATACCCGCCGAGAAATGGAGGGGGTGCGGTTGCCTAAAAACCAAAACCAAATTAACCCAAGCCCGATCCCTCGTTTCTCACGAGCGGATCCATGGTTCCCCCCCGTCCTTCATACTCGTACCTGCCGCTTGCTCAATCCCTGATAGGGGGACAGGAAAAAAGAGGGAGAAAAAAGTGCTGCAGTAGTTCAAAACAACCGTTACAAGTACATAAAAACCACACTTGTCCTACATGTGGGCAAGAAGCGCCCGAATAAAGGAATTAAGGCAATACAGTATACTCGAGTATGGTAAAAAGTCTGTGCGTATCTGAGCGCCAAACGAGTCCTCGTACGATACGGTAATCGAAGATCCTACCGGTACCGTACCGGTAAGTGTTGCTTTGCAGGCCGTGCTGTGCTGGACCCGACACGACAGACAGCCGCACCCAGAGGGAAATGAAAAAGAGAAAAAAGGAAAGAAAAGGAAGGAAAAGGAAGGAAAGGACCAGATCCATGGATCTTGGGAAGCTGAGGTGGTGATGATGGTGGCACGGTCTATCTACAGAATCAGTTGCCGGTGATCAAAACTTGGAATAAGTATAGCCTATCCGGTTGGGCTGAGGTGAAGTGTCCGCGCGTCTGGAGCAGAGCAAGAAATGTGCCTGAGGCAGAAGACTGAGCAGAAAATAGCAAACCAAAGGGGGTATGAATTGCACCGTGCAGTGAGATAAAAAAGGATTAGCGATAGTGGTTCTGTGGGGGATAAGGCCTTCGAGGTTCGAACTAGCTGAAGCTGAGGTGAACATTTACCCTTCACCTTCAAAAACATCAAGGTCACCCGAGAGCGCCATTGCAGAAGTTACAATGGACTTCGCCGTACGGCAATGGCTCGTCTGTTTACAATGTGAGAGAAAGAGTAAACAAGAGGAACGCGGCACTTACCGGCAACAATTCAAATCTATCGGGTGCGGGTACAATAGTGCCGTGCGCCAAAACCGACCCTCTTGGTCACCTTCTTGTTTTTTCTGCCTTGTAACACACAGCGGAGAGGAGTGCCCTGACATACAGTACTCGTACACGTACACAATGTATGGTGTTCAGCTTTTTTCTTCTTCAGAATACCGGTACCCCTCCTGCCGATCTTACCCAATACCGGCGGCACTCACTTTATCAACGAAAAAGCGGAGTTCATGAAGGAGCCGGTTTTAGGTGGTTCTATATAGAGTTTTTCTCCGAAAACTTTGTTTTGTTGCGGCCGGCTCCTTATTGGGTTTTCGCCGCAGTGAGGTCGATTTTCTCAGACACCATACGGTACAAGCACTCGTACGTACAGTACTAGTACTTGCGCGGGTGCTCGGGGGCTATTGGGGACCGGAAAACCATCTCCGCTGATCCCACACAACTCTCCGTAGGGACGAGAGTTACGGTATGTTTTCCAGCCCGCCCTGAGACAGCACCGCGCGACGATCTCTCTCTTTCGCCAGAGACTTTTTGTGCGGTGCGGCACCAGTTACACATCCCTGATCCATCCATTCCGCTTATTCCTAATCGCTTGACAACAGCCGTGCCTGCATCGCACTGTGTGACCAAGGGATATCTTTGGGTCTATTAAAGTTCATCAAAAATTCCAACGAACCGGTATTTCCTGGCCAGGCGAATTGATAATTGAATTCCACACGTAGGTTTTCGTGCGGTGCTCGTATGACGATAGTATCACTTGAGCAGTCTGAAACAGTGAAATTCGGCAGGCCAAGCCAGGTACGGAATGAGCCGGGTTTTGTGATTCGTCGAGAGCTTGGCAATAAGTGACCCCCATTTCCTGAGCACTAGCCTTGGTCCAAAGAGCGATAACGTAAATTTATCATACGGTACTTGACGGTATGCCGAGATATACTCGGGACAGCGGTGCGAAACACTCCATAGCAACCACACCAACACCAACATCAACCTCAGTCGAGTAGCGTCGTAGCTGAGAATGAGGAGGAAAAGGAGGGGTAGTGTAATTATGAAATAGCTGCCCTATCAAACTCGATTTTCTGTTCCCGTCCTGGGGGTTCCGTGTATCTCGGTACGCCGCTGGACCCCAAGAGATCTGGAGAAGAAAATTGCGATATTCGAGCATACTCGAGTATCCGGAATATCCTTCCTTAGCTGGATATAAACTACTTGGCGATTCACAAAGTATTCGGATGAATTAGCGCCAAGATTTGAACTCTAAGGCGCAAGCCGAGACATCTTGGCGCCAAGTCATCACAATACTTTATGTGGTACTTGGTTGCGAGATACAAGTGTTCGCGTTATTTTGACCCCTCGCGGTACCGCGAAACTCACTATCGGGGATCTTACATGTAACATAAACCGCAGTCTAAATCAGAATAGGTTTAGCAGAGCAGGTTAACAAAAAAAGGAATACGAGTTAATGAGAGCAAGTAAGCTCATCCCCCCACGCTATACTCTATCCAAAAATCACTATTCCTTCTTGGGGTGTTTTGTCTCTAATCGGGGTGATCCGACGCCGATGGGCGATCGTAGATTTTGCTGAGTTTTTGTGGTGCATGCTCCAGTACGGTATTGAACTGAGACCTGTTCTTCCCATAACTTGGGCGCCGACTGCCGGTGAGGGACAGGCCGAAGCTAGCTCTGTGCCAGGGCCAAGGATAAAATAAGAGCAGAGGTGCATACCAACAGAAGCACAGTACTGTGCCCGATAGAAAGTTGGTGAGTAGCTAATTTGGGTTAACCCGCCAAATAATCCCTATTAGGCGCGAAAATATTACCACAGCGCCTTGTAGCTAAAATACTAGCAGCAGTGGCCCCCCGACAGATTCTCTATTTCTCTTGCGTTTGAAGAGATAATCGATGGATGAGCTACCCAGCCTCTACCGTAGTTCAATACACCAATCAAAAAATAAAAAGACTTTCCTGGCTCTTGTTAAGCAATGTGGGGCTTGCGTTTCCGGAAGGGCTGATTGCGGCGTACCGGTAGCTTACCACTTTTTTAGCCTGAACCTCGTATCAAGCGGAGGACGGCCAAGTGGGCGAGCTGAGACCCTCGTGGCCTGTCCGCCCGTCACCGCCGCTGTGTGTGCGCTGCGAGGACAGCACCGTGGGGCTAGCACCCCCGCGGGCGCCGTGCTCGAGTTACACCCATTTCCGAGAAATTAGGTCGCTTCCCGATACTTTGAATACCATATAAACTCTTTGCAAATCGCTGTCCCCGGTATGCCTCTAACCCCCGGGTCTAGGGACAAAAGGTCGTAAGTCAATATCATATATCGGTATTATCCTAACCTACCTCTCCGGTATCAATCAGCAAGACGCTGCCGCCTCGCATCCTACCGGTATCCTCCACAAAAATCATGAGAAAGGTTACTGCTCCCCCCTGTCATGGTATGATATAAGATCAGCCTTCAGGAACTATTAGATCTCATTAACTAGTATACGCAATTCTGTCAACTTGTCAAGCTAAACCTATCTTGGGCTACCTAAGAGAGCGAATCGCAATGGTTTCGACGGTGATACCGGTACAGTACGGCATGGTGCTTGTCACGAGTAACCAGGGTACTGCAACATTCCCATTTTGATTAGTAAGCACCTTCTGGACATTGTGGGAAAATCAATCCCAGAGGATGAAAGAGGGGGGGGATGTACTAGTACTGTACATCTCTCCTAAAATCAACTTGAAAAATATCAAGATCAAGCTGCTCGGATACTGGCCTTGTTTGATGGTCTCAGATTACCTTTTCCCCCTGCATACTCCGTTTCCTGGACCGGCAAGACATTGAAAATATTGTGCCGCCTGTCGCCTTTTGAGACAGGTTAGTAAGCGGCTCTCTTTTGTTATGTTAATACGATAGATTTCGTAAGTGTGCGGACATCTGACCATAGTTAACATTAGCTGTGATACATGACTGTTGACCCTGGTGCCACTGAGGTCGTGGTTCAAGGGGTTCTTAGTCATCCATGTCTCAAAGGTTGACATGGGCGGCACAGCATTTCAATGTCTTGCCGGCTCAGGGGAGACATTACCATGATGATATTTCCCCATTCTCCGATGCATCATCCCGATAATGCGTTCGAATGATATATCATAATGAATAGCGTTCTGGGTGTCTCTGGGCACTCTCCTTCGGTGGTAACAATTGACCAACCTTCCGTACAAAATGCTCAAACTTTAAATCCCTATCTTCACAACTGCGCCTGACCTTCGAGATCTACTAGTAGAGAACATCGAGTAGTGTATCGGTATGTTTCCTTTTCGAAATAAATAAATGAATGAATGAATGAATATAGGTCATACTTTGGTCGTGTAGTAGACCTTCAAAGTGGGAGTACCGGTACTTGTTGGGGGAAATCCACCCGGGTTACCGGTGACCGGCACTATTCTACTCCGTATCATAGAGGAGCATAAGTACCCCGGCGATCTCATGCACGCTGCAGCAGGGGCGGAGCTGCTCTTGCGCCGTCGTGGGACATCCTGCGGTGACTGCTTATGGAGAAACCCAAAACAAACACCTTGTCGGGTTCCTTGTGAAAATCCTCAAGGTAAACAAACAAGCACACAAGACGATACATTCAAAGCCACGACTAAGTCCAAGCCCCTAACGCCGGCGAACTCGGTTCGCGGAAAAGAGGCTAGAAACGGGAAAATAATTCCCCGTTCACGATATCTTGAACCGGTAGGCACTTGTATCCTAAGGAGTTTAATCCTTCACCTAGTGTGACTCAGTAACGTTAATAGTGAGCGCTAGATTGTAGCCCACGTATTAAAGGACAAGTTGCATCGAGGGGAAGCACTCTCGTCTCTCTCTTCACCTCCACCTCACATGTGCTGTAACAACACTGCCTGTGACAAATCCTAAACTGCACAACTCTCCTCAACAAGGTATGGACGAGGCACTCTCCTGCCAACTCATACCATGCGAGGCCAGTATACCTGCCAATTGGCCCTTTTAGCGTTACAGTACCCGCACAAGTATCATCATCCGCGATACGGTGATTACGGGTATAAATAATCTACCCTGGACCTAGCTACCGAAACAAGCTTCGCTCGTTAGGCTGACTTGAAGCCATGCTCACCTTTTATGCCCGGGTTTTCGGACTATTTATCTTACCCCCGCAATATTGCTGCGGAAGCTCCTCTTGCAGATGGGGGGTGAGTGGCGCAGCGGACACTCTTAGGTAGGCTGAACCCACGAATTCGATACAGTGAGTCAATATCCAATTCTGGGCTAGCAAACGTGCAGTAATAGAGAACTTTTCGAAATCCGTCCGAGGGAGATTATTTCTTGGATGAGAATCAAGCGTCAGACTTTCAGATATTATTCCCCGGTACCCAATCATCGCGTTGCACGGATGAACTGAAACTTTCGTGTTACCCCCGGCCCCGTGTCACACAGGCTGTGTAACTGTGGTGTTTCTGGCCTGAAGAACGGGAGGCTTTTTTGTCAGAGCATGGCGGTTTGGGGGCGGCCGTGATTGGCTCTTTAGAGAAGTGTTGGCCGCAGGGGGGGGGGGACCTTAGGGATTGATTCAAATAATGCGGAGGCGCTTGGTCATGAAGTATCACCCTTCCGGCGTTGGTTGAGTTCAGGTGTATGACGGGAGCCTCTGGGGGATCTATGCGCCCACGCCATTATCGTGGTCGGGTAAAGGGTAATTGCTATTGCTGGTTCCTTTTTCAAACCGAATGTGACCGACTGACTTAGTTCACCCCCGGATCGAAAGTGATAGACAACAGGATCCGTAGCGGAAATGAATAAATGGATGATCGATTGAGGCTCGGGTTCGATGTATGTCTAGAACACCGGGAGGATCCGATATCTACCGGTAGTGTTACTAACAACCAAGAAGGTCTATGAATACCGGGGATTTAACTAAATTTAGTTATAAGAAGGGTAGTGGTGATAAAAAGGATAGCGGATCCCTCTCTCGACCTGATATCCACATGCTATCCACCCGACTATCAATCGCTTGATAGAATCACCGCCCCACGCCCTAAAGAGTCATCAACGATATTTTCGGGATGGTCTTCCCGTTTCCATTCGCCGACCATGCACATCAGGGATTTTATAATGTAATCGAGGAGCAGCCTGAACCTCACAGGCGGCGGTGGGACCTACAATTGGTCTAGCCATCGCTTCTCCGGTGTCGCCGAAACCAGGACACGATAATGGAAGAGATTGCAAGTGTCTTAGTATCTGTACTAGCCCAAGGCAAGACGAACGTAAGGATATTCAAGACTTGATCTTGAAAAGAGGGAGAGAGAAAAGGGTCTGTTGAAAATGTTAATCGAAGTATAGGCGAGATAATGAATGGGGGGTGCGGGTGTTGGGTGGTATTACGATAGAGGGGGCGGGGACCAAGGAGAGCGGGTGTTTGTGTTGCTTATTGAAAAGGGAGGAAGAGGTTAGAGAGAAGAGAAAGAGGGAGAAAAAGAAGGAGAGGAAGAAGGAGAAGGAGAAGGAGAAGGAGAGAGTAAGCAGAAGAAAGCGAGTTGCGAATTATCCTTTTGGAAGAAGAGATCGCTATTGGAAAAGAAGAAAGGGAAAAGCAGAAAGGGGGGAGAGTCTCTATGTAAGAAAGCAAACACAAGGAAATCATATCGTGGCAGGAATGAGTACGCGGCACAACCGTACGCATTCCAAGAACAAGCGCAAGCAACATAACGCAGCGCAAAATATGATCAAGTACAGGGATCAGTCAGACGATTGAGAAGAGTCGCTTCAGATGTATATTGTAACATGAGGCCTGGAAAATGCTAGACTTGAGTGGGTGACGCAAGAAGTCACGGGGTGTCACTCGGAACTACAGAAATTACAAGGGCGCAATTACCATTTCCAACAGCGGGAGGGGAACAAGGTTTGCGGGAGAGGGCTTGCTCCAGTGCGCTTGTGTCCTCTGATTGTGCGCCACGCGATGGATATGCTTGTGGGAACCCCTTCTTCGGTCACTCCCAGACTGGGATATGTCTTTGTGATCACAGAATCTCACTCGATTATCAAGCTCCATGTTGTGGGAGTCTCCCTCACCAAGGCAATAAGTTGTGAACTCTTAGATTCTTCTGAGCACTATTTGAATACCCAGTGTGTTGGGCTGCCTAGTTGCCAGGGCGGGTGTTTTTGAGCTTATGGAACGAGCTCGAATCTGATTCCTTTATACCACTACTGAACCTTGCCCGACAGTGTCAATAATCTCGCCCTTTACAAGACCACAGCGCCCTGGGAACAGCAGTTTCGGGGCTTAAGCTACCACCGATGGAGTATTGCATAATCGCCTTCACATAAGACTGTTCTCAAGGACGTCCTTGATTCGCCAAATGGCTGAGGATGTCGCCAGCACGTTGGAGTTGCCTCTCCCGGAGTAGTAAGGTTTGTCTTATTTTTCTTTTTTACTTCTAGCGGTGGGGGGCTGAAGGTCATTTTTTATAGCTGTGTTTTCTTCAATCAATTGCGGGGGGTATGGAGTTCTGGGTGTCCTGGGGGGGTTTTAGATTGTTCTGGTTGGGGTAGTATCTGGGTGTTCCTGGTGTCCCGACTTTCGCAGCGGACAGGGGAAGTGGGGGCGCCGAGTGGCCACCGACGCAAGAAGATCTAGCGGCTGGGGTTTATTCGTGGCTGCCATTTGTTCAAGATGAGAGGGACTTACCACGGCACAACCGGTCACTAGGCTACCGCATCAAATTGTACCTGGACTACCTCGAGGCGGAAATACCTCCCCGCGTTTTTGTTCTTGTGTTTGTGGATGAATGCAATTGGGATAGATCCCAATGAAGGTCATATATTAATCCGTTGTATTGTAAATGCGGGCCGTGGTTAATTAGCTTTCATTGCGCATGTGAGTCCAGATCCTCATGTTGAGGGTAATGAATTATATTAACACACGGGGGATGGCTGGGGGTACTTTTAGTGGGGACCAAGTTACGACACGATATCAATAGGTATCGGTGATCACGTAACCTCACACCCGGGGATTGTGAATATGGCTGGCTGCGGATCTAATCAGCGGGCCCCATCGCTCGGAGACCGTAATCGCTCTGTCCGGAAGATTCGGAACTTGGACTTTAGATTTAATCGAAAAACAGTTCGGCGTCACATCATCAGACAACCCCCATCCAAAAACAAAGTGAGAGAAACCCACAAACAAAAATATTGCGTGGAGTAAACAAGAAAGCATCCCCCCTCCCCACATTTCGCCTCCAAAAGTTACAACATCACCCCCTCTCCCTGCCTCACCACAACCTTCTCCCAATCCTTGTACGTGCCAACGTGCGCCAAGCAAATCCGCACATCCCCCCGCGCCTTCGCAAACTCCACGATCTTCGAGATATTCTCCCGGGTGCGGTCCGCGTCCTTGTGCATTCCAAACCCCATCCTGCCGCCGGGCACGTACTCCTTCAAATGCGCTTCGCAGTGGCAGCTGTCTCCACCAAGTAACAAGCACCCCCCCTCGACTCGTGCGAGCGCGATCGTGTGTCCGGGCATGTGCCCAGGCGCATCAATGAGTAGAAAACTACCATCGCCAAAGAAGTCGCAGGCAGCGTCCCAGGGCGCGAGGCCCTCGGTGGGCTTGAAATCGCCCTTCGTGAGTTCTAGTGTCCGGCCCTCCGGAAATAGGCTCTCAAGAAAGCGCGACTCAGGGTTGATGGGATAGGCCGGCCGAACGTGAGCCTGGGTCCCAGCACCATATACTATCTTTGCGTTGGGAAATTTCTCGGGATCGCCGGTGTGATCGAAGTGTGCGTGCGAGCAGAATAGGTAATCGATGGACTCGGGTGTCACGCCGTTTCGGGAAAGCCCTGTCGGGGCGTCTTCGGGCACGCATGGACGCAGGAAGGCCTCGAAGGTGGCTTGCATTGAGGGTGGGTACGCGGAGGTGTCGTTGCGGATGCCGGCGTCCCACAGGATGTGCAGGCTTTTACCCGGGTGGTGGAGGTGGAAGAAATGTGCGGGGAATTTTTCTACTATGTCGGCATTTGCGGGGGTTGTGTCGTTGAAGAGGAGTTTTTTCGGGAGGAAGGCGTAGCCGGCATCTAGAGCATGGACTTCTAGGGTTGTCATTTTGTGTAGGTGCTGATGGCAGTGGTGGTGGGCTGTTGTGAGAATTGGAAATGCGAATTGAGATCGTGGGATTGATAGTTGGGGTTTCCGCACCGGCGGGGAAATTGAGTGCGGTAACCGTGACGCAAGATTGAGAAGAGGAGGGGTGGTCAATTGTTGATTGTTAAGCCGTGTGGGGGAGGCGGGGGTATTACTGTTGTCTCAAGTATCACAGCAGCGGTAATTCGGCTGCTGTTATGTTAGAAGTTGGTTCCAGTACCACACAGTTAATAAATTGCCGGTAGTTCTTGTCTTTTACGGCCATCGCCTTGATCAGCAGCCCATAACGCAAAAAGACAGTATAAAACGGAGAAATAAGCCCTCGACAAGGCCTTCGCCGGAAGGCTAATCGCTTCGCCACGGCTTCGTCTTGAAGACCGCTTTGCCTGATATTTTCAACTCCCGACTCTCTTCCGTCCTATATCTGCGATATCATATCCCCCGTTGCCTCGCCCAGTTACGCTCAGGACCGTTATATCCACCCGACCGATCGGTACTTGGAGGTTCTGTAGGCGCAAAATTCATAGTTAGCATAGGTGAGTAATTCGCGTCTATTTTCTATCGAAACATCGACTCTTGGGGTAGTGGCGCTGGGCGGGTTGTGATGCAGAGGTGCTCCGGAGGGGGGGGGGAATGGCCTCTTGTGTGGGCACACCCCGCATTTTACGGAGTTGGCTGGCGTCGGTAAGCTCCGACGACCAATCTCCGGAAGGGTTAGGTCTGAAGTAGAATTTCGGATTACTATTCTGGCTAGGGTGCCAAGGACCTCTGTGATGGTTCTGGGTCAGTGTTTTTGGAGAGCCTGGATCAGATGGGAGAGGTGCTACCTACGAGTAGTGTATTAGGCGTGATGGAGTGAGCTAATTACATGTGGGGCGCGTTTGGACGAAGGGAAGTGGTTTACGTTGGTAGTAATCACCCGTAATCACTCGGAAAATAAATAAAATGCTTTGGGAATTTGCAACAAAAATGTGAGAGCTGGCTAGCGCTACCAGCGGGGGAGATTGAGTAATTTAGAAGATGGACAACTTGAGGGCCTAAGAAAAACCCTCAAATAATGAGGCGAAGGAAGTAGAGGAGGGAAGCTCGCTGAACCCAAAGAGAGCCGTCTCTTTGATATTTTCTCCAATAGGGCTGTAGTATCAGTTTCAAGGCCCGGGGACTGGATCTGAGTGGGGGGGGGGGACTCCCGTAGAGGAGAGAGTCAACATTATTGCTCTAATTACTTCTTTCGTGTAGCTAGATGGTTCTCCACTCAAGGTGGGCCACCTTCCTCTTGGAGATGTAGCCAATCGTTTCGCTGTTCGGGAGGAGGAGGGATCTATTGCTTACTGTGGAATTTACTGGCATTAACAGCTGAGCACCAGAGGCTTCCAAATCATAAGTCCTGGCCTAAGTTGGTTTGGAGATTGGTTGACACTTGGGGACTGAAACTTTCTCGAGTCTGAAGTTGAGGAAGGCTACTGTGACAGTGAAAGCGGATCCGAGGTTGGCAGGAAACACAACTTAAAGTGTATTTTCAGTCTTATTTTGATCTGTTCTCATGCTTGCTTTATTTTTGCCCTTTGCCTTTCGTCTCTGCTGTTTGGTGGAGCCTTTCAGTAAATTAGATTTCTCATCGTCACTGAAAATTTCCTTCACACTGCAAGTATGGCGGGGATTTTACCCCTCCAGCCACTACTGGCTAGCATAGTATCATAGAAAGGGGAATTTTAGATAATGGACCCTTACAAGACAGTATACTAAGTCATCCATCCATACCATATACCTCCGTGAAGAGAAAGATCCCAGAAAAAAACAAACTAACAAAACAAAACAAAACAAAACATCCCACCACATCCGGTAACCTAGATCTCGAAGATTTTTCCCTCATCGGCCTTGTCAAACAAGACAAGGGCCTGTGCCTCCTAGGCATCATGGAGATTATTGATCTCTAACTTAACCCAAGCCTCGAACTCATTGTAGTCCTGGGCTCTGCCGGCCTCGCCCTGAACCATGTTGTGGACTCTCATGCTGGTGAGGCGGGTAATTTTTTCTTCGTATTTCCTCTTGGAGGCGTCATGGAGGTGGACGTATTGAGCGTACTGTCCGTCGGTGATTTTCTGGAATTGAATCCGGCTGGCGGGCGAGTAGCAGGAGAGTGGAAGAGAGTTCATCTTATCGGGGGTCTGGTCACAGTGCTGGGGGAGCAGGCGTGAGGGGGAGTTTAGGTGAATTTTGGGGGTGCTTGATTGGGGTTGAGTGATAGAGAAGGCAAGTGGTATCATAGTGAGTTTGTTGGCTAGGAACAGTGGGCTCCTGGGAGCCCGGAGCCGCAATAACTTTAATTGTGAATGCGATTTTAGCGGGTTCAGCAATCAGCCGACTTTGACACACTTCTCTTCGTAGAGCTGGGCTAACCGAAGTGTCACTTTAATAATATTATGTCACTGCTGTACAAGAATGATTGGGGAGCAAATTAGAGATTGTGACTGAGTGTGGTCGATAACAGCGCTAAAGTTTCCCCCACATCGCAAGCTTCGAAGTTTCACGACATTCCTAGGAACATGCCTAATGCTAAATTAACACCTCTGGGTGACAAATAATAGAGGGGCTCAAAAAAGTAAGGGATAATAGCTTCAGACATGACAGGGTCCAGAGGCTGTACTGATATTGGAAGCCTACACGATCGACGAGTAACGATTACATGACACATTGGGTTCCATAACCTGGTCCACCGTTAAATAGCAAAGTGAGGTAAATCGCAACACAGTAAAGGTAGGTTAGCATGCCATTTTCCTACAAAAGCGCATGACAGGTAGGTTAGATCGAGTGAGAGCAACAATTGGGGTTTCGAGAGGGTACAGGACAAACATCGGCAACGAAAACCTAGATATCTAAACAACCCGATTGGAAGAACCCAGAGTTACTTCCTCAATCTTTTTCCACCGATTAATCGGGTGTCCATGTGGGATCCGGCCCCTCTTAGCTCCTCCGCCTGCTGCTTATGAGGTACCTTCCATCCGCATTGCTTGTAATAGAAAAGGAAAATTTTCGCCATCAGAATAAGAAGAGGAAAAGGAAAAGAAAATGGGTATGATCTTAAGAGCCTATTTTCTAGGCATTTTACACCATGATGCCCATCAGAAACGTCGCATCAAGAGTGGGGCCAGCGCTATCTGTATGCTCTCGACAGCAAGACAAAAACCCTCGAGACGGCAGTATCTTCCAACCACCTCTTCCAGTTCTGGATAGGTAGCATAAATAGACTCTTTTTGAGCATGGGTTAACTGGTACGGCGGTACTTAAGAACAAAAGTCCAACAAGGAAAATGTGTCCATGGTAACCAACGTGACAACCAAATGCGAAGCTGGAAGCGATAAATTTGTTTATACGGTGAACCACATTTTCGCTCACAGTGCTGGAAGTGAATATTTTGTTTGTGCAGTAATCCACATTATTGCTTCTGCCATGGAGCCAAGGCAGTAAACTACCTATAAATCTGGACAGCCAGGCTAGGCTGGGACTGCTGGGCCCTACACGCTCGGCCTTTGGTAGTATGGTGAGGAACACGTGATAGCGGCTGCTAAGGGGGGTGCCAGGGGAGATGGAAAGATGGCTGAGATTTTGGGGGGGACTATAGGAGGTGTCAAAAGATGGTAGGGTGTAGGCAAGGACGGGAGGGTGGGTGTAGGCAAGAATGGCAGTAGGGGGATATAGACAGCTAGTTTTAGGAATGACTGCCGTGCACATGAGGATAAATATTTGAGTACGGGTAATGAGAGGTACTAGAGGTGACAGCCAGGGTTTCCCGATAACGGCCGGGGAGGGCAAATCAACTATGAGTGATATATGGTGATGCAATGCTGCTGACACAGTAAACAATATTCCGACAAGAAAGAGAAGATTAAATAGATTATCAAGCTGCGAGTGTTAAGATAAAACTGAACAAGTCATTCTGCTACGAGTCTTATTCAAGTTTCTCTTTCATATTCTTCTTCAAGTGTTTCAAGATTGCTGTATTCTGGCCACACATTCAGGTTTCTGTAGAGGGTTTCTATATATTACGCAGGTGGTACATTCCAGATGTACTGTGGGATAGACAGGTTGGGCTGGCGTAGGGGGGGATTGTACTGCTATTAGGTGTTGGAAAACCTGGATGAGTGTCGACTACTTACCTTTATAAGCTGAATAAATTTATTGAATAAGCCTTTGCGTTAACTCATCTTGTGATAATGTACAGATGCAACCGAAGTCGACTGACAGGCCAATGCATGAGACCTTTCAGATGAGTAATAGTGAAACTCAATTGACTCTCTTGGATCCGGATATCTACATCCAATATCAGGACTTTTGGACTTCAATAAGAGTTTTGTTTCTAGTAAACTGTTGGAGGGGAAGGGGTAGATATTCAAAAGGTTGAAGATATGCTTGCGGCCTTGCAGATTCATGCCTGTGGTTTTTGAGTTCTATTTCGGCAAAGGATTTTATCTGTTTTATTTCCTAAAGATCTATTCTGCTTTATTTGTTTAAGCATATTACAAGATTTGCCAAATCAAAAAATATTAGGGGTGTGAAATCATGAACCTTGGGTTTGTAAGTATATGAGCAGAAAAAAATGTAACACCAAAACTCCATACTAGTAAGGCATAGTAAGGTGTTTAGTTCTACTACCTCCATCTACCCTAGTCCATCTAGAGGGTTGAAAAAAGCTGGACTACCGCAGAGGTCTATCTAGTCCTATCTTCAGGACAGACTGGACAGTTCGAAATATTGAGGCCTACTAGGACTGGAAGTGAAAGATTTGAGAAGGACAGGGCCTGCTCATTTTTGTTCACCATATGAATAATACTATCACTTCTACAGCAGGAAGTACAGTGTGGTTCACTCTATAAACACATTTATCACTTTCTGCTTGAAATTTGATTGTCAGGTTTGTTGGCATAAATGCATTTTCATTGTTAGACTTTTGTTCTTAAGTACTGCTGTAACTTGAGACGCTGAAGGGTTGAGCTTGCCATTGTGCTTTCCATTATTGACCTCTCAGGCTTATGCTCATGCAACATACAGGAAACCTTTACTGC
>Ga0307510_10002340_pt1 | contig 21420 bp, 18 predicted proteins | sample 12_EM_MG_FD_207224 | JGI IMG/M metagenome (GOLD analysis project Ga0307510, IMG submission 207224) | Populus trichocarpa ectomycorrhiza microbial communities from riparian zone in the Pacific Northwest, United States - 12_EM | ecosystem: Host-associated > Plants > Roots > Unclassified | place... | reverse complement strand
TTATATGCCACGGGAGTCTTTCCCCTGTCAGTTCTGGGTTTGTAACGGGAATGCCCACATGTCATGCACTTGGTCAGCTCATCATTTTCAAGGTAGTATAACATGCAGAAGTTAGGGCACATGTCAATTTTCTGGTATCCTAAACCAAGGGGTTTCATCATGGACTTTGCAGCATAGAAGTTTTCTTTCAGCCTGTTCCCTTCAAGTAAAATGCTTCTCGCCCATTCGATAATCTTGTCATAACCGGCCTCACTTAACCCGTGATCTTGGGGTGAGTCCCGATACATCCATGAAAGATCATCCATGACTTCTATCGAACCTCTATAAAATTATGACAACAACATGTATTAATTAACTATGTTACGTAAATAAATTTGCAAAAATATTGGTTTGCCCCAACATTATCCAACAAACTAAAAAAACACTTATGTTAAATATTCATTATCAATTATCAATTATCAACGTCCATACAAATTTATACATTTATATTATCAATGTCCATACAAATTTATACATTTATAAATTTACGGAAATCACAACTTCGCAATAGAATTGATAAAAATTAAAACGGACCCGTTAAACAAGCTATTATTTATTTCATCACAACACATCTAATTCGGTGTAATTCAAACAAAGTTTCACAATTTACAAACAAATACAATTTGACAAAATCTAAAACAAACTATAACAACTACAAAATTATACATTCATACTACAAGTTTCTTTGACAAATAACAATTAAACAAGTACATACGTTAACAAAATACATATACTAAAAAAAATAAAAAATAATAAAATTGACATTTAAATGTTAAAACTAAAAAGGATAGATTTACTTACAAAAAATGATAAAATCCACAATAAATTGCTCGGAGAACGGATGTTGTGACCGAGTACAAAAGTATAAGAAACTTGAGTACGTGTGTTGAGAAGAGGGGGAGAGTTGGGATGGGTGGTTGGCTGCAGTTTGGGAGGGGAGAGTTGGGATGGGGAAGAAGAAAGGGAAGAAGAAGGAGAAATAGAGGAAGAGAGAGTCGGCAGAGTGGGTATATATTGGCTTTTACCGACGAAAACGTTTCGTCGGTAAGTCCACCGGTGACTGTGCCACGTCACTGTACGGAGATCCCGGTTTGAATCCCTCAGTTATTCCGTCGGCAAAATCGTTTGAAAAAAATCCACGTCATCACACCGTTGCAACTTTTCAAAAATCTATATAATTCGTCAGCAATACGGTTGGTATATGCCGATGGAATACGTTCGTCGGTATATACCGACCGTATTACCGACGGAAATGGTCTGTTGGTATATACTGACAAAATTAGAGACGAAATTATTTCCGTTAGTAAAAATTACCGATGAAAAAATTCCGTCGGTAATTCCGTTGGTTTTCACTGATTTTCTGGTAGTGATGAGCTATCAATTCAGGGCTGAGAATATATCATAATTTATGGCATCAATGATTAGGGAGCACTGTTAACAAGGATGCTGAATCCCTTGCAGCAACTTCAACCATGAATATGCCTGATGAACAAGGAATTTGCAATTCTGGACCACTGGTTCGAAGATCATCTATATTCACACATAAAGCTTGAGGAACTACGCGAATGATCCCAGTTCACAGACTGAAACAACAAAGTTGAAATTCTGCCACGATTGGTTTGTAAGCATAATTGACATCCAAGTTAAGGTTTTGCAATGCTGACAACAGTAAGAAGAATGATTAAGTGGAATCTGTCTACAATAAATATCGCATCCAAACTTCAATCTTTGATGAGGTTCTGCATATAAATCATGTGGAATCTGTCTACAACAGACAAATACATCCAATTCTATAGGCTTTTGAATCTGTCTACAACTCATAATTATATCCTGCATACATACAAAAAAAAAAAAAAAGGTGCAGTTGTAATAAAACAAGAGGAGGAATGGGGACGTTAGTGAAGAAACATAAGTATTGCTTGGTTGAGGCTGCACCGTTAATTAAATTCAAACTTGAGCAGTACCACACTTGGTTTAATGATATCACCAAGCAGTCACCTGACGCGACATTGTTTTGCTTGACCCTTGGCGGACCAATTCTACCCGTAGATACTGACCGACACTTGACAATCTTCACAAAGCAGCCAAAAAGTTTGATATTGATTTTGAAGTGAGACGTTTGGTTGCTAGGTTGTGCTGCACGGTTAATAAAAGAGCAACAGGAAGGGCTGCGTGGCTGGTAACAGGAAAAGAGCAATGTCAGTGATTGTTTCTTAATCTAAAAATCTTTCTTATTCTGTGAGAGCGAAGTCGGCTTCCAGTACAGGAAATTGTTTTGTTTTCTTTCGTAACAATTCATTCATGTTGGAGGGCTAAGTCAGGCTACCAGTAGCAGAGGATCGATCTTTTGTTTACTCTAAGCAGTTAATTCAGGAAAGAAAGTCAATTAAGCAAAATAGTTTACGTGAAGAAGTGATCTTGCCCCCTGGAAATGCTTTCAGGAAAATATTGAAATTAACAAAGGATGGAGGGCACGGTTCCCGAGGCAATGAGAAAGGGAGTTGCAACTTTCATAGCTCATAACTTACTAACCTTTACTCGGAATCATGAACGGATTGCGTCATTGGATTCAGCATAATGAGATCTCTAAAACAAGATGTTACAGTGACCATTTCCAGTGAAAAGAATTCTTGCAGCCCGGTCAAAGTGTTGGTTGCTATTCCAATATAAAATTAAATTTTATTTGGTCTTGAATATGCAACAGTTTAAAGTGAGGTATTAAACTTGGATATTCTATCATTTGATTCCATAAATTTCAATCAAGAGTGATCCATAAATTTTTAATATTGACTATTATATTTTATTTTCACAATAAAATTTATTTATTTATTATAAAATCTAATATAATCAAATCAAATTTTAGTTAAAAATATAAAACCCTCTCAATTATATTTTTCAAGACATGCTCACTTGTTTTCGAGAGTAAGTGAACTTGTTTCGAGGGAGCATCTATAGAAACACAAATTTTTCTACCAATCAAATTTCACCACGTGTTATTTTATTTTTATTTTTTAAAAAAATAAAATAAAATTGAAACATATGACATGGAAAATAAATGAGTCTTCATATATTTCTTGGCCAATAAAAAAATTATACTTGGGATGAGATATTCAAGATATCTTGTCATAAATACAAGATCCCGTCAATAAATATCAACCAATAAAATTATATCATGTGGCATTGAAAAAGAACTTGAGAACCCTTACAGATATCTATAAATAGAGGGCCTCAATTTAGAGAAGAGAAGGAATTCTTAGAGATACAAATTTCCTTCAAGACAAGCTCTTCAAACAAGAAAACTCTCTCAAAAGTTCTCAAGCCTCCTTCATCTATGCTTGAAGTCATCAAAGAACAAAACTCTATTGAATCAAGCCAAAACGCCCCATAAGAGTTCTTTAACAACATTTTGAAGACAAATCAAAGGTACTTTTCAAAGCATTAAATCACCATATCTCATTTCGCAATACACACTCAAATTCACATTCTTGCAAAGCACAAATCTTGACTTGATTTCTCAAATAAATCAAGTCACTATACATCAAATCCAAGGAAAGAATAAGAGGATTGTCATATTTTTTTAAAAGAATATATTACATAGAGATTATACCCAATCATATATTTAATAAAATTATATATTTATATATGTGCGCTTGTTTAATTTCATGTGCTTAAAATTATGTCTCAGTAAATAAACAATCTGCTGTTGTATATATATAACAGCAGATTGTTTATTTACATAGTAAAACTCGGATTGTGTTAATTTATTCACGTGCTTAGGCTAGAGGACAACATGGCTGCCTGATAAAAACAGTTTGACAGAAGCAATGCCAGGAATTGCATGGATCATGCCCATAAGATAAAGAGACAAAATGACGTTAGGCATGTCAAAGAAAGAAAAGAAAAGAAAAGCTTTGGAGTATATACCACACGGGCGGGCTTCCATTACACTTCCTAATGTGGCCTTTGCAAGATTTTATGCCTCTACTTCACTCCCACTTTTCATTTTCTTTCTGTGGCAGGGAGACCAATCTGTGTCCATGATGTTACTTGTTCTAAAATCTTGACCTCATCGTCAATTGGTCCAACCTGTGTGTAGCAATATTTATCATCCCCGTCAGCAATTTAATTTCTTCCTACAACCAAGCAAAAACCTAGTTTTTTAGATATTCGGAGTCTTTTTTCCCCCCCGATTGGATCATGGTTCAATCGTTACATCTAGACCACTATTCATCATCAATTTATTTTTTTATTTTCTTTCGGTTCTAAAAAATCATCTTTGAATCACATTTCACGTAGTTAAATCAAGTCCTTGGGTGATCGAATCTTGATATACCATCCATGTCCTAACTTTCAAAACCAAGAAATAATGACGAAGTGAGAAGCAAAAGGGATTTGCTGCCCAAATCAGGAAATCCGGGATGGAACTGCGTTTTATGACACTCCCTAATGTTATCTTGAGAAGCTGAAAGGCCTCCTCTAATGTTATGCAAATGCCGACTACTAATAAAATAATACTTTTTTAAATATGCTGGTAATAAAAAAGTATTATTTTAATAAAAAACTATTCTTAAACACAGCAGGCCCTAACACGGACGACGGCCGGGATATAATTCTTGTTCCATTCAGGCATTACGCTCACTCTTGTCTCTCTCGGCATGTCTTTATCCTCCGACTACCCGATTCAAATTTAAAAGAAAAATACCTTGAAATCTCATGGAAAATAAAATTTTATTGGAGAAAGCCAGGCTAGTCCTAAAATTAAATTATTACAAGTAGAAAGTTTAACGCTAAACCTTTTCAGTTCTCAACCCAAAAAAAGCCAGGCATTAAAATTAAAATTAATTACTAAAAAGACACCCAAACAGTCACGAGGTGTCACCTCTCATGTTACAAGCTAGCTAAGCCTTCTTGTTGTCTCCTCCCTCAAAACTCCCTTCCTTTCTCTCCTCCTTCTTCGCCCTTCTCTTACTATAAAAGCATAAAATCCTCCATGTTCAATTCTACCCTTTTTCACAATCTCTGAAAAACCCCATCAAAATAATAATTAATGGCTGAAAACTCCAGTCACAAGCAGCACATCTACCTTCACGGTGACCTGGACTTGTTCATAGTACAAGCCAGATCTTTACCAAACATGGATGTTATCTCCAAAAACATCCGCCAATGCTTCGGTGTTTGCACTCCTTCTTCCACCACCATCACCACCACCACCACCACCACCAAATCCATCGGCCACCCGCACCACCACCCCAGTGATGCCGCCAAGAAAATCCGCAACCACCGTCACATAATCACAAGTGATGCATACGTGACAGTGACAGTGCCTCAGGTGACACTCGCCCGCACGCGCGTGTTGAAGAATGCAACAAGCCCCATTTGGGAGCAAAGGTTCAATATCCCATTAGCTCATCCTGTTAAAGATATTGAATTTCACGTCAAAGACAATGATTTGTTCGGTGCAGAGTTGATAGGGACTGCGAATATACCTGCATCAACTGTGGCGTTGGGGGAGGATATTAAGGGATGGTTTCCTATAATTGCTCCATCAGGGAAACCACCAAAGCCTGACACAGCTCTTTATTTGGAAATGAAATTCACACCTTTTGAGAAAAACCCTTTATACCGGAATGGATTTGGCGGCGATCCTGAAGTCAAAGGGGTGAGACATACTTATTTTCCGGTCCGAAAAGGTGGTCATGTGACACTGTATCAAGATGCTCATGGAAAGGATAATGACTTGCCTGAGATTGAGATTGATGGTGGGAAGGTTTATAAGCAAGAGAATTGTTGGGAGGATATTTGTTATGCAATATCCGAAGCTCATCATATGATTTATATTGTTGGTTGGTCTGTTTTTTGTAAGATTAAGTTGGTTAGAGAGCCAACCAGGCCATTGCCAAGAGGTGGGGATTTGACACTTGGGGAGTTGTTGAGGTATAAGAGTGAGGAAGGTGTGAGGGTTTTGTTGTTGGTTTGGGATGATAGGACTTCTCATGATAAATTTGGGATTGAAACTGTAAGTGAGGATTTTATTTTAATTGGTACTATTTAAGTTATATTATTATGTGGGTTTGTTTGGTTGTTTTTGCTATTATGTATAATGTTTGTTTTGTTTAGTTAATTTAGCTATCAATGGTCAAATAATTAAGTGATAATTGTTTAATTTAGGTGATTGTTGCCACTTCCTTTTAGTGGAAAGTTAAGGTCAGATTTTGTCAGAAAGCTTTAAAATTTAATGCCAATTTGTTCTGTGATGGTAGGGTACACATGGCACTTCTATTGGTAATTGTATATTTCTTTTTCTTTTTTTTTGTTTTTAGAGTAGTGATATTTGATAATGAAAGCTATCTGCAATAGTTTCATAACGTGAAGGCTATTTCGGATACAGGCAGGAGTTATGGCAACACATGATGAAGAAACCAGGAGGTTTTTCAAGCATTCATCTGTCACTTGTGTGTTGGCACCTCGATATGCCAGCAGTAAGCTCAGTTTTCTCAAACAACAGGCAAGCTTGATTTCATTGTTGTCTTATAAGAAACACATGCAGCTAGGTGTGTTGATCGTTTTATGAATGCACATCCTTTCATTAAATGGGTTCTTATTTTACATCTCTTTATACGTACAAATAATTATTGTTTGGAAAGTTTTGGTTGGTGGAACGAATTTGGTTGCTCAAACTCTGTTTGATTGGAGAGGTCATTTTTTTACTTTCTCTGAACAGTATATTGATGTGTAATGTTTTTTCCAGACTGTTGGAACAATCTTTACGCACCATCAGAAATGCGTTCTTGTGGACACACAAGCATATGGTAATAACAGGAAGATAACTGCATTTATAGGAGGCATTGATCTCTGTGATGGACGGTACGATACCCCAGAGCATCGATTGTTTCATGATCTCAACACTGTCTTCAAGGATGATTTCCACAATCCAACATTTTCTGTAAGCGATAAATGAATCAAACGACTAGTTTTTAGTTTCGGTTGCCTTTTGGTATCTGCTATTTCTATTCATATCAACAGTGCACAAATGGTGCTGTTTCAGTTTGTTTTCCATGGCAACATGCATTACTTTTTTCTTATCCATACAATGTACCTATAATTTCAATGTGACTTGATGTTTAGGTTGCAATGAACTCAATCCATCACTTACAAGTGATATTTTCTTTTTCTTTCCAAATTCCTGTTTATTTTGCTTTTGATATTCTTATACCTGATTCTTTTGCTACTGTCATGGTGTTTTTTTTTTATCCTTTCCCTTTTCACTTCTGTTGCCTTATCTCTCCTTTTTTGTGTATGAAAGGCTGGAACCAAGGCCCCAAGGCAACCCTGGCATGACTTGCATTGTAAAATTGATGGGCCTGCTGCATATGATGTTCTCATAAACTTTGAGCAGCGTTGGAGGAAGGCAACAAAGTGGACAGAATTGGGACTGCATTTCAAAAGAACATCTCATTGGAGTGATGATTCATTAATAAAGATAGAAAGGATTTCTTGGATTCTAAGTCCTCCCCTTTCTAAAACAAAGGCTGGAACCACTATAGTTCCAGGGGACGATCCCACGGCTTTTGTTTCCAGCGAAGAAGACCCTGAGCACTGGCATGTCCAGGTTCATCACGTTTCTCTAACCTTTTGTTTAGTTAACAACCCTACCTTATTATCATCATTATCATTATTATCTCATTGACCCATGTTTTTACATATTTTGTTTTTGCAGATTTTTAGGTCCATTGACTCAGGATCATTGAAAGGATTTCCCAAAACTATTGATGAGTGTCAGGCTAAGGTTTACAGCAAGTTGAACATTTTATTTTCTGTTTTTCTTTTCATATAAGCTAAAGTTAGCATAACTTTATTCTTTGTGTTCCAGAACCTAGTTGTTGCAAAGGATCTGGTTGTAGATAAAAGCATTCAAACAGCATACATACGAGCCATCAGATCTGCTCAGCATTTCATATATATTGAGAATCAGTATTTTCTTGGATCTTCATATGCGTGGCCATCATATAACGATGCAGGTCAGGATTACTTTATTTCATTATACCGTATCCATTTGTTTTTGTTTGTTTGATGATTCCTTTTTTGAGACCCATGGTGATGCAGCGTCTGTATGTACAAAATTTCGTGGATATTTGCATTTTAGGAATATATCTTGGGAGAGGTTCTTCAGCTTGATAAGATTTGAATTTTGGACCTCCCCAAATTCATGACATATCTTTTACCACTACCTATGACATGTTGGTCTCTTTACCTCGACAACTTAACTGTTTATATTCTACCAGTCATCAAAGTTGTGAAATGATATAACTTATATATGTATAATTTTTGAAGTTCAAATTCAATATTGCAATTCCAAAATTCAGGAACAGTTAATGTCTCGCAACTTCATTAGCCACTGTCATCATGACTGCTGTTTTGCTCACCGTCGCTTCTTATGTCATTGTCAAGCTCTTTTGAATGTAACTTTTTGCTATTTCTATAGACAACAATCATGGCTATAACTACATGCCTTCATTTTACACAGTTGTTCTCAAGTTGTTTCCATTTTTATGATGTACAGGAGCTGATAATCTAATTCCAATGGAGTTGGCGTTAAAGATTGCTAGTAAAATTAGAGCCAAGGAGAGATTCGCAGTATATGTTGTTATACCATTGTGGCCGGAGGGTGATCCCAAGACTAACACCGTGCAAGAAATTCTCTTTTGGCAGGTAGTGTATTAATTAACTATGATGACTTGAAAGATCAATTCATTTGTACAAACATCGAGAATGAAACGGGCAGTATATTTGGAAGCCACTAACATTTTTATTATTCCTGAATCATGCCAGTCCTTGTGCACCTCTTATACACGTTGCCTCAATGAAATGGGGATAGATGCACCTTAAACAATCTTGGAGCCAGAATAAGTATCTAGTTGCAGTCTTTAAACACAAGAAGTATTTAATTTTCGGTTCCATTTCTATACCTTCAATTGGCAATTGTTCATGATAAGATGTTAAGGGAATTGCAGCTGAGAATGGCTATGCTGCTGCCTATACTGTTATTATCCTTCACATTGACATGACCATGGTTTTAAATACATAACATAGTAATTTTCATATTTCATTCCTTTTTATTCTTTACATTAATAAAAAGAACTGTTACTCAATTTCTTGCTGCATCTGAAAGCAGCTTTGTTACGAAGTTCTTAATATAAGTGCAAATTGATTGGGTGGTTATTGCCTTGAATTGTGAGTTGTTTTCTTTTAGCAATTTTGTCAGCCAGTTGGATTTGATTGTTGTGAGATGCCAAGGAATTTCTGTTGAAATATTGCAACAATACAAAGCATTTTTTCTCTCTAACTTTCAAAAGTTTATACTTTGCAGAGCCAGACAATGCAAGCAATGTATGAAAAAATTGCGCAGGAACTTAAATCAATGGATCTTGTAGATTCACATCCTCAAGACTACCTCAATTTCTATTGCATTGGTAAACGGGAAGAAATTCCCCAAGAATTGTCAAGTGATAATGGTGGATTGGTAATTATTTAATCCTTTCATGGTTTTTGAATTGTATCACCTGTTTTCTTTCTCTGTATAGATAAAATAGATGGTAGGCTGGCATGTGACGTCTATTATGGTTATAGCCGCCCCTGCACTTGCCTTCAAGTTTACACCTATAAATTGGTGTACGGGGTATTATATTGGCTATAACCCAATAGTTGCTTATAGGAACTAATATTTATGGCCATTGAAACTTTGAACTTTTGTTTAAATAAAGCCCAGTTCCATTTCCCAATTTTAATTGTCATAATAAAATGTCCACACAATGAAGCTATTAAATGGATGATTTTCCCTTTGAGATTTCGTTATAGCTCATACACTTTTTCCTTCGCTTGGAAGTGCATATGGATAGGTATCTGTGCTCCTGTCTGCCTCGTACTCTGGCAAATTCTGGATTATCCAGGCTGCACAGACTGCTGAGATTTTAAGTTTCTGGACATAGATTTATAAGGCTATTTTCCCTTTCATATCTATCTTGGTTTTTAATATTTTCTTGTGGCCTAAATGATAGGAGAATTTTCATTGTTTCTGTTTCTGAAAATGGTAAGGCAGATCTTCCATAACCTGCTTCTCCAAGGCGCTGTTAAACTTTATTTCGCTAAAAACAAAGTTGTCCTCTACTAATATACCCTTAAAAATTGACCTCATGAGATTCATTTTGGTTCCTTGCTTCTTTAAATGCTTTGTGGTAGATATTTAACACTGCTTTCAATCTTGTAGCAGTAGTGTTGGCTATCTTTGAAGTGTGATAGTTGAGGGTTTTTTTTTTCTACACTGAACTCCTAATAATGTTCATGATTATTACATTTCAATCAGATCTCCGAGGCTTTTAAATTTCAGCGGTTCATGATTTATGTCCATGCAAAGGGAATGATAGTGGATGATGAGTATGTGATAGTGGGATCTGCAAATATTAACCAGAGATCCATGGCTGGATCTAAAGACACTGAGATAGCTATGGGTTCATATCAACCCCATCATACATGGGTTACAAAGAAGAAACATCCACGTGGACAGGTTTGTTTGGTATTCTTAATGCTGTAGCAAAATTTTTATTTCTGGCCTCTTTTAGCTGTTGCTTAGGAGGTGGTCAGCACGACCAAATGTGCTTTGCAGGTTTATGGATATAGAATGTCACTATGGCGGGAGCATCTTGGTGAGGTAGATGAACTGTTCATGGAACCTGATAATTTGCTTTGTGTGAAGAGAGTAAATCACACTGCTGAGGAAAACTGGAAGAAATTCACAGATCCGAACTTCAAACTGTTGAAAGGACATCTTCTCAAGTATCCTTTGAAGGTAGATGCTGATGGGAAGGTAGGTCCCCTTCCTGGATCAGAGAATTTCCCAGATGTTGGTGGCAAGGTACTTGGAGCTCATTCTACCACAATTCCTGATGCGCTAACGACATAATCCCCTTCTCTTCTCATGTTCTTACGAAGAAAATGTGCAGCATGTTTCTGGGTTTCTCAATTTGGTGAATTGGAGATGTGTTGCTAGGTGTTTTGTATTTTTAATTCAAATTCATGCCTTGGGGAAGCTCTAAGTTTGTGATGTCATGTCATTGTGCAAAGTGTGACCAGGTGAGATGTGGTTAGCATGCCCGGTTTATAAATTGCACTCAGATTGGAGAAAGTTAACAAAACTGCAGATAGCAAGTTCTACACGCTTGATTTCCCATGTACCATTTAAAAAATGGACTAATCACATTTCTACGCTCACCTTTTTTTCGACTCACCAAGCTCTCACTGTTTACCGATCAAGCTAGGAGCAACCAGTGGGTTTTGCTCAAAGCCTCCAATGATTATCTGGTGATGTACTACTGTGATTAGTGGTTTGACAAAGGTTCAAGACTGTATGTAGACTGTACATATGAGTTTCTACAAGGACCGATATTGTAATCCTTGCTTTAGTTAATAAATATATGTATGTATGCATGTATGATTACAATTATAATTACAATTACATTTCATTAGAAAAAAAAAGGGTATGATTACAATTATAAGTACAATTACATTTCATTAGAAGGGGGGGGGTTCCCTACTGTTCATTCTAGTGTGGAAGCAGACTTAGAAACAATGTGGATTTGCCTTCGTATGTGTTGGGGGAGAGTTGCGACAAAAGGTATTTGATGCTGGGTGGCATTGGTGGATGCGGTTGGGTCGAAGTTGTGCGTGAAACTGTTTGGGAGGAGGATGAATCAATGTGCATGGTTGGTTCCTTCCCGTGATACAACTATAGCTGGGTGGGTGGCATCTGCCATGTGGTGGGCTCTCGATCAATTGACTCGGCTTGAGGCTAGGTTAGGGTTTTTGTGGTTGTTGTGTGACCATGCTAGATCAACGAGGATTGTTGGTGGCGGTAATACTTTAGGGATCTCATGACCTGTCTTGATTGACAGTAGTGGGTCTCCATTCCGCTTTAGGATTCAACAACCATCAATATACATCAATGTATGTTGCACTGATCATCCTTGGGAGTGCTGCTAGCATCCACTTGGTTGGCGTTCTTTGCCTTTTTATGCTTGCCTGCACGGTCGATTATTGGTCTTGGGGTTGAAATGAGGAGGTCGTTTTTATGATAGTTTAGTTGTTTGCATTTTTTGGCTATGATTTTGCGTTTAAAAGGGGATTTCAATCTTAGATTGGTCTTTGTTTGATCTGTTTGCATCTTTTTGGATTTCTTAGAGGGAACTCGGGGTGTCATCATTGCTATGTTTTGTTGTTTATGTTTGACATTCTGCGAAGAAACTGGTAGTGAACTCTTTATATCATCCAAGTCCATCCTTTCGGGACTGCGTGCATTTGCTCATCTATCGTCTAAGAAGGCGTTGTTTTCAACCTCTTTTTTTTTGGGTTGTTCTTGGTCTGTTCTACTTTTTTTCTTTGCTTTTTTTAAATTTTGGTCTGCTATGAAAAGGCATGTTTTAATTTTCATGCTTGACCTTACCGTAGTTAGGATGTCGGGTTTTGTCTAGTTGTTCATGTCTCTTTGGGCGAATGATCCTTCGCATCATGTAAATGTCTGATGGTTGCAGCCTTGCAGGTGCCTCGATGGACATTTTTTCCTTTAAAAATGATCCATGTAAATTAGCATCTCGGCATTCTTTGATGGGAGAAAGTCAGTTCTTCTAATTCTCTATGATCTGGCTATTCCACAGGGCTCGGACTTTTTCTCGCCTAATAAAGGAGAGAGGGAAGAGTTGATGTTAGCTCTCTTAAATCTCTCCACTCGAACGGTAAACTACGCTCGCCCTATTCAAATCCATATATTCTTTCTGTGCTAGCGAAAGTCAAAACGAATACCACGACTCCTTTCTTTTACGCCTTATTTGTTACGATCATAGATCCATTGTGGTATGGAAATTCTTATTTTTGTTTGCTTATTATATAATAATTGAAATAGAAATCGTAGGCCCATCTCTATATCTTTACTTGTAAGTTCTACTGGATATGCTTTATATACTGCTTGCTTCTGGGGAATCCTCTCAACAATCAAGAGACCCATCCGAGGAACATGGGTGCATTAGGAATAAGTAGCAAGGCCTGATGTCCGGAGGTCCTCTAGGCTCTAGCTAATATAGATAGACTACTGGGAAACGAGAGAAGGAAGCATAGTGGATTGGTGACCCAAGGCCAAATATATTTAGCATTACTCAAAGTGTTGAGTTCTATACTCGAAGTCAAAATAATAAAATAAAATTATTTAGAAGTCCCTAGAATCTTGTTAGATAAATTTAAAGTTATTTAGGAATTTATTATCTCAAGATCTAATCTTCTCCGACTTTAAATAATTCCTTACAAGTTGGGTTGTTGAAAACCACAAGTCGTTCAATTGTCTGGTCTCCAACGATAATCTACACGAACTACTAGTGAGAAATTTCTTAAATCCATATTTAAAAAAGATGGATTACTATGCCTTAAGTGTTAGTTCTTTATTCTATGACTTACATAGTTTTTTTATCTAAAAGACAAACTCAAAAAAAAAAAATAAGAGGTATAATTTTATATTTATAGGGAATCCTAAAAACCCTATAAATAAATAAAAATATTTATTTTTCCCTTAAATAATATCCACATATTATGTAAGGATAATTTTAGAAATTTAATTAATCAAGTCCGTACTTGATTATTCTAGAACTACAATTATAACATGTGCAAAAATTTAGGTCTCATCCTTACAAATTTGGTCACCCCAACACTTAGTAGTGTTAGTAGCATCACTGTCTTGGTTTAATTTTTTCTAAATATTCTCTACCCTAAGTAAACAAACCTATCCATTTATGTTTTAGGTTAATTTATTGATATTTTTGTGTAGTATTTGTAATTTACTTGTACATTTAAATGTTTTACAACCTTTTCCTAGAGAATTTTATTGTATTAAAGTATTATATGTATGTTAGTATTTGTTTGGGATTTGGAGGAAATTGAATTTGTTTGTCATTTAATGAAATTGAGTTTGATTTTGTAATTTAGATGTGTTATATTAAAAGAAATGATGAGTTATTTAATGACTTCCAATCGTATTTTATCAATTTTATTGTTAAGTTGGAAATTTAGAAAAAATTAATTTTTTATGGAATTGATAATAATTAAATGATATTAATTTAGATTGAATAAGTTTGAATTGAAAAAATGATAAATAATTAGTTGGGTACCGAATACTTGTTAATTTGATTTATTGTTTAGTTCATATTTTGACGCAACATTCAATTTTTATAGAAATAATAATTAGTTATTAGATTGAGAATTCATTTTTAATTACCAAAGTTGAATTTTGAATTAATGGTTATATTATTAATAAATATTATCATCAATATTCTATATAAGTTTCATAAGTAATAGATGATTGTTCTTGGATGTATCGAGATTCACCCCTAGGGTTATTATATATAGAAGATTATTATAAAGAGGTTGAGGTTTTATTTATTTTATACCTTTCAATCTGAATAATATTAGTGGAGGCGGAATTAGATGTTCATGTGTGAAATGTAAAAATAAAAAGTTTCACCAATTGGATGTTATGATGATGCAACTTTTTTAAAAAAGGGTTTATAGAGAAAATACTTGTGTTGGTATGCACACGGATAACCTTATGTTTTGTACGAGACCATGTTAGAAATGATAGTTTGCTCAACTTCTAGTTCTAGCAACATACATGGAGTTATAGATGATAATAATAATAATCGTTATGTGAGTATAGTGATGGTTGCTATGTGAATGAATCAGGGTTATTTAGGTGAAAGTCCATATGTCGATGAAGAACCAAATGTAGATGTAGCTAGGTTTTCTGAACTTTTGAAAGATTTCGATGAACCGTAATGAGATGGGTGCACAAATCATAATAAATTATCGGTCATTTCATGAGTATTTACCATCAAGTTAGATTATGGGTTGAGTAAGGCTAGTTATGATTGTATCATCAAATGAGTGAAAATCATTTTACTTAAAGGAAATAGGCTGAAAGAGAACTTATATACTGCAAAAGCTATTATGAAACCCCTTGGCTTAGGATATCAAAAAGTTGATATGTGCCTAAATTTTTGCATGTTGTACTACGATGAAGATGAAAATTTTACTAAGTACAAAACCTGCGGGCATGCTCAATATAAACTCAATACTAGTAAAGAAAGGACACTTATCGCATACAAAAAACTGAGATACTTTCCAATAACTCCTAGGTTGCAAAGGTTATTTATGTCTCTAAAAACTGTTGAGCAAATGACATGACACCATTCATATGCTATGGTGCACCCTTTCAATTATGAAACTTAAAAACAGTTTAATAGGATACATCCTCAGTTTTCAATTAAACCACGAAATGCATGTTTTGGTTTGTGTATATATGGGTTTCATCTATTTGGGTTCTTTGCTACATCCTATTCTTGTTAGCCGGTCTTACTAACAATTTACCACCTGCCCCTGAAGATGTGTTTGAGGCTAGGATTCATGTTTTTATCTACGGTCATACCCAATTCTTACAATTCAGGTAGGAAATAGATGTTTGTCTTCAATCATTAATTGATGAGTTGAGTCAGCTATGGTCATTTGTGGTATTGACCCATGATGTCTCAAGAAAATAAAATTTTTAAATGAAGCAACTTTAATGTGGACTATAAATGATTTTCCTGTGTATGAGAAGGTTTTGAAATGGAGCATATACAGAAAACTATTTTGTCCATACTGTATAGAAAATAATAATGCCTTCAACTTAATGAATGGTGGCAAAGCTTTTTTTTATTGCCACTAGAGGTCTAAGTCATCATCGATACAAAAAATAACACAAAGAACTTCTTGAAATGTATAGCTAATGGGATGTTACACCGCTGATATTATAGGGTGAAATTTTTATTTTTATGTTGCTGAGAATACTTATATCCATGTTGATGAGTTAAATGATATATTAAGTACCGATGGACACCCACCCATCATCTTTTTCTCGTTGTGGTGGTTGCACAAGTAGAAAGAGAGACAGAGAGAAGAGAGAGATTGTTCAAGAGAGGTGCTTTTCTATGGAGATTTTAAAAAAAGTTAATGAAATTAAAGAGATCGACCAACTTCAATTAAAAAAAGAAGAGGATGATGGACATGATGATGATGAAAATAAAGATGAGGAGGATTTGAATTAATTTTAGATGTAAAACATCATTATGTAAACGCCCAAAAGAAAAAATATATATATAAAGAGAGAGAGAGAGAGAGAGAGAGAGAGAGAGAATTGATGACTCCACCATCGCTGTCGATTTCTGAATCAGCAACGACGTAATTTTTTTTTATTGTCTTAAAGAGCTGGGAAGGAAGGGTAAAACCGGTTTTGGATAGACCAAAACAAGGATAAGAACACATCTAAACCAACCCCGAACACCCCACCGCATTTAATGGGGAGTATAAATATAAGGAGGAGAGAGAAGGTGACCCTTTCTCTTCCCAAAGTTGTCTGCTGCTGCTGTATGTTCAGTTGCATGTTGCTTTTGCCTTTCTCTTTCCCAACAGAAACCTAAACCAAACCAGTAGAGAGTGCCTTGTGAACGTGTGAGGGAGAGATGAGACCTTGAGAGAAGATCGAACAGCTGCCTAGAGGGAAAGGAAAAGAGGGCTAGAAAACGTGAGAGGAAGAAGGAGGAGGATAACCAACGGGAGAGGAGAAAGAATACTGTCAAACCTTCCTCAAACTTAGTTAGATTCGAAAGGTATGGGTCATGAAACTCCCTTCCTCTTCTCCTTATGACCCAGAACCGGAAATGAAGAAGAAGACCCTAAGAAAATTGACCTATGACCTAAGCTAGCTGTGAAGGAAACTGAAATTAACTAGGAGGACAAGGAAACAGAAACGAAATGAGGCCAATTTCAGAACATCTAACAAAGAAAAATGAATAAAATGGAAATAACAAATTGTGGTAGAGGGTTGGCTTTAACTATGGGGTTGGCCAGCATGCATGTGTGTGTTCTGCTGGGATTTATTAAAGGATTATGTGCTGAAATTGATGGTTTCAATGTGTGTGTTCTGCTGGAATTTATTGAAAGATTACATGCTGTAATTGATGGTTTTCAATGTGTGTGTTCTGTTGGGATTTGTTGAAGGATTATGTGCTGAAATTGATGGTTTCAATGTGTGTGTTCTGCTGGAACTTAGTGACAGTTTATATGTTGGGGTTGTTACAGCATGTATGGTGTGTCTTCATGCCAAAATGTGTGTTGTGCAGCGAAATTGTGATTCACTGCCGAAACTGGGTCTGTTGCAGCGAATTAGCATTCACTGCCGAAGTTGAGTTGTCGGCAGCGAATTTGTGATTCGCTACCGAAACTGAGTCTTCTGCAGCGAATTAGCATTCGCTGTCGAAATTGAGTTGTTTGCAGCGAATTTGTGATTCGCTGCCAAAACTGAGTCTTCTGCAGCGAATTAGCATTCGTTGCCGAATTGTGTGTTCTGCAGCGAATTTGTGATTCACTGCCGAAACTGAGTCTTCTACAGCGAATTAGCATTCCCTGCCGAATTGTGTGTTCTGCAGCGATTTTGTGATTCGCTGTCAAAACTATGTCGCCTGCAGCGAATTAACATTCGCTGCCGAGTGGCGTGTTCTGCAGCGAACTTGTGATTCGCTACCAAAGTGGAGTTGTCTGCAGCGAATCGCTGCCGAAGTTGAGTTGGCTGCAGCGAAATTGTGATTCGCTGCCGAAACTGAGTTGTCTGCTACGAGTTAGCATTTGCTACCGAAATTGCGGCGCTAGTAGCGAAACAGTTTTCATTGCCGAATTGGTTGCCTGTAGCGAAACAGTTTTCGCTGCCGAATTGGGCAGCCTGCAGTGAACCAATTCTCGTTGTCGAATTGGGCAGCCTACAGTGAACCAGTTCTCGCTGCCGATTTCTACAATAAGCCTCCTAGGAAGAAATGACTTAAATGCTAGTAACAATTTCATGGTATGATGGTGTAAAATGTGGAACACTTGAATGTGAACATATGAACTCTTGAAATAAGTATGGTGACAAATGTGATTCAAAAATACAAATGTACTGATTTGTGACCATTGATGTCTTAGGTGGTGCGGTCGGGATTGGACCATCGTCAAGACAAGAACAACCCACAGATGGAGCAGGTAGGTGACTTTCACCTTCCTTTTTCATACGTTAAATAATGAGATACTTTATCATAAATGTTACCATATTGTGTTAGAATATATATCAGATTTGTCAAATGTTTAAATGTTGACAAATGGTTGATTAACTTTGGCTAATGGCATCCGAAGGGATGACCGGGACAAAGGAATGATTAGCTTCGGCTAATGGCATCCGAATGGATGACCGGGACAAACAATTGATTAGCCTCGGCTAATGGCATCCAAAGGGATGACCGGGATAAACGATTGATTAGCCTCGGCACGATTAGCCTCGGCTAATGGCATCTGAAGGGATGGCCGGGACAAACGAACGATTAGCCTTGGCTAATGGCATCCGAATAGATGACCAGGATAAACGATTGATTAGCTTCGGCTAATGGCATCCGATTGGATGACCGGGACAACGGTTGATTAACTTTGGTCGATGGCATCCGAAGTGGATGACCGGGGTGAGTGAACGGTTAACCTCAGCAAATGATGCCTTAAGAGGATAGCCAGGTTTAAGATTATGGTTGATTGCAAGAATTGGTGTATCTATATGTACTACAAGTTGTTTATACCAAGTACATGAAGAAACTATAAATATCATGCATCAAACATGGGATAATGTTAATGCTTCATTAAACTGCCAGACCGTTTAATTATCATTATTATTATTAAGTAACTGTATTTTCTTAAATGTTTTGCACTGCAACAGGGACGTCAGAACAACGAGATGCCTAGGAAACCCAATACACGGGAACCTACTTTTGCAAGAAATCATGTAGTTGCATTTTAAATCACGATGTATTTTGTATGAATCAATGTACTAAACGTATAACTTTTATTGGATCCTTTAGTTTAAATTCGTGATGACTATTAGTAGGATAGGAATGCAAACTCATGTGTCTATGTATATATATTTTTAATGTGAACTTCTAATCATGCAAACATAATATTATGTGCTTATGTAAGATTCACTTTTAAATGAAATGTTGATTGTTGTTGATGTATGGATTGTATCTTGATGATGTGAGGAAACAGGTTCGCCGATTACCGACACGATGTGTGTCGTGTATAAAAAACAATTTACTGTTGTTTGGGGCTTGAAAAGCCCGGCTGTTACAATTATGTAATAAAATTGATATTATGTAATAAAGATATTTGTTTTCGCTTTATGAAGCATAATGCATTATATTTTTTACATTTATCAATGATTTATTGTTATGTTGTGGTTTTAATAAGTTGTTGAATATGATTAGTGTTGTTGTTGTATAATTAGGTTGGATAGGAGATTATAATAAATAGATGAAAAAGAAAAAAAAAGATAGAATCACCGAAAAAAATTAAAAATAATTAAAAAAATAAAAAATATCTCGTGGTAATTTAAAATTATGGTATTACCAATGGAATTGGTGTTGAATGTTAAAATGGTTAAATAATTACAAAGATTTAAAGAAGAAATTAATGAATGGCCAACAAAATTGTTGACAGGTAATTTTACACAACATGGGCTTGATCCATCTCAGATGAAGTTATTTATGGAAACACATATATAAAAGGAAGATAGACAGAAAAGGATGTAGTAATTCACGGACAGCCGAGCCAAGACATTTTTTGTAAGTAAACTTTGAAATCTTTTGAATAATTTTTGGAATAATTTTTTTTGTCAATAACTTTGACTTGTTTTTTTATGTAGGAAACAAATAACACCAAAATGTGTGCCAAACACAAAGAGGACCCTTCAACCTATATGGAATACGATCTAGAGTTACGATTGGAGGCTGGAGCTACTAATAAACTCAATAGGAATCAAATTTACAGTATCTCTATGACTATAGCCTGAGATATGAGAGTGAGTTGTAGTGCCTTGATCATAGGCACCCCATAATCAACCCTAAGGCAGCCATCACTGGTCATTCAAAAGTTGGTTCAAGAATAAGTTGTTGCTACGAAGGTTGATCTGAAGGTCGAACTAGAGGTGGAGTAAGAACAACAAAGTATGAACTAATGAGAGCAGATGATGACATACCTATCGACTAATTATCCTTCAACTCATGGACCTCTAGGTAATTTTTCTGCCTCTCCCTCCACCTTCACCTCCAACTTATTTCTAATGTATTACGATATTTATAATTGATTTTATGATTAAATTAATAATATAAAATATATTCTTCAATTTAATTTAGTTGTTTAATATCAACTTGTTTAATCCAAATAAGCATGTATTAAAAAAGAAAATTACTAAAATACCAACAGAATTGCAGACAGACATAAAACTTTTGTCAGTGATTTCATTGGTTATATCAATGTACTTTTGTTGGAGAATTACAAAGAGTTATAAGCTTAATAATCAATTAATTCAGTTGTTTAATATTGTTTAATATCAACTTGTTTAATCTAAATAAGCATGTATTAAAAAAGAAAATTACTAAAATACCAACAGAATTGCAGACAGATATATAACTTATGTCAATGATTCCATCGGTGATATTGATGAATTTTTGTTGGAGAATTACCAAGAGTTGTGAATTTTTTTTATATTACCAATAGAATCATTGAGAAAATGTTTATGTCGATGATAGACGATCAATTGTCGATGGTTAGTCCATCAGTAATATATATCGATAAATTGTCCAACAGAAAAATGGTCGGCAAATATATTTTTTTTACGTTAATATTCTGTCAGTGTTTTCATTGGTAAGTTACTTTACTTAGTGGATTACTGATGGAATTAAAATTCTTGATGACAAACTTTTTGATGATAAGTTTTAATTAGCAAATCTATCAGTAATTTAAATTTTGATAGAATACAGCTTAAACGGTGATAAAATATTCAGTTGGTGTTTATCAATTTTATAGAAGTGTAATTTGCCCTTCTAAAAAAAATCAATGAACTTGTTATTGGGGGGTAATATTGTATTTTCTACATGATCTATTAGTCATTATCAAATTAATCGGGAACATCTTGGGCTTTTTTATTTTTACATGATAGTAAAATGACTAAATTACCCTTAAAAGTAAAATTTATGTAACTGGTGTCTAGTGGCTTTTTTAAATTTTCACTTTTTAAAAAACAGTAAAATGACTAAATTGCGTTTAAAAGCAAAATTTCTTTAACTTGGGTCTAGAGGTTATTTTATATATTTTTTTCAATTATAATCATGTTAAATGAGTGACAATTTGGTATTTTAATGAATATATAATATTATTTAAAGAACAAGTTTTTTTGACAAGTGCATT
>Ga0307510_10002339_pt1 | contig 21431 bp, 22 predicted proteins | sample 12_EM_MG_FD_207224 | JGI IMG/M metagenome (GOLD analysis project Ga0307510, IMG submission 207224) | Populus trichocarpa ectomycorrhiza microbial communities from riparian zone in the Pacific Northwest, United States - 12_EM | ecosystem: Host-associated > Plants > Roots > Unclassified | place... | reverse complement strand
ACGCATGACAAAAAAGCTCCCCTGATGATAACCACAATTCCCCCGGCAGCACGCTCCGGGCATCCATAAGTTACCCGCAAAAGCCGTCTCAACAAAAAAGAAATAACACCAGTGCTAATACACCTACATAGCAAGTCGGTTGAAGGTGAAACCCCACTGACAAAAGCCCACAAGTTCGTAGCTTACATAATTGGAGGACTTCCCGCAGGAATCTAGAAGAGATAGAGAAGTGGTCTTGGCATATTTTCACGCCAGAATCTAGAAAATCAACTTCTAAATTCTGAAAAAATCTGAACCATGGTACGAGTAAAAAGTTATTTTTTTCATAGGATTGTGTCCTGCGGTATGTGCTATGATCGCTTGTTAGTTCTTTAGTTCTTCATTTTGTGTATTGAAAACTGGGGGCCTAATGTGTCGAGAATTGTAGCCTTAGGGCTGGCTGACCAATTGGATACATGTTTTCAGATTCTAAACCCTTTTCAAATCCGAACCAGGGGAGGGGGTGAGGGGGTACCCATCAGGTTTCATATTATGCTGTGGTTTCATTTTTCCACAATGATCATAATAATATTATCATAATCTAGAAATTTGAAAAATCGGGCTTTTTTTCTTTCTATGGGGGCAACAAAACAAACCAGCGATCCAGATTCTCGCAGGCTGAGTTGGCTTACCTCGGGATTGTAATGCCGTAGGTGTCAACGCCTGGATTGGCACGGCTCCTATTAGTTTATAGTGGGATATGATTGAATTGCACCAAGCTCCAGATCTTTTTTTTTTTCAGATTCCTACGGGAAATTCTCCATTACATTATCCGATACCGGCAGATATAAGGTTGAAAGTACAGGGCCCAGTACCTACATCTAGCCCGTGCAGCCATGCTTACCTCCGGATGTCCAAGCGTGGATGGAAACGGTAGTATGGCTAACTATGACATGATACAATGCTCTAGACCACGGTATGGATTCTAGTTAATTGAATGGGGAAGCGGGGGGGGGGAAGCGGACCAATCAACCAATTAATCGCCCAGTATTCCGCCCTTCTGCACCATAAAGACAAACCCTACAGTAGCACCATAATTCCCCAACGACAATGACCTGACCTGGTCCATGTGGATATACCGGTATACGGCGCCATCTCCTGGACTGGCATGAAAAACGTTGCACGGCTCCTTGTCGACGTTTGAGGCATGGATGATCATGCGAGCAAGGAGGTCTTGAGCGAGTGATGGCCGGCCTCAGTACTCGTACGATGATGTAACTCAGATTGGTTATCGTCTGGGGTCTACACATCCGCGGAATCTATGATACCAGTACTGTTGTATCAGAAAAGCCGCTGTCCAACCTCTGAGAGCTGACAGGCAGCACGACATTTCGGATGACTCAGGAGAGGGTATCTATGATGGGTGAAGAAAGAAGGGTCGCACCCCGGTTGTGGGTGTGAGTGTACGCGGGTACCTACCTGCCTAGCTTCCTACCGGCATTTTACGAGATCGCTGCGCAATAATTAGCGGTATAGCTAAGCTTTCCATCCCGGGAATTGATCCAACCAATCGGGAGGGGTTTCTAGTTGATTATTTCGATGCACTATTTTACTGTATCATAGACAGCCCTCCCTAGCCAACCCGGACAACCCCCCCCTCACCCGGACGGCTGTACCCAAATAAGAAATTTCCCAGTAGGTTTTCCTGGTTTGATTGGATGAAGTGTGGCGACTGCACGACCGCCGCCTGTTTCCTCATACAAAACTCGCCAATCAGCATCTGTGAGAAAGAAAGAAGGGAGAAATAACCAGCTAAATGGGATTAAAACAAATTCACTGCAGGAAGCCCACTTCAGATTGGAATATGTCCATCAACCCATCTCCCCGTTGACGTCTCGGGCGTCTTCCACCTCAAGCTGCCGGCGTTTGTCCCAATACCATACTCGAGTACCACCGTCCACCGGCTATCCTCATCACAACTCCAAATGACTAATCCCTCGCTCGAGACAAAAAAAAAAGAAAGAAAAAGAAAAAAAAGGCTCTTGCAATCCAGCCCCTGATCTACAGTACATTGCATTGCATTACATTACCCATCGATCTGCTGGGGGGAGGGGAGGGGAGGTGAGATAACCTCGCCTTGCAGAACACCTGGCTACTAGGCTGTATCATAGTCGGCTACCCTGATCCTGTGGAACACCAAGGCTAGAAGAGTGAAAAGAAAAGAGAGAGAAAAAAGCCTCAAAATATCACACCACTAGTACACGTAGCGATGAACCAGCAATAACCCTTGAGCAAGCTAGGGATATAAATATCCCAATATACCAGGAATCGCGGATAGATATAAGGCTGGGGTGGGAGTTGTGTTGGGGCCACCGGAACAGCGGGGTCGGGATCATTATGCGGTAATGATGGGGTGCCGGTCCGGACTCGTGAAATGGCGCGAGGGGATTTAATCACCCTGGCTAAGTGGTGTTGTACGGGAGGGTACGGACTGTGCGGTGGATGCGATAGCGGAAGAGGAGGAGGAGGAGGAGGCTTTGTGTAGGTTTACTCGTTCTGATTCTAGTGAAATGGTAGTCCCGTGATTCTGAGGAGCTAGGAAACCTTTAGAGCTGTGATAATGCTCGAGTGCTGCATATTCGGTACTTAAGCGGGCCCCCGTTTCCCGCTCCTACCGGTCCCGCCAGTAGCGCCTGCCTGCCGGGCTGGAATGATTTGGAATGCTTAGCCCTCATCTAGGATCACTCGAAGCTATTGGGTGCACGGCCGTCGTGCTAGTCACTTACGGTGCTACTAGAAAAACGCAAATGGACGAGCTAGGACGTTTTGAGATTGATTATCAATTCTGACAGCTTTGAACATCGGCAATCTTGATAAAAGTAGTCTATCAAACAACCCGATCCGAACAAGACAACGACCCCAAGTAACCAGCCAGCCCCTCATATATCATTATTCACAAGAGTCATAACTATTTACATCTACAGAACCAGCACAGAACCGCATTTAAGCTTTAATATCCACACTATCGTCAGTGCTGATAATGCTCTTCGTCCCCTTCTTCTCCTTCTTAGTCAGCCTAAAGCCCATGATTATCATCAATGCAGCCGTAATGATTCCGACCGCAGCAAGCGCACAGAGCGCACCAATACCGCCTGCAAGTTCCGGCTTCATGCCAGGGTGGTCCGATTGTGGGGGGACGTCGGTAGAAGTGACGGGCCCCTGGCATATATCTTCTTGTGAATCACAAACCTTACACCATTGGTCCAGGCTGCCAACGGCTATTTTATCCATGGATCTATAGAATTCGCCATAAGGCATGACGGCATTTTCCCTTCCTCGGCCAAAGAGGGGGTACTCGGTAAGGGCAGATGCTGAACTCGTTCCGTTGCGGAAGAGGAAGCGGACATACATATCCGAGTCAGAAGATTGGTAGGAGACGAGCTCAAAGACCAGAGTAGAAGCGTAGTCGGGTAGTCCATAGAATGAAGGATTAATGGAGGGGAGGGAGGTCAAAGCGAAGAAGGAGAGGAAGGTGTCGTAGGATCCGAGGAACACGGAGAGCTTTGGAGCTTTGCTTGGGGTGACTACTGACGAGTTCAACTGGGTAAGGATCGCCCTGGCGAGGGTCGATCCACTGATGGACATTGGGTTCGGCGCCGGGGGAGATGTGATGTTCCCATTCAATGCCCATTCATGGGAGTCGGCAAGGTATCGGAGATGGTCCAGGTCCTCACTAGAAACGCGTTTTGCGATGGTAGAGTTGTGGATCTTGCCAACATTCAGGTAGTCGAAGATGAAGTAGGCATTGCTATAGTTGATGTCGTTCGGTGGGATTACCCCCTGGAGCAGATCCGAGAAGGAGTCATAAAACGGCTTGGTAGAGACAGACAGGTCCTTGAGTTGTTGTGAGGTATTGAATTGTGCACTGCTTTGGTCATGTAGTGGGCAGCCGTCGTCACCCTTTAACCAGATTGCGTCGGCGGAGTCACTGCTAACTGAGTGCAGGAGGGGAAACTGTTGGCCGTTGGCGGGGGAGCTAATTGATGTTCCGTCCGCCAGAGCCTCGACAACGGTTCGTGGGGGGTAGAGTGCCTGTAGCAAGACCTGGTTGGACTGGACAAGTAGTGGCTGTTCAATCGATTCTTGTTAGTCTATGGCGGTGTTCCACCCCGTCATGGGAAGAATAGGTAGTACCTGATCAGGGGCAGAAGCAAACACATCCTTCGCAACATACTCCCCCCCACTAATTCCCTTAATAAAATGGGTGGAGTTGGAATCCAGGTACCGAGCACGATAGAATTCTCCGGAGGCATAGATTTGGGCCTTGCCCAGTGTCGTCAATTTAGTCGGCCCAACGATTTTAGCCGTGCGGTCCCCATGTCGGGAGAATATAACGACACTGCGAACCGTCTCCCCCTCGGTGGCCCTCTCACGGATAACTGAGTTCATGTTGAATTGGTGGGTTGAACAAGCAAATGCAAGAGTTGGCGTGTATGTGGGGGGTAGAGAGATGCGGAGGAGAGGTGAGTAAAGTGAAGAGAGGAGGAAGAGGAGCCGAAGGTGATGGGCAAGCTGTCATTATTATTATATACAAAAGCACAGACTCCAAGCCAAAGCTTTAATCGCAATCACTACACACGCTCATTCGGTGCTCAGGCGAGGATGGGCACTCGAGTAATGGATGGAGGGGGCCCATTGCATCACACGAGGAGACAAGTGGGAAGAAAGCCAACGACAAGGTGGGGCATGAAGCCCCACTGTGATACCGGGAGTTCGTGTGGTGAGCCGAGACATTGATACTGCGGTGCTACGCAAGTTGGACTGCATTGTCTCGGTAACCCCCGAAAGCACACTTGCCCGTAAAAGTAGCGGTAGCTGCCATATTAGTCTCTGTGGCCTAGTAATGGTCACGGGGTAGCGAACAACCCTAAAGTGAGAAAGTCTATGGGGAGACTTTAGCTGTACCGTTCTAATGTCAATGTTACGTGAAATGTATTACAAATCTTCAGATTCGGGATGTTCCAGGAGGAAGGTTATTCCTGCCCTGTGTGCAAGGTACGAGTATATCATGACAGGAATAGATTGTACTCGAGCACGAAGAATACACCTTTTGGAACAGACAACAAGGTCTAGTGTGCCTCTCGATGAGAAAATTGTGCTTGTGGGGAGGGGGAATGAGATATCTGGGCAGCAAAAAATACTGCACCAAACAGGGATATGTTTGGTTAGTTAACCTCCAGTAAGTTAGTAACCGCTAACGGCCTCTTGCAGGACCTTGGACAAGTGCCTGTGCTCGAGTACTTGTACCGCACTTGTACTGTGCAGTATCGTACTTGCACTTGAGAAAGTCGTATCCTAAGATAGCATACGAGGTCAAGCAAGATGTTATGGAAGAGCTGGGCGAGGTTAGCAGGCTAGATATATCCCTGCTCGTTCCGGCCACTGAGTTCCTCCCCCGGCAAAGCGACTCTTTGTTTCCCCACAAGCAGCTGCCCTGACCTCCCCGCCCCCACTCCGCCAGCGCCAGCGCCCGCCCCAACACGCCTCCAAAAAGGAAAAAAAACTCTCCAAACCAACCGGAAAAACCCCCGCGGATATGACGAGAAAAGTCATCTACTCGTACTTATACTTCTACTCTATAAGCGACACCTTTCTAAGAAAACAGAGGTTTAGCCGTTATCATACTACCTAAATAAAAGCAATCACGAGCAATCACAAACCCTAGCTTTTCTATTATCGGGTGGAGCTAGCTGCAGGAATACTGTACTCGGAGGAATTTCGAACGAAATCGAGCGTACTCAGACCGTTTGAGTTAGGAAGTAATACAAACCTGGCCTGCTACAGCACCACCCAGCTACAACTTCAGCGGCGAGTTTTACCGATTAATGACATTGTGGTTTAGCACCAACCGTTGATAATAAATGGTAGCACTTGCACGTATCGCAGCACACTATCGGGACAAGGAAACGATTGTAAGGCAGAGCAGAGTCGCAATAAGTTACTGATTGTAGTAACTTGGCCAGGTACCACTATCGCACCATTAGATTCGGTCGTCTGTTCTGGCGCTTCTCAGCTGAGGTTTGGCACCGTATCTGTCCCGGTGGATGGCACAAGCCCCTCTCTACTGGAGGGATGCCGGAGTCACTACTCGTACAGGTACAGTACAAGTGTACCTGTACCGTAGTAGTGTGTACTCGAGTACTCGTACCGGTATGGTCTAACTCTCGCGCTAATTGGGCCTGTGCAGTTGCCTTTCAGTGATTGATTTGGGTCTAGCGATTTTGGAGTCCTTGTGCTTTCCCATTGGCTTGGTTGCCCTTAGCTCTCTACTGCGATTCAGCTTTTACGAAAAGATACGGTGGGCTCATTCCCAGTACCGGTTGGCCAACCTATTAACTTTCGATTTGAAGAATTCTTGTCGGTTGAGTTCAACACAGAGACCGGCGGGCGAGTACTCGTCGAGAGTGTGTGAGGGGTATATTCAAGCCGCCTGCTAAATCAAGAAGAGCAAACTCTCTGGAGGTACCGTACTCGTACAGCGCCTAAGTTTTGTAGGTTCCACAAGCCAGGTTTGCTGCCCTTACCCCCTGTGGAACATACAAAACTTAGGAGCATACCTCTGTATGTCATTGGGGCTTTCAAAAAAGCAAACAAGATGATAGTTGTGCAGCTCTGAGACATCAGGAAATCCCCACCGGTATTCCAGCCCCACTGTTGGCTATCATAGTGTATTCACTCTACTGGTACAGTACAGTAATTGAACCCAGGTCCTGCAGAAATGCGATTCTGCGATTCTCTTCTGTTTTTCAACATTGTCCCCTACCTACAACCTACAGCCTTGAATAAAGTGATGGGCAAAATGAAATTATAAGAGAGATATCATAGGAACATGCCTTCACGATGAGGCTCATAGCGGTTTTCAAGTTTACCATAGTGAGATCTCGATTTATTTTTGTATTTCCCAACCTCATGGTGGCGTTGAACTGTCTCACAAATACTCTAAACTTGGTTGGTTACTACTTGGCACTTGTGCCCCTCCTGACACCCCTCCCTTCCGGGCGCGTTATCATGCTGATTGTGCGAGTAAATTGGCGACCAATGGCGCCACCACCAAACGGTAGAGCCACTTACACAAGCACAAGCACTAGTACTGGGAATCGTGGACAGGATATAAAAAGGCGAGGCTTTATAAACCCAAAGAGGGTTGTGGGTCCTAGACAGAAAAGGTGCACAAATATGACATATTTGCTCCTCTTTTTCTGTGTTGAATGCCTTTGGCGGTATGATAGCTATTCTCCCTCTCTAAGCGCCAAGACCTCTGTTTTTTATTAACTCTTGTATCATAACAATAATTTTAAGTTATCGTAAAAATTCGATCGCTGATGCCATCAAATAAAAAACAAAAGTGGAGATAAGGTTGGGCCTGGTCTATGAGCAACTTCAAGTCATTGAGGTCTGAGGGTCTTGGCAAAACACTGATTAATATCCCAGTTTATTTTGAGTATTATTGGGAATTTAGCGACACTGGTGAAGTAACCCTGCAGTGCAAGAGGCAAAGTCTTGGCGCTCGTACAAAAATTCTCGCTGCAGAACCCGGACCAAGTGCTCTGCAGGAACCGACGTTTACGGAATAGGGTACCGGTGTGGTTGCCTCCCAAAGGAGGACTTTCCCTCAGCTTAGACATTTTCCCTCAGTTCGGAACCTGGTTTGCTAGGTCGCTTATGGGCAGCCTTGCTGCTCCACAACCCAGCTAGCCGTAGTAACCGGTACTCAATTATTGTTGCCTCCAAGGAGACTCGAACGCATGACCCCGTGGCAGCAGGAGCGGCCTACACACTGCTATCCAACTAGACCGTAGCGAACGGTTCAGTACTGCATGCTGCGAATCGGCACAACTACTAAGAGTGTTTCACGGGATTTGTGAAGTCTATTGCTATCGACAAATACGAGAGCCCCGCCCACTCTTACTAGATTAATCCACCTGCTCGGGCAGTACTCTTGTACCTTCAATACCCACTTCGGCATCAGCCACTGCTGCCTTTATCAAGTTGGTGCCGGGTAAAATTGTCCTTGGTGGGAAGCAAGTTAAAGCACCTCCGCAAAAGTGTTAGTGGAATAAGCCTTTTATACCAAAAACATCGATCCTTAGCTACCGTACTTGTAGCTCATAAAGAATTTTCCAACCCAACTTCTCATATATAGTTACTGTACCTTTCTCCTATCCCTCCACAACTCTTAATGAATTTGGCGAAGAATTGGAAAAGTTATGGAGTTCTAAAGTTTTGAGTCTGTAAAAAAAAAAGTGCCATTTTACATACAAAACTGGCATGCAACAACACATATGATCCACTTTGAGGGCTTGTAGCTTAGACCCATAGTGTAAATTGACCTGATAAGTGGTATCAGGTGAAAGCTGTAATGAAGGTGAAAATAACTAGGTAATTCGTGAACATTATTTGAAACAATTCCAAGTGTGGGGTTGATCAAACATGGCGAGTTTTGGTGCAAAAAGGCCGTTTCACCCAACATTTTTGCGGAGGTGCTCTACTTGTACCAGATGAGTTTGCCGTGGCTCACAGCCTTGTAACAGTACACTAATCCTCAGAATTGATATTTTTCTTCTTTCTCTCTCATAACTTGCCGCACTTTGTAAGCACTTTACTATTGCCTTTGGGCGAAGGATTAGCAGCCTCTCGGAATAACCATTACGAACCCGTAATTAGAAAGAGGAAGCGGGTGCTAACTCCCGGCTGGAAAAACGAATACAAAGGATCGGGCTTCAATTCGGGAGCGCAAGCGCTGGCAGGGGCGGTACAGTACCCGTAGTAGCTGGGCGGCGTTTGTGAACACTACTCGGGCAAAAACGGTTGAATTGGAGCGGTGTGGTACGACACGTTGAATGGACTGGATCCAACTCGAGTGATTGGATATGCGGGCACATAAGCATCCGTTGATGATAGTCTCAAGGGTGATATAAACCCCCAGGGAGCGCTATCCTAGCAATAGCTAGTATCTACTACCCGATCCGATTGATAAGCGGCCGATTTACTATTATCATAATTGTTTTGAACGGTGGAAATGAAGAGAGTCGGGAGAGCTATCATATGCAGGCTCTACCGCCTGCCGTGGTGGTAAGGATGATGAGGGCGCATTACTTGTGCCGGGTCCTATGTGAAAGTTCTCGTAGCACAACACTTTCCTTCAATGCTTACCTCGGGGGTGGGGGACATTCGCCATTTACTGACTTGCCCCCCGTGGGCTGTTTGGTGTTAAACTGTAGTGTGGAAGATCTCGCAAGCTAGTACTCGTTACGCCAGGTGCTCGCTATCTAACATTAAGCTGTGGTCGTGATAAAGGCATTATTTTACCGCACTCGCATTGTCGTTTCATAGTTTCACACATGTGACATCTTGACATCGCATAAGCAAACACATGGGTTAGCGGACGCGATTCAGATATATTTTCATTAGGCTATCATTACTGTCAAAAAGATGAAATGTCCCTCGCATTCAAACCGCAAGCCAGCACGCTAACTTCGACAGCGGTCTGCATGCGAGACTTTCCATACCTTCAACCGTAGTGATAGAAAGCTATGTAAAGTGGTTTAATTTCCGCCAGCCGTATACCTCTGCTCAATCATGGGAGAGGTCAGAGAACTCTTTGTGACTGGTGAGGAGATAATACTGGCGCACAACTTTTGTGGCAAAAATTTCTCAATAAGTGGCATTGAACAGCAGCAGAGGCAAGGAAATGAGCTAGGCCGGCGAGGGCCTTCAGCGCCCACCTCTGATAAGTGCCCCCTCAAATATACCTCGCCTCATATCACAGTCGGGAATCCGATCCGAAGCATAAGCATAATAAGAGAAAAGGAGGACCCTATTCGAATTGGAAAAAAACCCGCAAAACACCCAATAAGAGCAAGGAGAGGGGGGATGTTTAGCCCATAATCCCCCGTGGAGAAGAACTAATTTACTTTTTTGTTTATGTCGACAACCAAAGTAAAAAGGAGAAGAAAAGAAGAAGAAAGCCGCCATTTACTCCTTGTTCTTGCCCTTTTCGCTCTCCTTTGCCTTTCCGCCCTTCCTCTCCAGTATCGACTCACGGTCCTTATCCAACTTCAATTTGGTAATCTGGACTTTCGAAGGGTGAATTCCGATGGGGACCGATTGACCGTTGACCTTCTCCCGAGTGACGCGCTCAATGTGGATGACATATTTGAGACGGTATACTGAGACAACCTTTCCCTCACGGCCCTTGAAGGATCCGCGGGTGATGGTGACTTCGTCGTCCTTGCGGATGGGGATTGAGCGGACCTGTGTACCGTTCGCCTTTGTCAGATACTGGTGTTTGCAAATAGGGCAAATCGCAGGCGGAGAGATTAACAGACGTTGTGCTTCTCTCTCAACTCTTTCGAGAGAGGTGCCGACATTATAATTCTGCGGACGGAGGAGGGGGCACTAAAGTGTGCCTTTCTGGACTTTCTCCTGGATGAGGAGATGCCTAATTTCCATCACAGCATCGGAAGTTAGCTAAACCTTCTTCATCTCAACCGCAAGCTTTTTAATCTATCATTCTTTCTCGGGCCAGAAAAATCCACACGTACCGGCATTGACTTTGGTCATTTTGGCGGTTGTGAAAGGAGGCTGTTGGTATCGTTGGTCGGTTTCCGTTGGGTTGTCGTCGTCCTCAGTTGTCGGGGCCGGGAGTGTGGATGAATTTTCGCTGTACCAAGCTAGCTAGAGGTCATTGTGGGTGGGTTGGTTTATTTGTTGAGACTGTCCTATTAGATGCCGAGGGCTGTACCCTAAGTGGGTGGCTGATGGAGATTAGATCCGGCGCTAGCCAGAGATTGTATTCAGAGGATCAGATTAAAGGGATCTAAACGGTAAGATTCAATCATAGCGGACATGGGAGCAACCGAGACCGCCCGACACACGTCTCGCCTCACCACGGCTCACGTCGTCCAGCCATATGCCGCAGCATCTCACTATTCCAACTCCCTCGCGCGTGGCCTATCACCTTCCCTGGGAGTGCTCTCTACTGACTCCGGGACTCTGATCAGCTAGCGGATCGAACTTACTCTCTGGTTTTTTATTTTCACTCACGTCATTCATAGTTCACAGCTCTTTTGCCTGTGTTTTTCTGCGAGCCTAACGCGCTTCAACGTGAATCCGATACACTCTCTCAAAGGCAAGCAGAAAAACACAAAGTGAGTAGTTTGTCCCATTATTCCATTGATTTTTGTCTGCTCTGTGGGTTTGCTAACGCGTTCCAGCCCTCTGGATAAATTATAGAAGGAGATTGAGGGCAGCTATGTCCTCTGACAATAGCTTTCCGTATAACTCACATCATGTCCCACCAAAAAACCCCGGTCAATACAAACCTTCACTACCAAGCCATAATATCAACCAGACATTTCATCAACAACCTTTAGCCGGTGGTTACGTTCGACCGGAATATGTAGCCCCACAGAATTGGGCTCCCTATAGCACGGGTCAGCATCCGTATGCTTCGCAGCAAACCTCAGGAGGCTCTGGAGGTGTTGATGGCAGTTCTGGAAGAAGCGATGGGATGGTTCCTACTAGTCAGGCACAAGTGAGGGCGACGGCGACCTCAACAATCCCTCCCGCGCACCAAAACCAGAACGGTATTAGCGCTCGTCAGGTTTCTGGGGCCGGGGCTGGAGGCTACGATTATGTAACTGCTTACTCCCACGAGTCCAACTATGCACAAGTCTCTTCTGCCCCTTCTGCGTCAGCCGATTCTATACAATCCCAATTCCGCACCACTGCTCCATCACCACAACAATATTTCAATTATTCTAGCATCCCGCAGCATACTGCTGCCGGTTACGCGCCAGCGTATCAGGCAGCGACCTCCACTGCTTCTGCTACTCATGTTTCGCAAACGCACCAAACACAACCTCGGACAACAAACTCAAGCCTGCAACAACCGCGGTCACAAATATCGGGGAACAGTGCGTCGGTTCCCGAGAAACCAGCATCAACATACGCATCTTATCAGTCAACTCACAACACTGCCCCACCCCAGCAACAACCACCGTTTTCAACAACGCAAAACCATTCGCTTCTGGCGGCTGCGGTAGGCCAGCCAATAATTAATAACCCACAAGATTCCAGCGCTCAATCTACCCCAACAACCCGGAGTGCGACACCGGAGGTTTCTTATTCATCTGGCCCTTCATATCAAAAGACAAATGTCCAGGCGGCATCACAGCAGCCACTGTCAATGATGAGAACCCAATTGCCGACAGGTTCTAGTCGCCAAGCTCCCGCAATGGGATCCTCGACACAATCCGATGATCGCGAGGAGCTGTTTCGGGCCGTACGCCCTTCAAGGGGTAATGGAGAGTCTATGCAAAACATCCTGGATCAACACAATACCGCGCCAAATTACGCCCGGACTTTACAACAGCAAGAGTATCAATATCAACAGGCACAAAACCAGGCAGAGGCTCAGGCACAGGTACAGGCTCGGGCAGAAGCAAAGGCCCGAGAGGAAGAACGGGTGCAAGTGGAAGCAAAAGCCCAGGCAATAGCAAAAGCTCAAGCCGAAGCACTCGCTCAAGCAGAGGCGAGAACTCGAGCAGAGGCCCAAGCACAAGCGCAGGCTCAGGCGCAAGCAGAGAGGGAAGCCCAGGCACAGTTACAAGCGCAAGCTCCAAACCATTCGCAAGCGACCAAGAAGCCACGAAAACGGTCTGAAGGAAGAACAAAGCAGCAGAAGTCTTCCTATCAACCCCTGGACCAACACCAAGTAAATCAGCAGTACCAACAGGTTGCCCAACAATACCAGCAGCAACATCAACAACGCCAACAACAGAGCCAGCAGCGGGATTATCAACAGCCCCAACAATACCGGTTTTATCAGCCCCCAGCGCATCAAACAACCCGGGCAAGCAATCTGCAGCAGTTGGAGACTTGTGTCCAGACCACCCTTTCTAGGGATGCCGCTACTCACTTACCTCCACTTGCTGGATACCACCCCGAGCCAGAACAACACCAAGTGCGGGAGTCACAACAGCGACCAGAAGCATATACTACTTCCCATCCACACACCCAGAATTCAATGGCAAATCCTTCTCAGTATTCGCCCCAATATCAAACCGAGCCGCCCCAGGCTCCTCAGCTTGAGCCTTCGTCACAAAAAGGCTTTCACAATCCTCAGCCTCAACTAGTTTCACAGCCACAGCCCCACCAATACTCGCAATATCACTCGCCGCCAGAACCTCAGCATCCGGCCCAAGAACAACAGACACGACCTTTGCCACACTCCACATCTCAAACACAGGAAACTCCTGAGCCCAAACCAGTAAATTTAGGACCAATAGATCCTAGTCTGTTAGAGCAACAGATGAGAGACATGGTAGAACGGATGCGCTATTATCAATCACAAGATCCCCACACTTTTCAATCTGTGTGGGACAGTGTCCGCAAGAACAGTTCTAATGCCAATGCGATTGCTGGTGTGGGAGACGATGGGCATCCGAAGGCTATCATGCCTAACACAGGCAACTATCAGCACAGGATCTCAAACGTCGGCTCGCCGCCTTCAATTAGTAGTCCCTTGGTTAGACCTGTAAGTGTTGCATCTATTGAAAGGCGCACAGTTGGTGAAGATACTCCACCGCAACCCCCTCAAAGTGGAATTTATGACGATTACCACAACCGAACGAGCAGCAGCCATGACGTGAACCCAGTCGTTCACAGCCAACCCCCTTCTGAGTTGGTCCAGCAAAACTGGTCAGTTCCCCAGCAGCCAGAACAACTGCCCCAACCTCCCCAGGCGACTGCACAGAGCATTCCCTCAGACCAAGTTCCAACAATTCCACCTCCGAACCCGTCATCAAATGCCCCATCTGTATCGCGTGCTATTATCACTAGAGATGCTCAAGCACCAAGCAATAACACAAGCAAACGCGGATGGGATATTGGGCAAAAGAAACGTGTTGCAAGAGCCGTAGCGAGTTACCTGTGCAGCACCTCAGGGAGTGTCATATCCGAGGAGGCTGTTATGGAGCTTCTAGACAAGAATAACCATTTTGTTAGCTTGTGCGAAAAATTGGAAAGCCGAGGATTCAAATTCGATCGAGGGGTATTTGCTCGAAAATTGTTGCAGGAGACATCAGGGGGAAGGGTGGAAAAGCCAAAGGTGAAGGAAAGGGAGAGTTATAATGGAGGCGCAAGAGTGCTTGGCGAAGTAGACGACAAACAAGAGAAGGACATTCAAGAGAAACAGCAGCAAGTTGTCAAACCCTCGCTTATTCTGAAACTACCTCTCACACGGTCGGCTATTTCGACTAGTACGAACACCGGTACACCAATCCAGCGTCAATCCTCTCCGCGAGCTGTGGATGGGGTTTTGTCGTCGTCGCCTGCTCCTCCCCCAACCACCCAAACTTCCACACCTAGCACAACCACGACAGCTCCAACAAAGACTCCATCGCAAACGGGGACTTCTACCACAGCACCGCGAGGAAGGGGAAGGCCCAGAAAAACCCCGATTGGGACAGATTCCGGACCACCAAAGACTCCTGCGGCACAAATCATTCAGCAATCTTCTCTTCCAACACCTCCGGTGACAGTAACCTCTAATTCCTACGATAGCTCACTACCGTCAATAATTTCCTCTCCTCTTTCTACCCCTGCACCTTTACCCTTACTCCACAAGAATTCTCAGCTCCAGTCAGGGGGCACTGGCCACGAAAGTGTCAGCAGCCGCAACATCTCGGAAATTCCTAGAAACCCTACACCGCAGAGCGTAAGGGCTGCGTACACCGCCCCCCCACCTCTTCCTTATAATTCACTAGGCCATCGTAAAAGCCCACAATTCGTGACCCCGTCACTTGTGTTCAGGACGCCGACACCTCCGGCACCAACCATTCACCCCACCCCTCTGACAACCACCACCGCTGCGGCCACAACTTCCTTTGGATCTGGCCATCCAACTGGTTTTCCATCAAAGATGCTTTCATCCGACTCAACAGCTGGCTCTTCCGGCGAGTCCCAGAAAGCCGGCCATACCCCTGGAGAGCGTGATGAACCTGAGGGTGGTCGCGAAGAGACCAGAGCATCTGCTGGACCTCTCGACGAGCAGAAATCTCTTATTGTCAAATTGCACTTACCAAAGTTGTCGGAACCGAAAGGTAATTGCACCAACCACCCCCCAGCCCCCCACTTTTTAGGTCTGATGTTGATTCCTCTCTAGTTATGAAGCCAGCATTGCCACACGCGGATATTCCACCTGTTATCGACCTTACCCACCCCACTCCGGAGCCGCAATCCATTAACTCTACACCTAATCCAGAGTCTGCTGCAACAAACACCCGCGAGGTACAAAAGACTAAACAAACTAGTCCCAAGCCTAGCGTAATGGCGGCTCGAGCTCCTAAACCAGAAATAATTCTTGCGGAGCAGCCTATTTCCCCCATTATGAGGTCTGCTGTTGGGAGGAGATCTAGGTACGACCCCGATACAATCGTCACGGATCTCCTCCGGACTATAGGGAGGCACCCTACCCTCCCAGCGCTCAATTCAGGACTAGAGGTGTTAAAGGATACCCTGCCAAATTACTTTCGTGCACCAGTAGATTTGGCCACGATTCGTTGGGATATATTGGATCCACCCCCACCCTTTGTTCCTGGTGATGAAACGGAGGATGAGGCTGAGATCTTAGACAGGTCTCTGGGAACTGTCGGAATCGGCGGGGGGCTAGTTGGTGTTGTAGCTTCGACTACTCCAGTTCCCCGGAAAAGGGGGCGTAAAAAGAAGGGCGATGTGGCTTCTGGTGTTCCTGGCCCTGCGCCCCCTGCATCTATGAGTAGCTCCTTCCCCCGCCCGCGAGGCAGACCAAGAAAGGGGACATCCGCGACACCAATCAGGAGCTCCACAATCGGTAATACTCCCGGAGCCACAGGCGGACCATCCACCTTTGTTAGTTATAGTCAGCCAACCGGAGCCTCTGTAAGCAGTGCCGATATCTCGGGCCAGGGGTCTTCCCCTCGCGCTGGCTCTTCCGAGGCGGGTGGAAGACAGAGGGCATCAGTAGGTGCCAGCGGCTTACGAAATGTCTCAACACCCTCGGGATCTAACATCGCTGTGTTAATCCCTTCGTTAAGTGGAGCATCCAGATCTGAGTACCTCACCACTCCGTCCAACGACCGAAAGAGAAAGTCTGAAGAACGAGCTGAGGGCGGGAGAGCCGGAAAGACCCCGAAGCTAAGCATGAAGCCTCGCTCTCAAAAGTTGAATCGTCCGGAACCCTCCGGTTTTAAGATTTTTGAGTGTCACTGGAAGCATTGCCGCGCAAGATTGCACAATTTCGAAAACTTGCGAAAGCACGTGTTCAAGGCACACAAAAAATTGACCACCTACAATGCTTATGCATGTCTTTGGGCATCTTGTCATCGTGAGCCTCCTGAAGAAATGAGGAATAAGGCAAAGGAGCTCGGGACGGTCCTCCCGGACAAGATATCTCACGATTTCAGGCTAGGCGAAGAGTGGGAGGCTCATATGGACGAGAAGCACCTGGCCCAGGTCAAGGAAGAGCTAGGCCTTGGCCCTGCGGTGCTTCCCAGTGGTATGAAACCCCCCCCTAAGAGTTTTCTACCTTGCCCACAAAACTGATAATCTCATAGACTATGAATCTGGAATAAGTGACGTTGACTATATGTCCGATCGGGATGGACATCCGGTAACCCCCCTCGCTGTCCTCGCTCCCCCTGGATACCGGTTTACCCCTCCTCCAGGCTTCCCGGTAAACCCGCAGTTTAGGCTCGCACACGGGCTACCGGCGCCACCTGCTCGTAGGAGACGTAACGCGACTGGTCGGGAGGGAGCATTGGGAGTGGTTAGAAACCTGGCAGCCGGCTCATCCGATCCTGAGAAGCCTGATGATGACGACAATGAAGGGTGGAAGGCAGATCAAATTCCGGCGGTGGGGGAAGAAGACGTCCAGATGGAGGGAAACTAGAGGAAGAAGTGGATAAACCCCGTGACTACGATGGCCCATATTCTGGCCTATTTGGAAGATGCTTTGCTACCTTCAAGGCATTGTTCTTTTTCTCTTATTTTTTGTTTTCCCGTCTTTACTGGAAGAGGCCGGTGACCCGGGAATGTTGCACTGCTTTCTTGCAGTTCAGAAACCCCATATCTTATCTTTGCTCAAATGTGGCTTCTTTTTTCTTTCCCTTTCTTTTGCACACTTTAATCCTGCAAAAAGTTCCAAAGCTCTAAATACCTCTTGTCGATTACTTGTTGCTTGCTTCATTTCGCCACCTTGGATTCCGGTTTGCAAATTCACCATGAAAAGTTAGCTAATATCTACCGAATTTTCTCCTCTCCCCTCGAATCATCCGTGCAACGGCGCTACTCTAAGGTGAAAGTTACAAACACACAACAGTCCAGAGGCACGAATTATATTTTAGTTTGGCTTAGCTTGCTCGTTCTGTCTGTTTAATTTACTATTTTCTGGTCTTTCCAATTTCTTGTTGAGGCTTTCCTATGTTTGTAGGGACATGGGAATTAGTATATAGCAATCGCTTGGCCGACAGATAGAGGTAGCGAGTCAGATGGGTGGATGGAGGAAGGGAAGGAGGAAATTGATAGCAGGGCGTGTACGCAGAATTAAACCCACCACAACCTTCTAAACGCTAGTGACTAAGATTGCTGAATTTCCCTTCATTTCGTGACTGGGGTGTGTATCGTAGGTATCATGAATCGAGAAACATCGCAGTGGGCAGGTACTCTTGGGTTACTTGGTGGGCAAGATATTTGTATCGTAAATTGCTCCTAAATTTAATTGCGGTCTTAGTTAACTCACAACAGTGAAAATACTTGCTGACTAAGATAGCATTCCATCTCTCCATACTACAAGTATAATACTGCATCCCACAATCATTAAAACTCTCAGAGCTTTTACAAGTGCCTGGCCGCCAGGATATGATGAAATTAGTACCTAGCGACAAGGGCCATCCTACGTGAAAACTGGCCCCCTGGTGGGAAGGATAAACACTCAACCAAGTAGGTAACTTATCCTGGCCAAGTGGACCTCCCGACCGCCAATAGACATGACCATACCTAACTGCGATGGGGCCCTAGACTCTCAGACCACTTCACATCGATACTATAAGTAATGATAATACGAACGCAATCCCTTCTGCCAACTCTTGCTCTTTACAGAGCACCACTCAAAACATCCATCCAGATAGTATGCCATCCAACAGTCTCTACATTAAGGCCTTGCCAGTCAGACACATGCTCGAAGGGTACCTTCTTGTTCCCGGAAATCGCCTCTAGAAGCGTCTCATCGGATAGGCGCGATTCCTAGGCGACAGCGTTTGTCTGAGAATTCCTTTGTTTAGGTTCTTTGTTCTTTAGTGGTGGAATGAGGGGCATAATGACATCACTCGATGCTACCATAACTGTTGCAAGCAATGGCTGGTATGCTTCCAGATAACCGCTGAAACGGAATGTGGGAATTCGGAGTTGAGCAGAATGGTTGGGGATGAACGGATTGTCTGGAATGATGTTGGAAGAATGGAATGGATCTGGTTGAAATGGAGTAGACAGGGTGGAATGTCGTAGGATGGCTGGAATGAGTTGATTGAGAAGTTGAAACGGATATCGATCAGGTCATAAATCCCTGATGATATAAAAGATAGTCGTCTATGGGTGTTCTTAGGAGGATAAGGCGAATAACTACTATGAAAACTTTCACTCTTTACAACTCGCAATTTCACAACTTTTTTGGTTCTTTATTTTTATTATACTTTATTTACTTTTTACTATAATAACACTGCCACGGGCAATGGGTTTCGGGAGGACGCCAGGATAATGCCTTTGTGGAAGGAAGTGGGAGAGTTTGTGGTACCGGTATCGACCTGCGAGCGGACTAGGAGGGATATTCCATCCTACCCCACTCTCCTTTCACCGAACAGTATTATTATTTTCTTTCTTCCTAAATCACTTCGCAAGATGCTCAGCCCAACTTTCGCAGCCGGGCAGGGAAAGTCTCGCTATGTCCTAGGACATTAAAGTTCGAACATCATATTTTAAATAGCTGATACTGTAGTGCAAATTACAACCGTGAGGTGCAGTACCGGAAGACGTATCTCGAACTATAAAATCTGATATCGAGTAATTGTGTATTTTACCATAGGAGCTCATGTTACAGAAAGCGCTGACAAAGTAGGTTTCTTGGAGCGGGCGGATTCTAAATCGTTAACCTACAGAGATTTAAGAATGGTTGGACCAAAGTGAAAGATTGCTTTTGATAGCACATGAAGAGGGTTGTGCATGAGATGAGGGTGCTGCTGAGGAGCCAAGTGGGATCAATAGTATTTGTATCTGCAATTCTGGGGGTTGATTATATATTATTTTGCCACAAGATTGGGTTTTATTCCCTGTTCGCCATGAGCCCACTCCCTCCCCTTACATCTGCCTTGAGATCTAGCATTTTTTATACTAGCCCCGTAAAAGTCATCAGGTAGGCTTACGGTAAATTACTGTACTGTGTATACTGTGCTGTATTCTATTGTAAGATGAGCTATGTGCTAGTACGGACCCCAAATTTGAATAATAAACCGAACCGCTCACTCTTCGGGGATTTGGAATCACGAAACTTGCTCTTCCCGTTTCCCTGGGACGATCACTTCGCCCTACTAGTACTCGTAACAGCTGACTTGGAGGATGGACCCAATTCCATCCGGGAGGTTGTGGTAAATGAGAAATACCCTGATACTTAAGTCACTTAGTGTATAAGTGTGTAACCTCCTTGGGCTGCCTAGTTAGAGTATACGGCCCTCCCAAACTTCCTCCCTGAGTATTATTAACTAAAAAGCCAACCTTTCTTTACAGCCGGTTTAACGGCTCAAATATTCCTTAGAACAGGAGGGGGGATTACAGATTGACAAACACTGGCCAACTTAGTAGTTTCTTGGTTAGTCTGGGGGGCTTTGCCAAAACGTCCGGCTTCTGATGGTTGACACGATATCATTCTACACTATTGGATCTGGAAAGCTACGGAGGCATCGAGGCAATTTGAATTAGAATTGGATGTTTGAGATCTGAGGAATTTAGTTATAAGACATGGTAGACCGGTGAATGGACAGTGTCCCCTCTTACATTTTTCCTAACCCGTGTCGGTTTTTGCGGCTTTGGTTCAAAACCAGTCGTTCGAGGTATAATAAGAGGAGTATCATACAAACTTAATAGACAACCTCAAATGCCAACCACCCCTCAAGTACTGCGGCAAGCGTAGCTGTAGTAACTATATGGATGGCTCATGTAGGGTTCCTCTGGACTGAAATTTCCGCAAAAGATAATATTCGCAGTTGATCTATTAATTACGCTCATTAATACTGGAGGCGATGAGCTAATATACGAATACAAGAATCGGGTAAGATCTATTTCCGGATTCTCCTGTTAGCAGGGTAAGCCTCAAAACAGCCTTGCACGGCATTGAGACATGTAATGCTGTTCTGCCAGTACAGCTTGTGAATCCAGCTACAGCTCCGATCCCGCAAGTTCCCAACACGGTCCGCGGGCAAGCAGAGGCTAACATAAACCCAACGTTGGTACTCTCACAATCTCAAATCTGCCTTCACTCATGATAGGTATCAGGGCCGTTGTGTAACTACACATGCCTTATTGTCACTTCCTTACGAGTAGCATCGCATGTGCAACTCAGTCGCGCTCCGGCAGCCCCAAGATCATTCAGGCTAAAATACCCCATCTTCTACATTTCATACATTAGTATTGATAGGAATTAGCTGCTTGCTTTTGATACTATCCTAGCATAATAGTTGTTTTGCGTTTAGGATAGGATATTTGGTTTATGATTTATTTGTATTTAAAGAGTCTGCGATCCCCGAAAGATTCAGCCTCTCAAGCCTCAAAGGAACCCTATCTTTAATATGCTACAAGTTGAATGGTTACTCTATTAGTCCCTCATCTCTCTTATATCTCTTGAAGATATTCCATCCAAGTTGGCACTTTCTCTCCTACCCTATTAGTATTGCTAGGGTTCCCTTAGTGCATCTCACGATACTTAGAAGTAAGTTACATCTGAGAACACACTAATTTTTATTACTCATATACTTCTCTACCTGTCATTCAAAGCAAAAATTCATTTAAAACACTATGGTCAGACCCCTTTTTCAAAAGCCCAATTCCTATTTCAATATTTGTTTGTAACCTTCAAGTGCATTTTCATCGTTTCTGCTTGATATTAAGGTCCTTTGTTTCCATGGTTATTCCTGAACAATAGTGTTATCATGAAAGTTGTCCTATCTTAGCTCTTTTTTCCTGGATCACTCCCGCAGCAATTCATCCCCCCCCCTCTCCACATCGCCCAGTGGTGAGCTTTTAACTTACCCTCATTGCAATCCAAATTATACTCGCCACCTGATCTGTAAACCAGGATCTGAATT
>Ga0307510_10002338_pt1 | contig 21437 bp, 27 predicted proteins | sample 12_EM_MG_FD_207224 | JGI IMG/M metagenome (GOLD analysis project Ga0307510, IMG submission 207224) | Populus trichocarpa ectomycorrhiza microbial communities from riparian zone in the Pacific Northwest, United States - 12_EM | ecosystem: Host-associated > Plants > Roots > Unclassified | place... | reverse complement strand
TCGCGAGCGGCGTGGGAGAGAATGAATAATCCCAGTCACGTGCCCGCGATGTTTTTCTCAATCACGACGAGCTATGTCTATAGCTGTTCATGACGCTACGTACCAAACTAGGACAATCGTTACGCATCCTTTCGTTTGTTTAAGCACGACAGTCAAATCGCTATGAAATTTATTGTGAAATCATTCCGCCCCTGACATGCATGTATAGATTTTAGCACCGAGATTGAGATCTCTCAGTCTAGTGCTAAGTTATTGATGACACCATCTATCGCAATGCCTCCCACATGATCCCATTCGTAGATCCTCCCTGGGATTCCGACTCTGCGAAAGCAACAATAGGATTCGGAGACTCGGTCGCGCTGTTTGGTGTTGTAGCGGGGCCTGCGTGACGTTGCTCGTCGGGGAGGGCCAACATTCCTCTGCTTTCATCAGCAGAGTAAGGTAACTCGTAATCGACTTTACTAGGTACTTCCCGTGGTCCATCCGGAAGCGTGATCCGAGTTGGGCGTATTGGTGCCAGCCGTGTGGGGGATTGTGACGATGACGTGGAAACAGGTAGCAGATTCGGAGGCGAAGATAAGTGAGGCGCATAGGTGGGTCTCTGATCCAGGGAAGGTGACTCTAATGAAGCAATATTGTGTTTTGGGGACTCAAGCACCCCACTTAGTGTCGGTAAGGGCAACTCAGGAGGAGCCGCTCTGCGATTGTATTGATGGGCGCTCCCACCACTTGAAGGGGTATTAGACCCCCTGCCAGTGAGTGGCTGGTGATGCCCTGTCGCGCTGTAGTGTACTGGAGGGAAAGCTAGTTCTGGGAGGCTGCGTGATAGAAGGTTGAGTCGTAGGGACGTTCCTGGGATGTCGGAATTTCCCTGAGAGTTGCGGCCGGGTAGAAATTGATCAGTGATGTCGACAATGTGAAGTTGCTTGGATGGTTCGCGTTGATGAAGCGGGAAGGGAGACCCTGTTAAAGCGTCGCTTGGTTTTGGGTGGCGCCTAACCGTGCTTGGTGCCGGCGAGGGCGATTCAGAAAGCGTCGCCTCGCCATTGTATTCATCCGACTCCAAGCCTCCATCACCCAGCCGAGAATAAGTTCTGCTGAGTGGTCGGTAGGGTTCTAGACGGAGAGCAAAATCGACGACTCTGCCAGGTACTTCCTGTGGTTCATCCGGAAGTGTGACCCGAGTTGTGGAGATCGATGCTGGCCATGTGGGGGATTGTGATGAAGTAGTGGCGCCAGGAAACGGGGGCGAAATCAAGGAATGCAGATGAGTGGGCTCCTGGTGCAGGGAGGGAGACTCCGGTGAAGGAACATTGTGTTTCCGGGACTCAAGGACCCCACTCAAACTTGAAGCCGGAGGGGGCAATGCAGGAGTCACCCTGCGACTGTATTGATTGGCGCTCCTACCACTCGATGATGAAGCATTAGGCCTCCTGTCAGTGAGTGGCCGGTGGTGTTCTGTCGCGCTGTGGTTTTCTGGGGGGCCGACTGCTTCTGGGAGGCTGCGTGCTTGAAAATTGGGTCGTAGGGGCGCTCCTGGGATGTCGGAATTTCCCTGAGAGTTGCGGCCAGGTAGAAATCGATCGGTGTCATTGACAAAGCGAGACCGTGGGGACGACCCACGTTGCTGAGGCGACAAAGGATATGCTGCTGAAGCGACGATAGGTTGTGGGCTCCTGGGTACCACACTTGGTGCCAGCAAGGGCGATTCGGGAAGTGTCGTCTGGCCTCTATATCCGTCAATGTTTCTATCACTTGATCCAGAATTTGTCCAACTAGGTGGCCGGCGGGAATCTCCTAGTAGGGGGTATGAGTACATGCTGGTGACCCCGCGTTGTGAACTGAGCGGTCGGTAGGATTCTGGTAGGCTGCTGTCGGAAAAACCGTTCGCCGACGAGGGCGATTCAAAAGGTCCAGCCTCGGAATCGTATTCATCGATGCTTCTATCCCCTGATTGAGAATTAATCCGACTGAGTGGTCGATAGGGTTCTGGCCGGCCGCTGTGGGGGCTCGCGGTAATCCATTGCCAGTGTTCTGGTGGGGAATATGGCTGACCCAGGGAAGGAGAAACTTCTGAAACCACGACATGTTCTGGGGACCGGGTTACATTCGTTTGTGCGGCAAAGGGACCTGTGTGACGTTGCGGATCGGGAGGCGCTGTTACACCGTCATGCTGCACCACATGGCTCTTCGTCAGCGCAACCATGTTGTCCGACCCAGAAAGGGGTACAGAGGGTGAAGAATGGATCTGCGAGTCATCTGTGCTTGCAGGTGGCTGCAGTGGGGGGGAGCTGGTAAAGGGTTATGAGGTGTACAACCGAGTAGGAGCGAGGCTTACTTGGCCAGTCCCATATTCCAGATCAAGCTCGGCGTCGAGTCGTCAAGTTTGCAAGAGTCCTTTCCATCGACTGCGGTTGCGGCGCGGTGAGTGGTGGGCCGACCACTCGCTGGGCAAGGCCTCTCACTGGAAGGCTTCTGGATGAAGCTCCCGTAAGACGATTGCGCTTGGATTGCCGTCATGCTGATAGCGTGATAAGGTCCTATATCGTCATCATTTGCCTCATCATCGTTGGACGGCAAGCCAATGACGGGCTGGGGAGGACTGCCGGAGTGAGATGTTGGGAATGTATCCTCTGGCTCGGGCAGGGATGGCGAGATGATGTTCTCTGGTCTGTTGATCGCAACCGTGGGATGGTGTTTTTTCTGCCGTTTCGTTGGTGTGTTCGACGTTAGGGTGGGTGAGTGCGTTCGCTTGGGTGTCATGGTTGGTCTCTATCCCATACAGTACAGTCCTCGACCAGCCTTGACAAGCTTGACCAGCTTGACAGCTTGACCACTCGTTAGGTACTCCTTGATCCTGAAGCTGTCAGCTTGGTAATTGTCCACACTGGCAGTCACAGTACTACGATAGTTTCAGAGCTTCTGGTTCCGATAACCCCGCCGACGGACGTCTCCCTTTTCAGAGCCAAGCCATTCCTTTCTTGTCTGAATGCCCCACTGCCTTCTGCTAAGTGGGTGGAATCAACTTCCAAAGTCGTAACATGAATCCAAACCCGGGTTGTGTGCCCGGAACTCACCACGGGGGGACGTCTCGCGAGGGGGATGTTTTTGTCTTGCTCCAAGTCGAATTGTTCAAATACATGACTCGAACCGAGAGGTCCTGTTCATTGGGCTGTTCTGTAAATATAGATTCAAGAAAATAGGAAAGAAAGCTCTGAGCTGCGCCCACCGTGGAATATCGCCGTCGTCCGATCTCGCGTCATCGCCGTGAGTCTGAAGAGCCTCATGCCCCTTCATGACAGCGAGGATCCTGCAGTGCATTTAGGGTGTCCGCAGATACCAGACGTCAGACGGAGCTGCCGCCCCGGATGGTCACCACTGTAGTAAGTTACTGTGGGTCGACTGTGGCCCACCTCGGTGGCATCGGGATGGGGAAGGGAAACGTGGAACACCGGCGGCTCCTGCTCCGGCTTCTCCCTACGATCCACGCCCACTGTTCGGACGCCCATCCACGAATGCCACCTTAATGGCCTTAACTCCCGCAAATTTACACTTCATGAACGGTGTCGCGACTGTTTCCCGGATTACTCGAACTTGAAATCTCGTAAAGCTACCCATCACCCATCACGACCATGCGCCGTTCGTCCTACCACCGCTGCGGCACGCGCACTCTCTCCTCGTCCATGGTGTTCTGCTCTGCCTCCCTGTCGCGCGGTTATTTCAAAGCAACAAATGGGCGCCAATATGCACTTTTCTACGTATGTAGCGAACCTGTTTTTTTTTTTTTTGTGTCGCGTTTACAGGCTCACAACACGTGTTTTTAGTAACCCCCGAGTTGTGTCCACCATAGCGGGCAGAGCGACCCACAATGTATTGTAGACTGGACCTTGGGACTTGCTGATAATCAAGTTGAATAAGTACGTCTGCGCGATTGGTGCATCATTCGACTATGCTGATTCTGCTCCTTAGCTGCCTTCCCAACCATTCTCCCTCTTCAATGCGAGCATGTCGACATAAGATGTCTCATATTTGCGCGGGCTATAGCCTATAGGCTGTTGCTAAGTTGCGTGGGCCCAAGCTTTTTCAATCCACGATCATGGTGAGTCCTCTACCTTGCACCTGCGGGAGTCCATCCTTACAACTTTGTCAATCTTAGGTCTGGCTCTCCCATCTGAGGAGTCACGACCTAAGAAAGGGGTGGGTATACGATATTACTGTAGTCGCCTAGCTGATATCACTGAGGAGACCTACCTATCGGAGTTTCGGAGCAAATGTGAAAGAGGACACCAGGACACCAACAAGAAAGGCGTTCTCTCGAGACCTCTTCAACAGGTGCCGTACTACCCATCATCGCTTCACTGTCAGCCTTGCCACTCAACGTGACGGACTTGGTGTTTGGCCATGGTAGGTTAGTTGGTGCCAGCGGTTGATGCTCGAGCTGTAGCTCTGCTGAAGGACCTTGGCCAGATGGGTGATGAGATAATCGAGGATGCGGCCACCGCCAAAACAGGGAATGACATCCGCCTGGAGAAAGATGATCAAGGACAAATCAAAGTTCTCTTCGTCCTCTTGCTCGGAGAAGGGTATGTCGTCTATGGCGGAATTTATTCGCGGATAGAACCTAAATGAACACATGGGGGTGCAGCCTTCATGAGTAGGGCGCATCAGCCTGCAAAGATACAACCTCATAAACCATAACCGCCTACTTACATATGTTCTCCAACCTGGCGGCCACACAGGCGATAATCCAATCCAGTTGTCGCAGCCTTCTACGACGGGGGGTCCTTCCCAACTTAGACAAGGGCGGGCGGACATTCATACTTGGAGCTTGATCTGAACAGCGAACCCCAACAGCACTGCCTCGGCGGCTCCGCACACAAGAATCTCGTCGTTCTCCCTGAACCGCAAGAATAGCTCGACCAACTCGGAGTTGTACATATTTGCGAGGGTGATGTACGTCAACCGCTTTTGCTGTAGCTGCGTCATATTGGATCCAGTGTTTGAACGGCCGCAGAAGAACCGCACTTTGCTTCCGTGTCCGTGGGACGTCGAGTGACGCGATGAAATGAAAGTGTATTGTATTCCGCCGGGTCTCTGAGGATAGAGGGTGGGACATCTGCTCCGGTTGGCTCGATTCCGTTGACATAGCCTACGACGTTAGCATGAAAGTAGGGCTCTCGGCAGTGTCCGTGAAAACGATGGACGGGTCTTAGTTCCTTCTACAAGGATAGGCGACAAGAGACCTAGGTCAGGTCTACAACCCGGTGAGTTTGGATAGGGCAAGGCGGGCATGCCCGCCAGGCGGAAGGAGCACGATGTGGGTCAGAAGGTGCAGGCCGGCAGACGCTGCCAAGCACCTCGAGATGGTTTCCCATCGGATAAGGGTGTGGTTAGAGGTATGTAGGATCTCGCGAAGACGTTGAGCACGCAGCAGGGCACGACCCCTTGGGGGTTGCTAAGGTAGTAGTACGGTGGCGTGTGCCTGACTACGAGGATATCATCAGGGTACGGGCGGCCTGCAGATGGATGGGCTGTGGTGTTGCACTGGTGGAGGCTGTGGAGCAGGGTTACGGAGAACGAAGATGGGATGTGATGTGGTCATGGCATTCGACGGGACGTCCTGGGCCTGATAGGCAAAAGGTTTGGATGTTGAGAGCGGCAATGCCGCCCTGGTGCGCGATTCCAAAAGTTGCTAGACTGTTGTTGGTCTGTGCGTTCTGCCAGTTGAAGGTGATTGTCTGGTGAGGACAGGTACAGATTCTACGCACCACCAAAGTCCGCGGAATACGGATCCCGCGTACACTGCTACTGAACAGTTCCACTGGTAGACGGGAAGTCAGAGATTCGTCGCGCCTGTGCTCTGCTTCAAAACTCGAGCAAACTTCATCAAACAGTAGTCACGTGTGCCCCTCGCTCGAGTCGAGTCAACGGCGCCAACTACTGCCGGCCGCGGCGTAGTCCCTTTTTTTTTTGAATTCAATTTATAGACTGTAGCCTAGGCCATTGGTCTTACTACGCTTACTACGAGAGGATATGTACATGCGCGAGAAGGTACTCATCGTAGGTCACGAATATAAAAGGGTAAGATATAGGGGTGGTATTTTAATAGAGGGGGCTTACGCCAAAGGTGAAAAGGGTAGAGTAGAGAAATTGATAGAGCCATGCTGTCGACTCGGCACTTACCAATCAAGGCGGGTCTGGTCGGGGGAGGAGACAGTTGGTGGTGCGTAAAAAGGCGCCGAGTTTGCGACCACCTTCTTCAGTGCCAAAGATGTAGGTGTCATTAGCATGGAGTCCGAAGATGCAGCGGCGTGGGGAGTCGTAGAGGGGGCACTGAAACAGGACGTGGCCCGTTGTATTTCGAAACAGACCTCTTGGTCTAGGCCGCTGACGTCGATTGCGTGGGAGGTGTGTACGAGGAGAAGCGGGTGAAGCGGGTGAAGGCACGAGGTATCGATGCATGAAGCGATCATACGAGTGATGGGGTGAGGCTGGAGCTAAGTCCCGCGCCTCGTTGATGAAGTTGCATGGGCAAAGGGTGTTGTCGCCAGCATTCTTCCGAAAGACATCGGAATAGTCTGCTGTGAAGGCGTGGCCACAGGCTAGTGGAATGGAAGCCGATGACATGCCACGGTCCATGCATGAAAGAGCGCCGATGTAAAAGGGGGGAGGACGTCCGGAGAATGATAGATTGCCATACTGTGGCGTCCCGGATGGTGTCGAGATAATTTGATTGGAGATCGCGTAGAGGCGAGCTTTAGGATTGAGAAGGGGGGGAGGGGGGGGAAAGATAGCGTGTGGTCCGGTTCTGAGACCGTCAAGAATTGTCGTCCCCGGGAGACCAGACCACTTGATGGAGTACCTGAAAAGGTCAACGTGATGGGTGTCATGTGATGAAAGAAAAAGGGATAGATCGATCGAAGAAAAGACGAGACGAAGGTAGGTAAGCGTGCTTCGAAGCCTGAAAAATAGGCGTAGTCTATTGAAAAGCTGTCCCCTGCAGGAGTGCGCTGCGCGCGCTGTACTGTATGTTCTTTTGGGTAAAGTAGCGATTGGTGTCACTACCTAATCCTGCATAATTGTGGCCGACCTCACCACTTCCACGGCAATGCCGGCATCCGTTACCATGTCTATACGGGAAAGAAGTTAACCGCCTCATGTTTCGTCCGAGTCCATTACAGTACGACTTCGAAATCCAATTCTGCAGAGACAGTGCAGATCGCATGCGCGATTAACGCAAGAAAAGAGGTAGTGAAATGGGCTTGAAACGGTCTGTGTGAATGTTCAGATAGCATAACTGTTGCCGTTCCGGGTCACGGATTTTTATCTACCCAGTCGTCAACTCCGAGTCAAGTCTAAATTATGATCCACGATCTTATCATACGCGCCCCATGGCTTTGATGGAGAACTGAAGCGCTGAAGCTGAAGACCACAATATGTTAATACTAGTGTCGAAATTGTTCGGTGCTACTGTAGTGGTGGCACGCCGCACAGTACCTATTCCCTTGAAGTATCTGATCCTTTTCCATCTCCAGATGGCAGCCGATATCTTCCATAGTGAGCCACGTGGCTGACAGGCTGTCGAACCATCTTCCAGCCATCATTACTTTACTTCACGGAGATGGTCGACAAAGCGTGCCACCACATGTATCGGTTTGTTCACCCCAAACAAGGGCAGATGATACGGAGTATGGATTTCTTCTGTCTTCCCGGGTAGCTTTCTGCAGGCAGACTATCTTGTGGGGTCGAAGGCCGCGTGGGTGGTGTGCGTGCTAATCGGAAGGGTTCTGGTGCGGATAGGGCGCATCTTGATGTATCCTGAGGTCGTTGTGGCATTAATAGAGATACTGGTGCTCGTTGCGTGTGTGCTGGTCGGAAGGGTTCTGGTGCGGATAGTGAGTGTGCTGGTGGAAATTGTCGTGGCATTGATACGGATACTGGTACTCGTTGTGTGCGTGCTGGTGGCACGGGACTCGGATATGATAGCACAGGATCTGATGGTGCGGGTTCTGGTGGCACGGGTTCTGGTATGGGTTCGTGTACCAGTGATGTGGGACGTGTTGGTCGTATCGGCACAACTTCCTCCGAATAGAACATGCCAGATGACTTGGAAGAGGATATGGGTGGTGCAGCGACACCCTTGGCGACACCGTGCCCATTGTCTATACTAGTAGGGGGCTAGAGCGGGGGATGAGCCCTTGGTGAAGGACGCAAACAAGTACTACGCGAATGTGAGGGCTCACCTGGCCACTTCGAGACCGTGACATGTCCTTTCTATCATTTGACGACCCTTCACGACTCGTGGACGCTGCTGCGGGATCAGCGGTTGTAGGATTATCAGTAAGATGGGGCTCTGTGCCCAGCGATGGTTGATTAGGAGCGGCGTCGGAGTAAGCGCCCGTGAAACTATGAGAGTCATTACTGGAAAGTGGCATCCCAGTGAAATCCGCATAAGGTGACACCCTTTGCAACGTCTTTGGAACGGTTGCCAGATGTGACGCCGGATACATTGCCTCGCCCTTATTCTGGGATAAATTTGTAGACTTTGACACGAGATTTCCTGACTGCGAAACAAGACTGGGCTGTGGAGAGTTGTCAGAGGGAGTTGGTGACTCGGACCTTGGCAGAGCATCTTGTTGGGACGAGTAGAAATCTGGCGTGTTATCGTCTGCCTTATCCGCGGGGGGTGGAGACATTCGATTCGGAGGTGATGTGGGTGAATATATTTGCTGGGATGTACGATTGAAGGCTGATATACTCCCGTCCCAAAGATCGGTGCACCGTGCTGATAACTGGAGGCATGCAGCGTGGGTGGGTGTCGTAAGACTGTTTGACAATTGTGCGGTGAGGGCGTTGTTTCATAAAAAGGGTTAGTAACTTGAAGGGTTGCGGCATTATAATAACCAGCTAGCATTTTTGATCGATCAAGACTCGGCGTGCATCGACGTGCACCGTATCACATCATGGCATGCATCACATGCATGTATCACTCGTGCATCACTCGTGGAAGTGCGTGGAACGGTCCGAACGGAACGAGATCTCCCGACACAATTTGCAAATTCGACTTGCAACACGCCATCTCCCTTTCCTCCCCCTTTCCTCCTCTCCTCAAAATCACTACCATCGCGCCTTCGCTAATGTCAATAACATTGCTGTCACCACATGAGCATCACCCCTCTCCTGTAGAAAGTGTGAAAGCTAAGGGTTGAGTTCCAGGCATGCACCAGGCACCAGAACAAGTGGGTAAAACATGGGAACTGGGCACAAAACCAACTACCTATTACATAGAGGATAGCTACGAAGTCCATAATAAGATATTTGTCAAAGAATGATTAGCGCATGCTGAATCACGCCAAATGGTAGTAACTAAACAAGTGCTAGTGTAACAGGGTATACCTTATCAATCTGCTTGCACATCATATTTACTACACTCTCCCTCATTTCACAGACAGCTTAGGAGCTGTAGAAAAATACTTCCTAGCGAAAGCGGGAGCACCGTGGTTGTATTCAGCAGCTGCGACCGCGCGTTGCACTGCTCTCACAGGCATGTTGCAGCATCTCTGCCTCTGCCTCTGCCTCTGCGTCTCCCGGGACGACGCCGCGCCCTCTCGATAGGCCTAAAAACGAAAATAGGTGGGTTTCTTGACGAAAATACGGGACGATGGGGGTGTGGCTTAAGGTGCGTGGCCTTTTTCTCGTGATTGTGCCACCTGACTGGTTCTTCGGGCAGGTGTTTCTTGTTTTGTTCCAGGTGTCGATGCCCGCCGCGTCGTTCTTCTTGGCCTCAACAGGCCTTTTCGAAATTGTGCTCCTTTTGCAACTTCCCTCCGGGATCCCAAGGGTCTCTCTCCCAAGTTCTCGCGCGACGGCTCTCACGCTGCCAAACCGGGCTCGTGTTCGCCTTCGTTTGGGCTCCCCTGCGGCAATGCCCCACACCTGTGGAGCCTGTGCTCGCCATTTTTCGGCAGCACCTTTGATCTGCGTTCGCCTTCTGTCGGGCCCCTTCGCGGTGTTGTATCGCGTTTGCACTCGCCCTCTGGTGGCAGCGCCTCGGGATTGTGGCTGTCCTTTTATGGCGGCGCCTCGAACACGCGATCGACCTTTGGCGGCAGTGCCTCATGCATGCGCTCGCCCTCTCGCCACGGCGTCTCGATTTCGCGGCCGCACCCTGCCTCATTATATGTCCCGGGCTCCGATGCCTCGAGTCTCGCGGTGGCGGCCCTCTCAATCCTGCTTGCAGACTCGATGCTGGCAGTACCCTCGGCCTTGGCAGGTACGGCGCCTGCGACCGCCTGCTCTCTCCCTCATTTGTGCGCGTCAATGCCTGCGGGTTCAGCCTCCCTCTCATCCACGTTCTCGGCCGTGTATACAAGCTCAAGACTACTGAGGTCTCTAGGGCTGCCAAGATCTCTTGGGAGGGTAGGTGAGACATCCAATGCTGACACTCCCCCTGATTCCTCCAGGTTTTCTCCATGCGAAGCGGGCGGCTTCAAATGTTCAGGGCGGCGATCATCGGTAGCGCGCTACTCGGGACAGTCGCCCTCCCCACATAGCCAGTCGCTCGCGAGTGTGTCAGGCGGCAGCAGAACAGATGGTAAGGGTGAGAATGAAGAAATGAGCTGATTGGGCAGCATACTGCTCGCTGCCCTCACGCGGCAAGTCGATGGTTTGCTCCCCCTTGAGCACTGATGCTGGCCCTAGGCAGGCATCCAGATTGGTGGTGACGATGTCCGGGCTGCGCCACGGATCAGGGCGCACACAGGCAACCCTCGTTGGAGACAGGCCTCGGCGCCTGATGCGCGCAGATACAAGCCTTCGAATTGACGACTGCCTGCTCTGACACGATGGAGCCTTTCGCACACGGACTAGGGAGGTCAGGAAGGCGGCCATGCGCCTCTTGAGGGATGTTGTAAGGTGAGCCATACTGTTGCGTGCGGAAAGCACTTGCATACAGGGGCATTGGTGACACCGACTCAATCCCCACAAGAACCACTTCTCCCTCCTCGTCAAGTCCTTTGCGTCAGCGGTGCATGTCACCGCCACCTCCCGTGCTCGTTCCATCTTCGATCGCTATCGCCTCGTGCTATTCCTCTTTTCCCCATCATCCTTTGTCCTCTCTCGTTCCGTCTTCCTCGCCATATTCCTGTCATCCCCTCTACTCCGACTATCTTAGGGTAGGTCCACACGCCTAACCGGAGCGTCGCTATCTCCTGCCCGAGCGCATACGACTACGGTTCCCTGGGTGAAAGAAGATGGGTAGTCTACCAACTCCACGTCCATATACCCCAACACGTCATCGGTCATACGGTTTCCCAACTTTCGGTCCTTGGCACGCTTTCCCAGCTTGTCTCTACGTGGTAAAGATGTGTTTACTGCACCACGTATCCGAAGTCGACGGACAGGACGAATTGATAGTGGGTGGTGGCCAGATCCAGGGCTTCTCTACACCGTGTAGTGTCTCATCGTTAGCGACAAGCGAGCTCACGTCGTGGCGAGAAGTCGCGGAGTCTCGGGGTAGCACAACTCTCTCAACTCACCCACGCACTGTTCTGTCGTCGTATCGTTTCCGTGTACATGTATCAGCTCTCGCATCAATTGGTAGATGCGTTGTGGGTTAAATAATAACCGATGATTCGAAAAAAAAAAGACCAGAAATGTACCGAAAAAAAAGAGGGCAAACCCTGTCTGTAAAAAACCCTGATGCGGCTATGGTCAGCGTAATCACGCACGTATATCCCGACCATAACGACGGCAAAACTACTGTCTGCGCAAGCCTGAAAAGGTCGTGGTCAAAGTGCCCAGGCTGGTACTGTAATGCATGATAATCCTGCCAGTGGTCAGATTGACAGGCCTGAAAATAGCCGACTCGGAGGAAGTCGGAAATCACCGACCAGGGTCAGGGGATCGTCATTTCGTCTGACGGAGAAGCTACGTTTCGTCGTCTTGTTTCGCTAGAGCAAATAAAAGAGATCCAAACTCCTTCAGAGATGCGGAAGGCCAACTTGAAGGAACAAGCTCGATCAATGTCGAATCGGCGGATCGGCGCCAAGCGGTAAAGTCACATGCCGCGGGCGGCTTAGCGGTGTGCGTCTTCGACCTTTCATCTTGCCATCGTCTGCCACGAGTCGAATATGCAATCTAAATCCTCTATTTTCAAGAACGCCATATACAGGTTCATTCCTGTATCGTATAAGGCCCGACAGTCAGTTCGTAAGTGTCAATAACGAGATCTTAGAGACCTAATAATTTATCCTGTCCAGTTGCGATCAATAACCCGAGTCCTGTCCCATCGGAGCCAATCGGAGGGACCGGCGATGCCGCGATGAACGCTGTTATAATAGCCCTTGCCGCTTTGAAGGAGGGAGGCACTTTGGCTGCCAAGTTTCCTATGATCGGCCCCATTGCTGGCCTCATACTCCAAGCCCTCGAAATGCATGATGTGAGTATCCGTTTGTTCTCATGGGCATCATTTCTTTTGACAGATGCGTGGCTAGGAGGTTAAACAATGCAAAGAAGAGTGGACATCGGTGATGGAGAAGCTTTCGGACACTGCAAGTATTGTTGTCGACATTGGAGGGGCATGCAGAACACATAATGTAAGGGAAGAGGACCTGCCGGATGGTTTATGCTCCATCTTGGAATCCCTCCGCACGTACGTCCTACGGCACGATACCCGTCGCGATCTAACAGAACGAAGTGAGCTACACGATGTCGAGAGGGCACTCAAAGAGTGCGTAGAGATTAAGGGCGTTAGGAAGCTCCTTCTACGCAAGGAGATACTTGGAAGGATCAAGCGACATGACGTCAAGCTATCGGCGATACTTCGAAAATTCCAGGTTAGCTCTGGGTTTGACTTCTGGCTACTTTCTTTCGACTGACCTCTCTGGAGATCAGGCTAGCGCTGGATACTCGCTTCGCGCAAATCGTTCAGGAACGGAAGGTTTGTGCCCTCCAGGATCGCGTATCGTGCCATCTCCAGCTTACTAATCCGCCTCGCAGAGTACCCATAGTGGTCCTTCCACAGGAGTCGCCACTCGCACGTAAGTACCGATTGTCTATGCCCGAACATTTGTATATAATGTGCCCCAGGTTCAAGGCGCATCCTCCATCTACTCCCCAGATATTTTTTGGACGTGATACTGAGCTCTCTCAGATCATTGGCATGATATTTGCCAATATTGGATCTCATCCTGCTCGGATTGCTATCCTAGGTCCTGGTGGATATGGAAAAACTGCTCTTGCAAATGCTGTGCTTTCTCATGACCGGGTCCAGGGGCACTATGGTGATGCCATATATTTTATCCCCTGCGAATCTACCTTGTCACCTAGTACTCTCTTGCTTGATCTCGGAAAGGTGCTTGGCTTGTCGGAGAGTACTCCAGATATTCTATGGTTTAATATTCAAGCCACTTTAAGCGCAAAGGACTCAATCCTCTGCTTTGATAACTTTGAGTCAGCTTGGGATCAACCCGGAAATATTAAACATTCTGTTGAAGAGCTTCTATCCAGGATTACAGGATATCACAAAGCCACTGTACTTATTACCATGAAAGGTGCAGAGAGACCAGCTGGGACAAAATGGACACAGCCCATTTTGGAACCACTGGACACCCTTAGCCATGATGCTGCTAAAAACACATGGGTGCAGATTACTGGCCATTATAACATATATTCAGAGAAACTGCTAAAAGCAGTTGATTATGTTCCACTTGCTATTAGCCTATTGGCTCATCTTGCCCAGGAGAGTCAGGGGACATCATCTCAATTATTATGGGAGGAGTGGGAGATAAAGCATATAAAGTTTATTAAGAGGGATAAGATGCATAGGCTATTAGATCTTGAATATTCCATTCAGCTATCTATTGATAGTGAAAGGATAAGAGCTAATCCATCTGCAAAAGATCTCCTTGGAATTCTAAGCATGCTTCCAGATGGAATGCATATAGAACATCTCAAAAAATTTATAATGATTCTGCCTGATCTAGATGTAAGATTATGTCTTAGGGTCTTACAGCAATGTGGCTTAATAAAGCTTATTGGAGATAGATATCAGCCACACTCACTTATTTGTCAGTTTTGTAAAGATCAGGGCTTTCTATCATTACAGCATACAAATGCCTTAGAAAGCTTCTATCTTACTTTGGCTTGCTCTGATAGCCAAAGGGTCTCATCTCAGACCTATGCAGAAATGAGGCTAGAAGTTCATAATACCAAATCTATTCTGCTTAGCATTTTAAAGTCAAACCAGACAGATCATTCAAGGCTTATTGATGCCATTATCACATTTACTAAATTTCATATAAGCATTGGAGACTATGACACTATACTGCTAGAGCAGGCAACTAAGCTGATGCATGGTAGTAATGAAACAATACCATTGCTAATTAGGTGCCTTCAAGTATGGGGGGAATTATATATCTATGCAGAAGAGATAGAAAATTCAAGAGAAAAGCTGCTTGAAGCAGAAAAGCTATGCTTATTAAACTTTGTTGATAATAATCACCTATATGGTTCTATTCTTACCCTTCTTGGTCAAATTTCCTTATCACAACATAATTTAAATGAGGCAAGAGACCTATATCAGAGGGCACTAGAATTTCATTCCACTACCAAAAATATTTTAGGTCAAGGAAATGACCATGAAGGACTTGCATGGATATTTCTACTCCAAGATAGTCTGGATAAGGCTGAAGCATCATTTAAAGAGGCTTTAAAGTGCCATATGGCTTCTGATAATAACTTGGGTCAAGGAAATGTCCATTTAGGACTTGGGGAAATATATATAAGCCAAAACAAGTTAGGAGATGCAGAAGCTCAATTTCAGAGAGCTTTACAATTTCACAAGATGGCTAATCATCACTTATATCAGGGTTGTGATTATAAAGGACTTGGAGACACATATATAAGGCAGGACAAATTAAAGGAAGCAGAAGCATCTTTTCAGAGAGCATTAGATCTGCATAAGATGGTCAGGGCCAATATGGATCAAGGCAATGATTATAGGGGACTTGGAGATGTATATTTACATCAGAATAAGATTAATGAAGCAGAGAGCTCATATAAAAATGCCTTAAAACAGTATGAGGAGGCTGGCAATATCCCTAGTCAAGGAAATGCCTTAAATAAGTTAGGACACACCTATCTAAGAAAGTCTCAATTCAAAGAGGCCAAGAATATGTTTGAGAAGGCATTAGAGATACATGAACAAGTAAAAGCTCATGGATGGGAAGAGGAAGATAAAGAATACCTGGAGTGGATCACATCTAAGTTGGAGGATAGGAACATTTCTTCTATAAAATGCCATGACTAGCATTAGTGACAAGCAAGGGTACTTCCCATGGCTTTCTCTTTCCTCTCAGATATGAGCAGTAGTTGATGCTTCTAGTAGTTCCATGTATGATACAGGTTGGTCTTATGGTGTCTAGCTGCCTTGGCCCACCGTGTACTGTAAATAGACATTGTGATTTGAGTTCACTAAGCCTTGAGTTTGAGTCATTATGCAATCTATCTTTTCACCCGCCTCTCGACCACGAAGTCTCTGGCCTGTGAAACCTCGGAATCCGTGCTCCGGGGTTTCTGCGCTATGCTCCTTCCGCGAAATATGCTTGACACCTTGGCCCCAAGTTCCCCAACGTCGGTGACGTGGCTCCAAGTTACCTTGACTCTGAATCCACGGCTATGACGTCGCGCGACGCAGTGCATGAGTTGGCGAAACTCGTGCTTACGCTTGAGAGTAGGCTTTCGAAACAACGGGGCGAAAGACATGCCCCGCTCGTTGCGACAAGAAACCAAGATTCTCCGACTCCGAGATCAGGACCAAGCAAAACGAACTCATGACAGAACAATGCCGCGACCCAGCGGATCTGTATCCCGAACAGACGAACAGACCCTCGTTCTCGTAGACTGAACCGTACTAAGACAGCCTTCCAAGTTCAAGGATCGCCTCAGATATATGATGAACTTCTGGGGCGACAAAGCCAACGTAGCCGCACGTTTCCCACGACGGGGTGACGTAGACGGGGTATCAGGACAGGTTACAATGGAAAGAACGTGTCCGTCGGTAGTTTCGCAGGTGAGGTCCGAAGACGCCCAAGTCAACGACGGAACGCTGGACAACAAGACTGCTGGTAGCCTTCACTCTTGGATTTAAGTGCGAGCCTTGAGAAGGTGCTAGTCTGGAAGAGAAGACATCAGGGAGGTGTGCACCTTGATCAGCCCGAGTAATCCAAGAGAACCCTGTGGGAACCTCGCCAACCAGCATATGCATGAGAGGATGATCGACGTTAAAAGAGAGTGCTGTGCCCGCGATTGCTGCAAGTACATCTGAGACAGCTGCGGCGACGTCGCCTTATCATGCACGAAGTATCACGCGCGAAAGGGCGAGGGAGGTAGGAGAAAAATCAGCAAGTGAAGCCCCGAATCGAATGAAAATGCGTGACGGCCTATATGATCATACGAGCGACTACCCCCCCCCTTCTAAGAAAAGGACAACGTGTGAGAGAAGGGGAAGTGAAGGACGCACCGGCATCTCTCACCCCCATGCCTGACGAGTGTGACAGAATTGATATGTGTCTAGAACTGAAAACCATAGAATATAAATCTTGGGCCGGAAAAACGCTTCGAACAAAATATTTCGAACCCACCAGAGGAGCAGCACGAGCGAGCCTCCAAATACGAACAGAAAGTGGCGTAGAGTCGGTGCGCAAGTCCTTATGGGCACCTCACCTACGGAACTGGGTTCACATCCTCACGTTCAAGCGAAAAGCTTTCGGAGAAGGGACTAGATCAACCCGGATTGTGCGAAACTTCGATGGAGCAAGCATCCGAGGACAAGCGAGGCGGCCATGAATATCAGTATTAATGTAGCGAGGCGACGTACCAGTGAGTTTTCATGACCGACTATCATCACATACTATTTCCTATGGTACGCAAATACCACGACAGAGACGGGCAAGGGAGAGAGGGGGAGGGGAAGGACCAAACTGGACGCAGTGGTGATGCATGCGCTTTTCGGGAGGGTGGGCGGCGATGAATGGCATTGAGTATAGACCCGCTGAATTGTCCAAGATGATGTGCGATGAGATGGATGGTGTCGTTTCCACCCAGGTTGACAGGATACGTGGGTCAAGGACGATAATCACACGAGGATGGAAAAGAGGATGCGCACCGTTTGGAAGACAGTTTTACCTTCATACCCATTAGTACATGGCTTCTTCAACCCGAGCACATGTTGCACCACGAACCGAACCATATAGAGGACTGAGGCGGGGATTTTTGTCCTCTCGACTGAGTGTAGCCTTCTTCGGGTGTTTGGAGAACCCTGTGAAGATAGTCCATAAAGGTAGATGGATATAAGAGTACAAGAAGGGTTTAAAAACTCGGATCCAAGGATTGACGGAAAGAATGGCAGACACGAGTTTGCTTAGCTAATCAAGGTAGATGCCAGGAACTGGCAGAGTACTGGCAGGCGCAGTATTCACAGAAATCCGATCCATCCATAAAGCAAAATTTTAAGTACAATAAACACAAAATCCCCTTCGTATCCAAGTCCTTTGCTGATATGGTGGCCCAGTGAACAAGTCCCCGGACACCTGCCGACTGAGAACTTCAACGGCGCGCAACACGAGTTCGCAATCCGCGTCTCTACTTCTGCAACCGCCTCTCTTTCAAGGACCCTCCCTGGTGCTTCCCATCTCCATCCCCATCCCCATCGCGCCATGACCCGCCCACGCTCGGCCCCATCCCCAGCGTGGCGCGCACCGACGCTTCCGGGAATGGCGCGCCAAACGTCACGCTCAGGCTGGCGCCGGGGTGAGGTAAGAAACGCCATGGCGCGCGGCGGCCTTCTGGCATGAGCTTGTCGAAGCCTATAGGTCGTTGATCGGCGACGGGAGTTTGTGGTGGGGTGGGAGCATGCGTCATTTTTTAGTTAGTAGCTTCCTTGTGCGGGAATATTGGGGGTGTGAGGACGAACCAGTGGTCCACATGGGGGTGATTGTGGGAATGCGGGGGTGTCTCCATCAGGATGCGACTGTTGAAGGGGGACGATTATCGTGGTAGCGACGAAGAAAAGGACGCGTCAAACCGACGTGTGTATGATTTGTGTGGGGGGAGTATGGTATAGAGAGCTGGGGTGAGGTTCGGTTATTTGAGAGGGAATAAAATAAAAGAACTGGCGCACATTCCCCACTTGAAGCGTTGTAATCGCGGGGTGCCGTCTGCGGTTCCGCCTTGTACATGTCGGATTGACAGACTTTGCCCTCCGCGAAAAGGCGAATCTACGTAACCATACAGGTGGGCGGTTTCAGCGCAGAGGGCGATGAGCAGGCGCGAACGAACGAACAGCTGGGCAAAACAGGTCACGCACCCACGCGCCCGCGTATAACTTTTCTATCGCGAGGTTGATGGCGAGTTAGTATATGCACGCGCCGCGAAACGTCTCGATGACTTGTCCCTTCCGAAAAAAGGCCGAAAAGCCACTTCAAGTGTTTTTGGTCAGGAGGGAAGCGTTCGAGGGGGTCATGAATAGGGATGGTCCAACAGGGAGAAGGGAGGGAGGAACAGGGCCTGCCGCCTTCTGGGTTCGTGAACATGATGTCTGATGCGCCGAGCGTCCAGCGCATCATGTGTAAACGCAGGTACGTCCGTGCCGGGAGGATTCCCCATGTGAGGGGATCGTCAAGTTGAGAAGGGTCATATCAACAGTCACACATAAGCATTATACACGTCGGGCGCTGGGCCCTGACCGTGTGCAAGACGGCGGCGATGTATAATCATAACGGGCGCACGTCAAGAGTTGGCTACCGACTTGAAAAGCCGCATGTACGAAGCAACTTCAGCCGTGGCTCTCGTGGTAGGAAATAGGTCATTGATTCTTACCCGCGATAGCGCCCTGCCCGTGCTTTCTCTCTAGACTGTTCAACGCACCGGGGGGGGGGGGGTAAGGCAGGCCGCATTCAGCCGCCGCAGACGGAGATGGAACAGAGGCCGAACTTGAGGTATGCTTTGCATGTGAGCCTGACCGCAGCGACTGATACCACCTTCGCCTACTAGTAGGAGACGAAAGAGAACGTGAGAGGAAGGAAAAAAAAACAAAAACAATATAGGACGCACCGTCATACCTCGCCCTATATGGCTTGCGAAATTTGACAACATCGAACGCGAGGGATTCGTGAATGGCTTAAATTGAAACCCATAGAATATATGTCTTCAGCCGGAAGGACGCTTAGCATATCGAAAACCGCCAAAGGAGTCATACAAGCGGACGTTCAACGTTGAACGTCGAATGGAACATTGCAGGATTAACGCGGGCAAGCCCTAACCTAACGGGCAGCTGGCCCACGGGACTCCGTCCATCCCCTGACCACCAAGCGAGATGTCACCGAATGACAGACTACAACAATCCCATGCTATGCGAAAACGTCGATGAGGCGGGCAGCCGGCTGAGGTGTATTAGCGAGCCAGGGATTGAGTGTATATCAAATTTGAAGTTGCTCAGACATCACGGGCGACTCACCAACGGGTTTTCAGGGTCGGTTCTCATCTTATTCCCTTTTCTCCGCACCAGGAAATTCTAAGATCGTCAAGGGTGGAGGCAGGCGAGGAGAGAGTTGGTCAGGGTGATGATGCATATGATTCTGAAGGTGTTGAGGATGGGGTATGATGAAGACCGGGATTGTGTGGCCTCGAATATGGCCCGCTTTCAACGTCTGAACTACCCCAAAATGGATGTAGAGTCATGGGCGGCGAGATAGATGGTGTCGTCCCAACGCACTTAGAGTGACGAGATGCGAGGGTCAAGGACGACAATCATATGAGGATGGTAGGGAGGGCACGCACCAACTGGAAGACAGTTTCACCTTCAGACCCACAGTACTAGATGGCTTTCTTCAACTCGAGCGCATGGTTGCACCGCGAAGTGCAGTAGAAGACCGAGGTCGCAGGGATCTGGCCTCGACCAGTCAGACTGGGAACAAGTCCCGGCCTTCCGAGTTCCCTGGCTCGCGACTCGCACTTGAGCTTCTCCGTGTGATCCACGCGCTCTTGCTCCGATGCCCGACAGTTGTCTCAATCTTGAAACCTTATTCGTACCGTCATGCATCATGTATGGATGAACACTTGCAGTAACACAGCTAGAGATTTCATCGGTACCGTCCACTTCTCGATAAGGACGGCTTTCCTGACCTCTGACACGCGAGCGCAGAAAATAACGCCCTTTTTTTTTTTCAAATGTTGGTCTTACCACGTGATGCACGTAACCCTAACTTGGGTTTTATCAGTCTACAACGTCCCGTCTATAACTCGGACCTGCCACGTCTCATCATCTGTCGTTTCCTCAGATTTCTCTATTTGCCATTCCTCCTTATAATTATGATATGAGTGAGTGTCTATGTGTTCAACTGACGTTCAAGTGTCTCAGGTAGTGATTGAAGGTGTCAATGCCGACTACGGTGCGCCGTCCGACATGCTCGGGTCCGCCGGAGAATACGTCCTAAACTGCCTCGATTCGCAATACTAAATCCTACCCTGCGGTATGCATGAGAGAGATTTTTGGTCAAAAACGAGGATGGTATTGCCTCTCACCACCGCCCCCATGATCGGACGCCTCAAGCAGAGACGACGAGGTGAGCACAACCTCGGCTGTTGGACACTTAACTCTAGGCGATGCAACGAAGTCGGTAAAGAGGTGCCATTGGAAAGACTGAGACCTTGGCGACGTTGTTCAGTCGGTCTAGCCTCTGCAGCACTGCCTGTAAGGACTGGATCGACTGATTGACCTCGCGCGAGGTCTTCAAGACCCGCGGCGGCGGGTCTTATGGTCATCTGCGCTCTTATCCCAGAATCCACCAGTCGTTTCATTCAGATGGTGAGGCAACCGTAACAAGATTGTCGCTTACCCGCTGACGGGCATGCTGCCCTCTCTGATTCAAGGAAACCAGGAGACGACAACGAAGATGGTCTAACGGACATTTGGTTGACAAGAATCAGGTATCAATATGACCTATCTTGATCGCAGAAGTTTTGCGAGAGATCGCAAAGAAATTGATCAGATTACAATGTGGGCCATTTCTATCGCTAACCACAGAGACTGAAGATACCCTCGCTGATGCCTCGTAGATCAGAACGGCAGAGGCGCTTAGAAGAGCTTACTTCCCCTTATCCATGAAATAAAAATGGTTCTTTGTCCCAAATTCACCAATACGGATTCATGGAAAACGTGTCCTGAGCGACATCGTTCGATCTTGCTAAGAACAAGAATCTTCGCCTTCAAAGTCGACTTTGGGAAGGGCATCATTTGGATCTCTCGTCTTTGGGCATTTCTACTGCAAGAACCTCCTGACTCCGTTGCCGTCGCTACGGTGGCGCACAACCGAGGACGGCACGGTTAGAGAAAAAGGTGAACAGACGCCAGGCTGAGCCCCCAACTCTTCTCATCC
>Ga0307510_10002337_pt1 | contig 21445 bp, 17 predicted proteins | sample 12_EM_MG_FD_207224 | JGI IMG/M metagenome (GOLD analysis project Ga0307510, IMG submission 207224) | Populus trichocarpa ectomycorrhiza microbial communities from riparian zone in the Pacific Northwest, United States - 12_EM | ecosystem: Host-associated > Plants > Roots > Unclassified | place... | reverse complement strand
GAATATTCTCTAGCTCTCCTTCTTCTTGTTCATGACCTTGTGATACGGATTGTTGAACTTTTTGTAGATTCTTCTGGGTTTTGTGATCTTTAGACATGGAGGTGAGTAGGTATGGAAACCTGCAAGGGAAGAAGTTTGGGGAGAGACTTTTGACAAGCGGCCTGACGACAATTTGTATTCTTGTAGGGATACTTCCTTCTTATCTCTTGAAAATTAATTATATATCTCACGACTTTCTTTTGTATTTTACTGGATTTCCACTCAATATCTATCTTTACCTGGTTTGGAAAGCCAAGAATGACAGTACTTCAATTACCACGACTAACAAGTAAAGGCTGGTTTTATTTGTCGTAAAAATAAATCCCATGGATAACATATTACAGGAAAACGGATTATTTTCTAATATTTGGATGTACTATGAAAAATAAGTAGAATTTTTTTTTTGTATAATATCCTATTTTTTAGTATAATTTACTTGATCCAATATGTATTATTATTGTATAATATAAAATGTTGTATATCATAATATATTCTCTAACAATGTTATATAAATTAGAACATTTAACATTAATATATTAAATTAATATAATTTTTATATATTATATAAAAATTATATTAATTTAATATATCTTTTTCTAAAAAATTACACATGCACACTTTCTTAAATATATTATATATGCTAACATACCATAATATTGATATAACCTCATTATAAAATCTTCATAATACATGTATTTTAAAGTTTTTTTTAATTAAAAAGTAATTTTGTTAACAAGTTCTAAATATAAAAAATAAAAGGAAACCCTTTACAGAACATTAAAGTTTGGTTTTGTATATATTGAGGTGAAAACATGATTTTTATGTTTTTGTTAGGTGAAATATGTGATGTACCGCCATAACAAATATATACGAAGAAATTGTTTGGTATTGTAATAACATATATTTTTAGTTTAACCATGAAGAAAAAATTATTTGGTTAGTTAAATAATTTTTAATTTTTTTATTAAATTCCAGATATAATTTCATTTCAAACCTTGATATTAAATAAATTAAAATAACTTAATTTTTTATTTATGAAAACTTATTTTTTATTTATTTTACATGTAAACTTTTCTCTCACACTAATTTTAACTAAACATATTATTTAAAACCTACTTTTTTTTAAGTTATATTAAGATATTTTTTTTAAAATCATAAAAGCAAGTGCAGTATCAAATACAATCTAAGGGAGTAGTAGTCATTTTTACATTTGACTTTATCCAATATAATTTGGGGTACATGGTTTCCTCCTGTTAGTGAATGGCTGTGAATTAGCCGTCATTATTATCGGTTTGAAATCGATGTCATCATAGTCATTTCCAAAGATATGTTTCTTCATCATATACGTGTGTGTGTGTGTGTATCTTCCTTCTGGTTCACGGAATTGAAAGATAACAGTAACAGAGAATAATGATTCTTGTAAAAGAAAAGAAAAGAAAAGAGATAAGTAGAGGATAATATATGATTCTTGTTTTAGAAAAAACAAATATAACACTATGTTGGCTCTGAAAAATCAACAGACAATTCTAGTGTTTACAATTGTTTTTCTTACTAGATTGGTGACATACTTTGCTGCGGGCAAACTGATTTTTTTGTAGCGTAAAAATACAATACTCAAATATTGCTATCAATGTATTTTAAAGAATGAAAAAAAATAAAAAATCCATGACCCAACATCATAAAAAGAGAATTGAAAAAAATAATGGTTGTCAATCCCCAAAAATCAAAACGTAGAAGGATGAAATTGTAAAACAAATTAATAAAAAAAATCTAAAAATACAAAGTACCAGCAAAATCAGGTGAGACCTTCAAAACTCGTGAGTAGGATCATGTGAATAAGATAATCTAACAGAAGGCAAAACATGAAAAAACATGAAGTTTAATTTTTTTAAAAATCAAAATTTGAAGGAAAAACAACCTAATAAAAAAGAATAAAAAAAAAACGACCTAAAAAACAACCTCAGCTACCTAGCTAAACCTCCTACCTAGATCATGAGATATGAATAACCTAATTGAAAGAAAACCGAAGAAAATAATGAAGTTTATTTTTCAAAAAGAACAATTTTGAAGGGAGTAATCAGTAAAAAATATCAACCCGTGTTAACTTTTCAAATTCATGATCATAGCCAATGACTTAATCGAAAGCACCGCATCTGGAAAAAGGCACTATTTTAAAACTTGATTCAACTCGACGGGTTGACCTGTGATCCAAGTGACTCACGTCATAGACTGAGTTGATTTTCAAAATAAATTGTGGGAGAATCGATCCAGTATAAAACGATAAAAAACTCGAGTTGATCCATGTCCCAGTTAATCTAGGGTAAAAACCATTGACTATTTTCCTTGATTTTTTTTTCAAAATGATATTATTTTTTTTATATAAAATAAAAAGATTTGATTGACTCTTGGGTTGAGCTTAAAAACAATGAGAAAAACCGAAAAGACCAAATCCCAATAAATCAAATGTCAAATGATGAAAAAAAAATAAGGATAAAAAAATAGCAATTAAGAGAGTGGGGATCTTATTTGAAAAACAAAATGAGAGGACAACCTAAAACTTGAAAAAAAGGATCAAATTAACAAATGAATCCGAAATAAAAATAAAAATTAAGAGAATGAGGATCAAATTAAAAAAAAATAAAAAATCAAGATTATGGATCTAATGATAAAATTAAAAATAAATTAAAATTTGATAAAAGGGCTAAGAATCAAAGTTTGAAATCAAAATATTAAGGGTCAAATCTGAAGTATCATCAACCTTTGAGTTAAAGGGGAAAATTAAAAAGAAAAAATAAATTCATAAAAAAATCCAAAACAAAAATAAAAATCAAGAGAATAAGGATCAAAAATGAAAAAATTGAAAAATAAGATTGTGGATCCCATGACAAAATTGAAAAAAAATTAAAATTTGATAAAAGGGTTAAGAATCAAAATATTAAGGGGCAAACCTGAAATATTTTAAAATAAAAGGACAAATTTGATATAAAAACCAAATTCTAAATGATAAAATTGAAATAAATTAAATGTGATAAAATTAACAAATAACACACTTTTCTGATTTTTTGCAAAGGCAACATGTTTTTCAAGGTTGAAGTGAGAGAAAAAAAAGGGAATAAAACATCTTCGAAACTCTACCGTATAAGGGGCGGCAACATGCGCCTCACCTTCGTGAAGGGGGCGTGAGATGCATTTAATGCTGCCCTGAAATGTGATGTACGACTGTCGGGAGATGTTATGCACGTCGCTCAAAAGGCGTGGGCACCTCTCACAGGCACCATCAACTTTTTTTTTTTAGTTTAATTTATACAAATACCTAAATGTCTATGCCCCATATAATATTAACAAAAAAAAAAAACCATAACAAAAAGACAAAACCCCCCTCAATATTAGCTATAAATTATTTGACTCAAAGTATAGTATGCTAAGAAGGAGAAAAAACCGAATACCCCCATGCCCTAGCAGTTAAGGAATTTTAATTTTTAAGAGTATTTTAGATATTACAATATACAATATAAATGTGTCTCCTAGAAAATACCAATAGTTAAGAATAAAATAATAATTTTACTGAAAAAATCTATAACAAAATGTACGTGCGTGGACAGCAAAAGACCAAGTTATTTTAGTTTTTTTTTTTTAAAAAAAATTTAACAGAGAGAAGTCATGTGATTGTGTCTCGTTAGGTGATAACATGCAAAGCTATAAATGGTTAACCAAACTCCATGAACCTGCCTCTTGAGAATCCCATGAAACACAGTGTCTCCTAATCTTCTGTTCTTCACCTGTCATGTCAGACCCTCTCTCCATTTACTTGTCTGCATGTACACTTCGGGCATAGGATACCCTTTTGGATTTGTACCCTTATTAATTTGACACTTGAAGGAGACTTGGCATTCTCTGGCACAGATCATGTGCTGATCATATATATAATAACAATCAACTACGTTCCAAGGTTTCTTTTCCCATTTAGGCTCTATTTATTTCTATCTTGCTGTGATCTTATCTATGTTTTGTTCTAGGTATATATTTGAAGGTGTTTAATTAATTAAAATGCTATAGTTTTACATGAATTTCTTTGATTTTTTTATATTAAAAAAGTATAATTTATATATTTTCTTAAACTTGTATTTTTCAAACAAGAACAAAAAAATTTATCATAACATCAAGCATACATTTATAAACTCTCTCTATGTATATATGGTTGCCAACACTGTGTTAACGAGATGTAAGTTTTTGATAAAACGCTCATTCCTAGAGTTGAAAAACTCTATCTTATTTATGTTCTCGTTCGTTATTATAATTATTTTTCAAGAGATCTTATGTACGCACAGTAAAAAATAAAATAAAAAATGATGTGATGTGAATGTAATATTTCATGATAACTACATATCCTTCTATTATTTTTTTTTAAAATCTATATAATATACACATGCACGGTTGAAATTAATTAAAGGGCACGTATGTGATAAGGTCAGCAGAAGTTTAATGTTATCTGGGATTGCAATATTTATGACAGTTACTGGGGAACTACAGACCAAACATAAAGAAGTACTATAAAATTTCTTAGTGAAGCAGACAAAAGGCGTACTGTGATACATACTAGTTTGCGGTGCGCTAAAGACGACATGGCAAGAGGCAGAGGCGTGCGTTCAGCAGTTTCCTCCTTCTTGCTGTTTATTTTCATATATCAATAGTTTTCAAAAAATGTACACATAGCTAGCTAGCTAGGTAGGTTACACTTCTTGTAATTATTTTAAGTTTTTTCAACCTTTTCTTTTTATATAACTGGCTCAGGAATCACCACCCCTGGCTGCTTCTTAAACCCAAACTGAGCACATCAATGCGCGGAGGAGAGATGGTCGCCCATCCCATCCGGAACCCTCAAGAATGACGTAACTTTCAAGATAGAGTCCAAGAAGCCTACAAAACACGATCCCAGCCTGTCCAAGTGTTTCAATGGCTTTGTAATAAGGGTTTGTTTTTTTTCCTATCAATTGGTATTACGAACGATAGTGATTATTTTTCAGTATTTATATTTTCAATCTATCTGCATTATTTTTTTTAATCTCAGCAGTAACACCACCAAAATATTTGGATTTATCGATATAATTTTTTTTCAGTATTTATATTCTCAATTTATCTGCATTATTTTTATCGATGGACACACGAACGAAAATACTCTATTGGTAAAACTTTCGTTGGTGATTTCTGGTCTGTCAGTGAGTTCGTCAATGATAAAATTACCAATGGATTTATTGATGACAAAAGCTAACACGCCAAAATTTATCCGTTTCATTCCGTCCGTATTTCCCTCGGGAAATTTGAAAGACCGTACACAATTTTGCTAGTGATTAAATAGTAGCAATGTCATTTGTAGTAATTCTTTTCTAACTCTCTGAAATACACTGATGGACTTAATCTATCGAAAAGACTGTCCGTAATTATTGAAAAATATATATATATTTTTAAAATCTATTAAAAAAGTAGAAAATAATTAAAATTAATATAAATCAACATTCAATAATAATACTCAATAATACTTAGGAATTGAGTTGCTTGGAAAAAAAGAATAAGAAAATCAACTCAAACAAATTTGCAACATATAAATAACAAAAAAAATAAATAAAATAGTAACAAATAAATAAATCAACTAAAAAATTTCCACCTAACCTAGAAAACCTATTCCAGAACCCATAATCCAGCAACAAATCAATTAATTTAATTGAAATTGAACAACAAAATTAACTAATCATAATTAAAATTAATCTTATAAATTTAATTGAAATTGAAAAACAAAATCCAACTAAATTATTATTATATGAAAACAAAATCTTACAACAACATTAATACAATTACTAAGAATAGAAAAATTAAAAATATTAAGAAAACAAATATAACGAAAAAAAACACAAAAAAAGAAAAATCTTGCCTTAATTTTGTTGCGAGTGAAGCTGAAAAGAGAAAAAAAAATCATAAAGTATGTTAATTAACAAAACAAAAATGAGAAGATAAAAGAAGAAGAGAGGAGAAGACATATATGCGCATGGAGGAGAAGAGAAAAGATGGAGTTGAGTAGAGAAGAGAAAAAAGAAGAAGAAGAGGGACGTTGGTGTTTTTTCTGAAGAAGAAGAAGAAGAAGAGGTGCATCTGTTATGAATTAATGATTATGGTCTTTTAATTAAGTTTTTTTTACCGATAGTTCTACCGATTAATAATCAAATATTAATATTTTTAATCATTCCATCAGTGATTCCGCTTATAATATTTAATTTAAAATTTCAATTTAATCAAAAATTTTCAGAAACACCCAAATATCATCGGTGACTTTTCAGTCTGTCGATGATTTTGTCTGTAATATTTAATTTAAATTTTCAAAAAACCCCCCAAATATCATCAACAACTTTTCAGTCCTTCAGTGATTGTGTTTGTAAAGAATAGTAATTAACAGTGCAATTGAGAAGTAAACAGTTCTAGAGCTCTCGGGAAAATACCGATGAACTTAATCTGTCGGTGATCCCGTATATAATTGATAACATGAACAGTGTAATTGAGAAGTGACCAGTCCCAAAACTCTCTGAAATACACCGACAGACATAATTTGTCGGTGATATCCTCTGTATTTAACACAATAAACAGTGTTAGGGAGAAGGGAATAGTTCCCATGCTCTCTGGAATATACCGACAGACTTATTCTATCAATGTATCTGTTGGTATTTTACAGTTCCAATGCTGTCTTAAATATTATAGATATATTTTATCGATGAATTAATATCGTCGGTAATGTTGTTTGTATAAATGACTTGTCATTGTACTTTTTGGCTTTTTTTATTTCTTATTTTTCCACTGTAATCCTCTCGGTATATAATGACAAAACATTTATGTCAGTGTTCACCAATGAATATAGTGAGAGAATATTCTATAGGTAAAATTCATTGCAATCTACCGATAGAAATATTCTGTCGGTATTTCCGTTTGTATTGCCAATTTTCTGGTAATGTAAGTCAGGCTATTTAAGATTCAGCTTTTTCCCATACCATTTCCTGAAAGACAAGATATTAAGAGCTCAAACCTGATTGCGAGGAACCAACGATTGATACACTACAACCCATTTGCATATCCTCGACCATAGTGTTTGCAATATCGTAAACCTGATTTCTATTGGGTCCACCAAATAATCCAACATCCAACCACAAATCCGAATTGAGTTTCAGATGGGCTAAAGGATCATCCTTGTATCTCTACTGCAATCAGGTGGTATATGTTTCCTAAAAAAAAATAGTCAGCTAATTTAAATAAATAATAAATTAGAAAAAAAATGTTGATCCAACTTACCACGAGCTTTTGAGCTCAACTATCCATGAGCTACTTTACCCTTTTCCTATGATCATCATTTCGCAAGTGAGTTCTTGCAAAAAGCTCCATTGGTCTTGGTTCACTTCCAAGAACCATATCCTGTAAAAAGAAACTGTTAGTTAAACATTCTTATATAAAAGAATTTTTTATAAAAAAAATATATGTAATAATAAAAAAAATCTTACCATCCACTTCACATGCAAAATGAATGGAATGGATCCACCAATATGCATCATTATTGAACCATGAATCACCTTGTTCTAGTTCTCCACAGCGGATTGAGACCACCACATGAAACATTCAGACATTACGTGTTGGATATAAGCTTTCCAAATAGCCTCTATGATGTATGGAGGTTTGAAATCCCTCTAAATGACCATATATTCCCAGCCTAGAAGACCTCTTTCTCATGTATATTTCTTTGCTTTTTTTTGCACCTCATACCAGAAGTCATGCAACCTATATGGTAGAAATAAATTATTGGTTAAGATAATGATTAATAAAATTTTAATATTTAAATAAAAAATATAACATTTTGAATAAGGCACAATAAATAAAGCCACAAACCAATTGATTTATTTATAACTACTATGTTTTTATAAATCAATTATTTTTATAAGATGAACAAGGAAAAGATGAACAAGGAAGTGAATTGAACAACAAAATATAACATTCAAAAATATTTTTTTTTCACTTCATGTTTAATTTGTTTCAAGTGTTTGGTGCTATTTCTAGTACTGTCTTGAGAATAAATTTGCTATTCTATGTTTTATTGATTCAAATTAAATGTACTTTAACTAATTTTAGCAAATGGGAAACATTACAGGACTTTTGGTATCAAGATCAAAATTTGAGACAAGAATAAAATCAAAGAAAACATATGAAAGCTTTCAATTTTCAACTAGAAAAGTCAACACCAAAACCAAGCTTGCATATAACTCAATTACATAATTCAAAGAAAAGAACCTTATATATCCCAAACAAAACAAAACCACAAAAACCCATCTCACAAAATCAACTAAACATAACTCTAAACCTCATAACTCTTCAAAGAATCTATTACATTCCAAGAAATCAATCTAATTTATATTAAAAAGAATTAGCAAGTAAAGAATCAAGTTACTAACCAAATAAAAAATAAAACCTTAACTTTCTAATAAACATGAATTATCAAAAACTAATCATATTCACTTTAAAAACTGATCAATCCACCAAACTTGAAAAAAAAGGAATCAAATAAACTTTAACAACAGCAAAACCCGGATGGGTAATTTACCTTTACGTTAAAACCTAGTTGTTTTCGTTTATGTTTTTGACTCTGTTAATCCAACTTAGTGAGGCAAACAATTGCTTGCAAAGATCAAAAGAAAACAAACTCAAGTGAGGAGCGCATCATGTTAAGGCAAAAAAAAAAAAAAACTTTGAAAACCCAAAAGTGGCAAGATATTTACCTGGCTAAGTTATAGAGGCGTGTAGGATGAAGAAGTTGAGGGGAAGAGAAGGAGAAAGAGAAGAGATTGACCAAGAGAAAAGAAATTTTTTCCAAAGAGATAAGAGAGGAAGAGAGAAGAAAAGGACGTGTTTTCTTATAAAATTAGGGATTCTAGTTTTTTAATTGGTGTTTTTTTACCAACCAAATTACCGATGGAACATTAAATATTTATGTTTTTTAAACTTTCATAGGTAATTCTATTGGTAATCAAAATTTAAAATTTTCAATTAAACATGGAATTTTTTGAAGACCCCCTAAAATTCTTAGATGGATTTTCAGTTCATCGATAATTTCATCTATAATGGTCAGTGACAAAGTCATGTAATTTTTCTTCTAACTCTCTAGAACTCTCAAAGGGACTTAGTCTGTTAGTAGTTCCATCTATAATGGTCAATGGAAAAGTCATGTAATTTTTCTTCCAACTCTCTGAAACTCTTCGAGAGACTTAGTCCATCGGTAATTTCGTCTGTAATTGAACAATTTTTAATTACAAGTTTTCTTGTTTTCCCTATCTATCCAACTTGTAAATATAGTATAATCACAACAATAAATTCCAACAATGTTAACAACAGTTCATTGTAAAGGAACAACCAGAAAGATTATATTAAATTCAATTTCATTACACATTGACATTTTACAATTTAATCAAAATTGTCTTCTTTTTCTCTACCTTTTCTTCTTCAATTTCATCATCCTCATGTCCATCATAATCTTCTTCATTGAATTGATGCTTGTTAATATCATAATCTTTATCGACTTATGTATGTACAGTGGTTCTCAATACATAATTTAACTCCTCAATGTCAACATCAACATCAACAAAAATATTCTAAGCAACACAAAAAATTAAATTTTCTTCTAAGTCAGTAGATGAAGCATCTCAATATGCATCTACTAACTCATCAATTTGAAAGACACTGTCTCCCGTATTTACTTCATCGTTACCTTTCTGTACAACTTGGACACTACCACTAGGTTTGGTTTTCACTACGGATAATCAATAAACCCTAAAATGATCCTTTATAAACGAAGAAGTGTATGTAAAATAAACTTGTTGGTATTACTTGACAAAAACAAATGCATCATTGACGTTGCAAAGTCTAGTTTTTGTATTAATTTTGACCAAACATGGTGAGGATATACATTGATTTCTCTATCGGTAGTATCATACCAATATCATCTAAATAAAAAGGCTTTAATAAGCTCACTATGATATTGCAGTTCAATAACTTCTTTTAACTTCCTATAATAATCAACTTCAAACTCATTAGAAGTTGATCCCTTAACATAAACTCCACTATTATAAGTCTTTTTATCCTGACCATACTCTTAAGTATAAAAGACATATGTAGTGATGAAATACCCTTTATAAAACTTGACATTTCTTTCATGACCTAAACATAATAAACTCAAACTATCACGAGCATTCCCTCTCAATTGATAAACATGATACAAGATTACATCATTAACAATTAAAGAGAAACATTTAATGAAATAAGAAATGCTTACATGTGTTTTGAAAAATTTAAGATTTAGTAAAATGTGAATTTTGATAAAGTAAAAATTGATGATGTTGACTAAGATGAATTTTTCAATCTATTAGTTTATGAGAGTATAGGATAAAAATTATTTAAAAGTAATAGAATATTAATATTTTACTTACTGAATAAAAGGTCTTAATTCATTGTAGTTAAATAACATATAATTATATGCATGCCTGAATTTGATTTTTGTCTAGTATCTTCCTTTCACTGTATTTTTTGGTATAGGTCATCTAGGATGAGAAAATATTAATAAATTTTCACTTGAAGGCACTTCCCCACTGTCTTCGTGTTTTGGAACACAATTTATTCTTGTTTTTAAATGAGGCTCAAAATAGTACGAGATAAATGTTAAGATCTTTTCCACAATATAAGCCTCACATATTGAAGCATCAAAACATGCCTTGTTTTTAAATTTTTTTAGGCTTAACAAGTATCTATATGAAATTAAATGAATGTCTTATATTTTTTTAAAAAAGACAATTGAAATTTAATTAGGATGAAGGTGTTCTTCTTAACTCTTGAATGGATACATGCATCTATACGACTTTTATCTTTTGCTTCAAACGGTAGATGTATAGGTATATGCTCCATTAAATCGAAAAATGATGGAGGGAATATTATCTATATTATCTCAAGTTTACAGATTGCTTGGATGATATTCATTTCAAGCTTCTCCATGTGTTAGGTATGCAACTTGTTTAAAGCATATATCTATAAAAAAGTGATTGATCTTCATGAGTGCATTCCATATCCTTTTTGACAATAAATCTCGGTGAGTAAATGGAATCAATGTTTGTATAAACACTTGGCAGTCATGACTCTTCATTCCATACAATCTGCCATCCTTCAAATTCATCAATTTAGATATGTTAAAGCATATCCACCAGGAAATGTAGACTCTTAAGTTATTAATAGATAAGTAATTGTGTAGGCAAAGCTGACTTTAGGTTTTACGACCCGTGACCCATCATAAATCAACTATAAAGAAATCATTTTCTATTTTTTCTGTACTTGTGATTAGTTGACATTAATCACCGATAAAATAAAAAAAGAAGAAGTTTTACCACCATTTATTAAGGTGAAGGTCTTGTTATTTCCACACAATATGGATATGCTAATTTTCGATACGTGTTCTAACTAGAAACCATAACATACACAAGAGAATAATTGATATTCCTCATCAAATCTGCCTTTATCTAAAAAATTTGTTTTCTTGAGACATCATATATCAAAGTCCTAGATGACAACAATCGCTTCAACTCATCAATCAACGGTAAAAAAACAAACATCTATATTCCTACCTGGACTATTAGGATCATGTATGACCATAAATAAGAACATAAACTCCAACCTTATACACATTTCTGGTGGCAAGTTATAAATCGTGAATATCACCAGCCAATGAGAATATGGTGCAGTAAATGACCTAAATGGATTGAATCCGTTTGTATATAACCCAACATATACATTTTTTGGTTCCATTAAAAATTAAGGATGCACCATATTAAACTATTTCTAGGCTTCACCATCAAAAGGGTGTTCCATGACTCTATCCATCGTATCATGTGCTCAACAATTTTTGGAGACATGAATAATCTTTGCAGTCTATGAGTGATTGTAAAGTATCTTGGTTTTTATGTGTAACAAGACACTTTTCCCTATCAGTTCTAGGTTTATACCAAGCATGCCCACATGTTTTGCACTTAGTCAAATTTGCATTTTCTAAGTAGAATAATCTGAATAAATTTGGACACATGTTAAATTGAGGGACAAAAAATGTATTGAAAAAACCTAGATGTTATGGCTAAACCCGTCGAACCTACAATCCTGATCATATAATTAATTGGGTCTAATATTTCTTTCTTAAATTTATTTTACACCTAAATATAGAGTAACAAAGTTGTTAAAAAAAAAGCCCTAAAAAGAGCCTAGGAATGTTGGCCTCAAAGTCGAGGCCCATGCTCTTGAGCCTAACATATATCTTTTTTAATTTTTGTAAGGATTGGATGAAACTTGAAAAAAATAATTAGATGACTTGTTGCCCGCTGAGACAAATGACATTTTGTTTATCTACCCAGATTCTGGTCATTATTATGGTGGCTGAAAAATTAGGGCAGAGAAGTTTTGCCCTAAAACCCCATTTTTTAACAAAATTTAACCGAAAACACCTTATAAACATCCTTAAAACTTAAAGAAATCAATTTATTAGTCAAAGAAACCCTAAAAATGGTTCAAAAACACGAAATCAAATCGGGTTAAATTTTTCTTCGTCAATTTGGATCTACATTTTGTTTTGGTAATATTGAGGTTTTGAAGAAACACCATCAAACTCTTTTCATCAAATAGAACTCGTGGACAACAAGTTCAACCATTTTGGTGGTTGAAATTGATGAAAACCACAATCTTCTCCGCACTGAAATCCAGCGATGCTCTATCTTCCTTCACAAACCAGGAATTTAAAAATAATAAAAAATAAGTTTTGTACCAAAACTTGAATTTGAAAAAAAAATAAGGGATAAAAGGTATAATTTTGGAAATTGGTGGACCAAATTGAACTCTTCACTCTGACTTCGTACACACCATCTTTTTCACCTTCATCTTTTTTTTTTTAATTTTTCCTCTGATAAAAAAAATAAGAAGCAATTATCTATTAATCTTGCAATTGAATGACTCAATTGATTAAAAATAAATTGAAGACTAAAATGAAAAAAATATAATCAAAAAGCACAAATCCAATCCACAATGCATTGTGAGTGTGTGAATAATGTTTTACACTATTGAAAACAACCCTTCCATTCTAGTTTCTTTTTTAAATTTTAATATCTATAATTATAATTGAAAATGGATGAAATTTATATTAAACTCAGTTATATCTTCAAGGCTTTTTACACCTGTATTGATCAAAAACACTTTAAACTTTCTTTGGCATTTATTATGCATTGCTTTTAATCCACAATTAAGTATAATTGTGTTTGGTTTATAAAAATATATTTAATTAAGATATGTTTTATTTTAAATAAACAAAACTATTCTAATTCTCTTTTTTTATCATGATCACTGATTTTTTTATTTACTCAGTTTTAACATATTCTTTTATTATGTAATTGTTTTTTAATTTTTCATGTTTTGACATATATGTGTATATCTATATAGATGTTTTTAAGGAATAAATCAAAGTGAAGTCAGGGAAAAATATTTTTAATATTCTAGTTTTTTTTTTAGATTTATGAGAGAAAGAAGATTAATGCTTTTTTCCTTTATTTGCCTTAAGAGTAAAAAGTCTTTTGCACAAGGCTTCTCTTGTTTCAAGGTTAAGAAAAATATTGCTATCGTACGTATTCAAATATCGTAGGAGTAAATTTTAATTTTTAAATAGGGTTACACTCTTAATTAATTTAAGTACATGTAGTTTGATTTTATTATTTAAAAGACAAATATTATTCAAAAAACTATATTTGTAAATTCATTTTCCAAAAATGTTTGATGAGGACCAGTCCAACACCGATCTTAATCACGTTAGAGATCCATTGAAAGTGCCAAATGAACTAATTACAAGAGCTAGAGCAAAGAAACTTAAAAAGATATTGAATGGGTTTGTTCAAAACATATGAGTCAAGATGTACCTAGAGGAGCTTGGGGTAGCAAATGAGTATGAAGGACAATGTCTAATTCATCTAATCCAAAACCAAGTTTTATTGGGAGCTTATGTGTTCGACCCAAAAGTAAGCCTTGTTTGGTCTTATTTTTACTAATGTTACAAGGATTAAAAGTCAACAATTATTCTCCTATTTTGTGTAAGATAATTCGGCTAGATATGATCCTTAATGGGAGAGGATTCTTATCATTCAAAAGAAAAAGTTTACTAGTCCACCAAGGAAACTAATAGGCAACAGATTTATTTCCTAAGATAAAAAGGATTATTTAATGATTCTTATGAAGGGAACTAATTAATTCAGCAACTAAGTAAGAAAGAATCATTATTTTATCCAAGTAAAACAAGGAAACCAAGCTCTACAGGGAAAAGCTAGAGGAGGCAGCAAAGGTTTCCAAGTCAAAATTGATTTTACTAGTCTATTTTGAATTTCTAAAGTCGACAACTCTTCCTAGGCATGTAAGGAAGGCTTATTCGGCTATAACACCTTATAAATTAAGAAAATCAGATTTAATATATTTTATTTTCTTTTTTAATTAAGACAACAACTCTGAACCTTTTTTTAAATTTTTATTTTGGGCTTATTTAATTAAAGGTTTGGGTTTGATAAGCGGGCCTTATACAAGTATACAACTTGGGTTTATTAGGGTTTAAAAGCTTAAGTTTCAATATTTATAATTTTCTTATCAAACATGAAAGGGTTAGACTTTTGAACAATAAACTCTTTTTTTTGTCACAAACTTTGTTTGTATGTTGGTGAGATATTCTCCCTTCTTTGGTTATTTAAAGGACTGAAAATGAATTATCAAAGAACAACTGATTTCGTTGGGTCATCCATAAACTTCTCATTTATGAATCAATATTCATTGGGTGGGGGTTTGTTTCCAATAGTGCTGGGGTCTAGATACGAGTTATCTTTGTGTCACACTCCTATCAAATCTAATTTACTTGGCTTTTCAGGAATTGGTGTCTTAGCATGTGAGTTGCTTGACTGCGTGATCAAAAGGTTTGCATAATTTGGTATCAGAGCTTGACTCCATTAATCAGGTTATATCCTTCTAAAATTTTTGCTTCTTGTTGATTCCCTAAAAAAAAATCCTTAGTTTCCAAACTCTTTTTCTCCTTGAATTTTCAGCATATAAGAAAAGAAAGAAAGAAATAGTCGTTCAAAAAGACGTTGATTTGCTCTTACCACAAAAAAACTAAACAAGGGGAAATTGGATCAAATCAACTTTAAATTAGTTCAAACTTGACAGTTTGGTTATTGGGGTCCTAATTGCATTATATATTAATTTTGGGGTCAATTTGATATCATTTTCTTAGGCATTCAATTCCGAATCTAATTAGGTCTGATTTATAATGTTTTTACGTCCGCATATTAAACCCTATCATAAATTGCTCAAATTTAATATTATATCTATTTGGGTTGTAATCGCATTACACACCAATATTTTAGCTCATTTGAACATCGTTTACCTTAGGTTCTAGATTCAGACTTAACTTGTCATAAATAGGTCTATTTTTTGCGTCAACTTTGAAACTTGTTTTGTTTATGTTGTTTTCATTCTAGCAATATATATTCATCATATATAACATATTTTGCAGTTTGTTTCCATTGTTTTTGCATACTTCACAATTGGTTTTATTCGAGTCTTCAATTTCATTCATAATTCAGATAGATTCACTTGCTACTCGCGAGACTATCAATGTAGTTTTGTTTTCTTTTTCTTGTTTTCATGTTTTTTTTATTCATATACACTTATTTCAATTGCACTGCTAAGTTGGTTGTATTTGATGTTGGATTCAATTCCACAAGAGCTGAAAGAAGGTGAGACGAAGGGAAAGCTTAATTTTGAGTGAAACACGAACGATGTGAGGAAATGTTTTTTATACCACTAAGCAATTTTTACAAGTATATTCATGTCTGATTATAATAACACACCACCCCCTCCCAAGGGTGAATTTTATGACGGGGAACATGTGTGACAAACTTGAGAAGATGGAGAAATGTGGTAATAAAACTAGTACAAGTACCTAAAATGTGAGGAAGGTTAGGGCTGATTTGAAATCAAATAATAGCAGTAGGGCCAAAAAGCTAATGTGGGCTGATTATGAGGATTTTGAGGAGGACTCTAATGATTTTAGTGATGATGGGTTTGAGGATGAAACCATAGGCCATAAAGGAGGTTTTTAGAAGCCTAGAAACCTAAGGGATTTTGGGAATAAAACTAGGGGCCAATTTGGCTAGAAGGGAAACTTCTGTAACTTTGAGGGACATGATGATATAGATGGTGATTTGGATGCTATCAAATAGAAAATACCTACTTTTCAAGGTAAAAACGATCCCGAAGAGTATTTGGAGTGAGAGAAAAAGGTGGATTGGATTTTTTATTGTCATAGCTATTTGGAGATGAAGAACTTGAAATTGGTAGTCATTAAATTTATGAATTATGTATTGATTTGGTGGGATTATAGCGTGATTAGTAGGAGGAGGAATGAAGAAAGGCCAGCAGCATCATGAGAGGAAATGAAAGTGTTGATGCGAAGGCAATTTGTGCCTAACCATTATTATAGCGATTTGTATATGAAGTTGCAGGGTTTGAATCAGGGTTCTAAGTCCATGGTATATTTCAAAGAGATGGAGATTGCAATGATTTGGGCCAACGTTATTGAGGATAGGGAAGCAACTTTGGCTAGATTTCTTAATGGGCTGAATAAGAACATTGCAAATATTATAGAATTAAACCATTATATGAAATTTGAGGACATAGTCCATATGACAACAAAGGTGGAGAGGCAAATAAAAAGAAGAGGTAACACATATTTTCAAACCAATCTGACTTCATCTTTATCAGCATGAAGGCCGAATCTGAAGAGAGAGGGGGTTGTCCAACTGAAACCTTATATGCATGCAAGGGACGAACCACCTAAGGTTAAAAAGATGCTCATATGGATGGGAAAGGTAAATCTAAAACTCAACCTACTCTTGATAGAGATATTAAATGTTTTCAGTGTTTAAGAAAGGGGCATATTACTTCTTAGTGTCCAAATCAAAGGGTTATGCTTACAAGAGACAATGGGGAGGTTGATTCTAAAAGTGAAGAGATGCCATATTTGGAGGATTGTACTGATGTTAAGATTGCATATCCTGTTGAGGAGGAGGCCTTAATTATAAGGTGTGTGTTGAACATGCAAATAAAAGAAGATGATGTAGATCGACAATGGGAAAACATATTTCACACTCGATGTCACATCTAAAACAAGGTATTTGGGACGTAGGTAGTTGTACTAATGTAACTAGTAATACTCTTGTGAATAAATTGAATCTGAGTTGTATTAAGCATCCTAGTCACCTATTTTTAGTGAAGAGAAGGTCACTAAACAAGTACTGTTTGCGTTTTCTATTGGGAAGTACTCTGATGAAGTTATGTGTGATGTAGTCCCAATGCATGCTAGTCACTTACTTTTGGGGTGTCCATGGCAGTTCGATTGGAAGGTGATTCATAATAGGTTTAGAAATAGGTTCACTATTGTAAAAGATGGTAAAACCATCACTTTTATACCTCTTTCTCCAAATAAATTATGATGATCAAATTAAATTAAAAAGAGAATGTGAGGATTGGAAGAGTGAAAATTCATGTGTGGAAAATGGTGAGAGAAGACCATCAAATTCAGCTAAGTTTATATCATTAATTAAACGGTTGAGAGTGAAGGTAAAACCCGAAAAATAAAGAAAGTAAGCTTGTGTGATGATAATAGTGTGGAAAAATTAAATAAACCTAATTTTTACACAAAAAAAGCTCAAATCAGGTATGTATTTTTCTCTAACAAGTTGATGATCTTACTTATATACAAAAAGGCTTATCTTAACACTAACGATTTTGATTTTGTTGTTCCTAGTATGACTGTTTCTTTGTTGCAGAAGTTTGATGTTATGAGGACATCCTTAGTGGATTACCATTATTAAAGGGAATTGAACATCAGATTGACCTTGTACCTGGAGCTTCAATTCCTAACGTCCAGCTTATAGAAGCAATCCTAAGGAGACAAAGGAGCTTCAAAGGCAAATAGATGAGCTAATAATAAAGGGTACATTCATGAGAGTATGAGCCCTTGTATTATGCTAGTGATACTTGTGTCTAAAAAGGATAGGACTTGGAGGATGTGTGTTGATTGTCGTACCATCAACAACATAACGGTAAAGTATAAACATCCTATCCCTAGGCTTGATGACATGTTGGATGAGTTGTATGTAGCATGTATTTTCTCTAAAATTGACTTAAAAAGTGGGTACCATAAGATTAGGATGAAAGAAGATGATGAATGGAAAACAACTTTTAAAGCTAAACATGGTTTGTATGAATGGTTAGTCATGTCGTTTGGGTTTACAAATGCACCTAGTATGTTTATGAGGTTGATGCATAATAGTTTGCGTACATTCATTGTTAAGTTTGTGGTTGTGTACTTTGATGACATCCTAATTTATAGCAAGGGCTTGAATGAGAATCTTGATCATTTGTGTAATGTGCTTAGTGTATTATATAATGAGAAATTGTATGTTAATCTCAATAAGTGTACCTTTTGCATAGAAAAAATTGTGTTTCTTGGATATGTAGTAACTGCACAAGGTATTAAGATTGATGAACAAAAGGTTAAGGCCATCTAAAGTTGGCCTACACCTAAGCTTGTAACTGAGGTAAGTAGTTTTCATGGACTTGCTAGCTTTTATAGAAGGTTTGTGAACGACTTTAGTACTATTACAAAGACTTTAGTACTATTACAACACCTTTAACTAAAATTATAAAAAAGTCTGTTGGATTTAAATAAGATGAAGAGCAAGATAAAGCTTTTAATTTGTTAAAGAATAAACTTTGTGTTGCGCCTATTTTAGCTTTGCAAGACTTTACAAAAGCTTTTAAAGTTGAATGTGATGCTTCAGGCATAAGTATAGGTGCTATGTTAATGCAGGATAAGAGGCTCATTACATATTTCAGTGAGAAACTTAATACCTATATATGATAAGGAGCTCTATGCCTTGATGAGAACTTTAAAAACATGGTAGCATTACCTGTGGCCTAAATAGTTCATGATTCATTCAGATCAAGAATAATTGAAGCACTTAAAAAGGCAAGGTAAGTTGAACATGAGACATGCCAAATAGGCTGAATTTGTTGAAACTTTTATGTATGTGATCAAGTATAAGCAAGGGAAAGAAAACATTGTGGTTGATGCACTTTCACACAAGTATGTTTTTTTTTATCTACTTTAGATGCTAGATTTCTAAGATTTGAACACATAAAAGAATTATACTAGGATGATAGTGATTTTGCAAATGTTTACAATGCTTGTGAAACTTCAGTTTTTGGGAAGTTCTATAAACTTGATGAATATTTGCTTAAAGAGAATTGTTTGTGTGTTCTATTTAGTTCCATGCATGAATTACTTGTACATGAAGCACATTGGGGCAGATTGATGGGGCATTTCGGTGTTGTTAAGACTTTGGATGTGTTGCATGAGTATTTTTATTGGCCTAAAATGAAAAAGGATGTTAACGGATATGTGATAAATGCATAACTTGTAGGAAAGCAAAGTGTAGGACTCAACCACATGGCTTGTACACCCCTTTGCCTATTTTTAAGGAACTATGGGTAGACATTTCAATGGATTTTGTATTAGGTCTGCCTAGGGACTCAATCTTTGTAGTTATTGATAGGTTTTCAAAGATGACACACTTTATTTCAAGTCATAAAACTGATGAGGTAGCTAATATTAATGATTTGTTCTTTAAAGAGATAGTAAGACTTCATGGGGTCCCTAGAAGCATTGTTTCTGACAAGGATGTTAAGTTCCTTAGCTATTTATAGAAGGTGTTATGGGGAAAATTAGGTACTAAACTATTATTTTTAACTACTTGTCATCCCCAAACTGATGGACAAATCACTGATGGACAAATCAAAGTAGTTAATATGATCTTAACACAACTTATGTGTGCTGTCATTCAAATGAATTTAAAGAATTGGGAAGATTGTTTGTCAGTTATCGAGTTTGCATATAATTATAGTGTGCATTCTACTACTGAATTTTCACCATTTGAAATTATTTATGGATTTTACCTTTTAACTCTAATGGATTTGATTCCTTCACGTGTTGCTAAAAGGGTTAGTTTAGATGGTAATCGTAAAGCATAAATAATGAAGACACTTTATGAGAGTATGTGGCAATAGATTGAAAAGAGGAACCACATATGCAACTAAAGCCAATAAAGGCCACAAACAGGTTTGTATTCTAGCTAAGTGATTGAGTTTGGGTGTATATGTGTAAGGAGAGATTTCTGGCCTAGAGGAAGTCTAAATTACATCTATGAGGAGATGTGACTTTTTAGATCGTTGAAAGGATAAATGATACTGCTTATAAAATTGATTTGCCTGGTAAGTATAGTATGAGTGCTACTACTTTTAATGTTTCTAATCTTACTTTGATATAGATGATGATTTGGGGTCGAATTTGTTTTCGAGAAAGAAGGGATGATAAGGACCAACCCAACACCAATCTTAATCACGCTAGAGATCAATTGAAGGTGCCAAGTGGACCAATTACAAGAGCTAGAACAAAGAAACTTAAAGAGACATTGAAAGGCTTGTTCAAAACATATAGGTCAAGATGGATCTAGAGAAGCTTGGGGCTTCAAAGGAGCATGAAGGACAAGCTCTAATTCATATAATACAAATCCAAGAAGAGCCTAATCTAAGTCCTAATGGGGGCACCGAGGAAACTAATGGGCAACAAATTTGTTTTCTAATCTCGGGAGGATTATTTAATGATTCGCCTAGTCTAGAAAGGAAACTAATTAATTTAGCAACTAAGAAGGAAAAAATCATTATTTTTATCTAAGTAAAATAGTGAAACCAAGCTCTATAATGAAAAGCTAGAAGGGGGAAAAAAAGGTTTCGAAGTCAGAATTGGTTTTCCTAGTCTTTTTGGAATTTCTAAAGTCGACAAATCTTCCTAAGCATGCAATGAAGGTGTCGATACACGACGTCGGGCGACGGCTCCCGCTTTTTTTTGTTTATTTAACAAAAAGGGTTTTTTTTCTCGATTGGGAGAAACAAAGATTTTATTGGAGTCGCCATCTAGTAATTTGAGGGAACTAGAAATCCCAAATTAGACACTGGTCCCAGAGATTCGGGTACGTGGTTAGTTATGATTAAGGGAAGGTAGACACCACCCTTAAAACATCCTTTCAATAGAAAGGTTACCCTTACTTGTGTGTTTTTTGTTTGATTCAAATGCGATTATATTTTGGGCTTATTTGTAATTTTTTGTAAATGATTAACGTCGGTCCCTAAAAATAGGAGACACGTTAAAAAT
>Ga0307510_10002336_pt1 | contig 21445 bp, 23 predicted proteins | sample 12_EM_MG_FD_207224 | JGI IMG/M metagenome (GOLD analysis project Ga0307510, IMG submission 207224) | Populus trichocarpa ectomycorrhiza microbial communities from riparian zone in the Pacific Northwest, United States - 12_EM | ecosystem: Host-associated > Plants > Roots > Unclassified | place... | reverse complement strand
ACCATCTTGTTCGCAAGTTCGGGAGGGGGGAGCCCGAGTTTGTCTTGGACGTTGTCAGTACAAGTTGGTTTGTGGGAATGATTTGATCCATATAGTACACGAGTGCTACAGTGGGTCCAGCCAATACGATTCGGGAAAGACGAAAACAGTCGGGGTGTGTCAAAAGAATGTGAATAGAATTACAGAAGTGACAGGGCGGGGATGAAAAAGGCTGTACGACCAACGACTCGTTAGATGGGATTCCTCAATTTTGTGTACCATACTTCTTAGGTAGCGCATATCGTTCCTTGCCCATGACCCGCCACCTGAAAAGCGCCAGGCCTGTGACGAGAATCATGCAATGTTCCACGGTTGGTTATCCCTGAAAACCTCAGGAAGCGGAGCCTTGTAGATCGAGGCGCGGTCTGCGTTAGGTTTCCACTCCTTTTCGATCACGTTGGTGGGGAAGGTGTCGGGCTCAAAGTCGTCTTTTGCAAAGGTCTGTTCCAAATAGACTGGTCACGGAGGTCAGCGCTCTGCGGCGTTGTTGCGACGGCGACGGAAAATGCCGTGAGAGAAAAAAAGAAATTACGTACTCCACTCGGCGAGACCCTTGTCGTAGTTACGCATACAGATGAAAGCGAAGACGGTGGAGGATAGGAGTGCGGCGAACGAAGACATGGTCATGCATCCGAAGAAAGGCCAGTCGACAAAGGTGAAACGATAAACGCGCGAGTAGAACATCATAGACCACGCGAATATGAAGAAGAACGCGACGGCTAGGAATGCCCAGGCCAACTTGCGCATTTCACGGCGTACGGAGAACCAGCCCTGCACGGTCTTGTGAGTGCGCTAGCCGAGATGATCGCTAGATGAAGGAACGCACCATCATCAACCAAGGGATCAACAACTTTTGAGTTGGGATCAAAATCAACCACTTTGTCGAACGTTTAAGGTGTAATGAAACGTACCACAGTCGTGCTAATGAATGTTCCATCGTACACGAGGGTATGAGAGGAAAGCTTCTTGATATGACCATGAAGAAGTTGATCGACCCAGAGCGCCATCGCATTGACCAGGATGAAAACGGACAGCTGGATGCTGACCAAAACTGCGAGAAAATACTGCGGAAGGACATGTCAAAATACACGGTTTGAGCGCAGCGCCGAACCAGACACGTACCCCATACATCCGCAAGACGTCTTTCGGCGGGCCAACGCGCCTGAAAGTATGAGTACGATACATCTGACAAAGGTAAGTAAAGAGGTACGCGCTCACGTGAGCGAGACAAACGCATACTTTGTAAAGACGCCAGGAGAGGTAAGTGGAAAGGAAGAGGGCATCCCAATGTAAGACCAGGTCCGCAACCTGGGGAAAGCGTATTGAGGTTGAGGAACGGTGGAGAGACACAACATCACAAAACACACCTGAAGCGAGAAGCGCTTTGTGAAGTACGGCCCCAACATCTTAAGTTGGCATGGGGAGTCTGGACCCTCGATAAGTTGTTGCATGCGGGTCTGGATGTTCATCGTACGCCACAGAGCGTAGGTCGACCACCCGGTGGCGAGCAGACGGGCGATGAGAAGGGCGAGGCTATGCCCTCTGTGAGCGGGGAGGTAGTTTCGAAGGGAGATCGCACATACATGTGGGGGATGGATTCGAAAACGAGCTGAAGGAAACATTCAATGATGGCCGGAGGTAGAAAAGTTGCGCATATACTCACTGCAAACACTGCCAGACCGAAAAACCAGAACTGAGACCCGATCAAAGACAGCTCCTCCCGACGCGCCTGACTCAGTCTACAGAGACTCGTCAGAAGGACTGAAATGAACGGAGATGGACCAGTAGTTACTTGGCCTGTGGATACAAGAGGGTGTATGTACACTCGGGCTCGAGGGTGATCGACATGGTCCCATCGGTTGAAGTGATGACGACGTCCGTGCTTCCATCAGACTTTTGTTGCGACTCGATATGAACGTAACGAGCATCGAGGATCCAAAGAGATGAGGTCTGGAGAAAGGTGAGAGGGGGTGGGAACGATGCCTGTATGGAGACCCACCACGTTCGACTGCGTCTGACCGAGGGAGCCGGAGGACTGCACAAATGTTGAGCGGAAATCAAAGGAATTGAGGAACAGCTGGCGCACCGACGATACATCTCTTTTGTCCGCGGGAGAGCCAGAAGGTAAAAAACGGGGTGGAACGTGGACTTGTTCCGACTGACCCACGGTGAAGAAGGGGTCGCATGGATCGGGTTCTCCTCCCACGACGGGAACTTGGTCGCACAGCTCGAGACTGTATTTTCCGTGGCGCCCGGTATACTGAGGAAACACGGTGGAAGGGATGTTGGCGTGGGCAACGATCTCGGAGGTGAGGGCGCCATAGGTGTCGTCGGCGCTGAACAGAAACGATTGGAGGGTGCCTTGGGTGAAACAGTGAAGGAACGAAAAAACAAAGAAAACTATGGTGGTCCAGTTAAGAGTGATCCTCAGGTACTGGAACCGGGACGCTGTCAGCGGGAGAGGGGCGGGGGGGTTGGCAGGGCACACGGTCACGGCGACTCACGACGGATTTTACTACAACCCATACCCGACGGGTCCCAAGCATGTTGGCGGGGAAGGTTGGTGCGGGGGACAGACCAGCTGGGAACGAAAAGAGCGAAAGGAAAAGAAGAGAGGAAGAGAAAGGAGTGAGCCCCGGGCCCACTGTAGCGGGGTAAAGGAAGGGAGGGCGTAAGTTTGGAGCTGTAACACGACCGCGACGGTGTTATAGGAACTGCCAGTGAGGAGTTACTCGGAGTTCATTTCCCGAAGAAAACAAGCCCTGACATGACATTCCAAGAGGCCGAGTGCATGGCCATGGGCGAAAAAGAAGAATGATACGAAGCGCCGAGGTCACCACGTCAAGCGATTTCATGAACGCTCACCGTCAACCAGTTCTGATCTATGGGAACACCTGCCTCATTCCCCGCCTCTCTCCTCGGTCACGACACTCGATGTCACCTTGAAGCGGTCCATTGACTGCTGTGAAATATCCTACTGATGAGATGTGAAAGGGTCACTCGGTGTTGCTGTGACAACGAATGCAACCCTTATCATATCAACTTGCTGTTCTTGGATCAAAGGAAAGTTCCCAAGACCACTTGAAATTACAGAATAGAATTCATTTGATCCCCAACGTTTCACGGCCGATGCCGTTTGCGTCAATCATCCTCCTCTCTACCTCCACGATTCCCACGTCCGTCGTACCTTCCAACGTTGGCACATGTCACCTCGCTAGCGTTGGGCGAGGGTATTTATACCTAACTTCATATCGAGCAGCAACTACGCAAAACCTAGGTTCATGCGAGAAATGAAGGAACTTGACAACCCGTCGGACGTCGTCCGCCAAGATCACGTCTTTGCTCTGGCGCCTACTCGACGAAACTTTCCGAAGCGCGCCTATCGTCCTCTACCCGCATAACTTGTCAAGCTATAAATCTGATCAAGGAGAGAAAGAAAGATGTGGGGAATTTGAAACTTACGTTGCATTGCGGACTCCTGCTCGATCTAGCGTGAGTTCCTCTCTCGCTATGTAGTTCCTTGTTCTGAACTCACGTGTCGAATTTTCGTCGTGTTTTGGTAGACACGGGTATAGATCTTAATTTCTCACCCACCAGTAAAACGGTATCTGTTGAAGGAGGCGATGGTCGCAGTGCTCACCTCGACATTGCTCTGCGCTGCGGGTGCATCAACGATCCCCGCCAATCCCGATATCGTACTGGATTACAAATAACCGATAAGAAAATATGGTAGTGATCAGAACGGTGTCACATTAATTCCCTGGCGGTTGCGGTGTGTGCTTGATTCTAACCGCCGACTCGTGTGCATAGGGTTCGTATCGGCATTTATACTCAATAACGTGCGAGGGATTCGAGACTTGCAGAGCTTTGATGTATGGAAAAACCATTCGGACTAAAGGAGCGTACCGCACTGTATCCCGCAAAGTCCGAGAACAGCGATAGCGATACAGTTGTTGGACTGATCGACCGTGCGCGATGCTCAGCGTCCCTCGGCGTTATCGCCCTAGATACGACCATCAAGCCAGCCACGTGTGCGTCACGTGACTCTTGCATTCCGGTCCCTTGACGGAGTCTTTGATCTCATACCCAATCCTCTTCCTTCTTCTCGGACGACGGCGGACGGCATGCCAGTGGGCAAACTCTATGTTTAAGTCAGCTGACCGCTTTTTCCCATCGCGCGATCGTCTTGCCCTACGGTTCACGCCATGTATTCTCCGTTTTCTCACAATGTCACGCCCCAGGATTCGATGGGAATACCAATCCTCTGCTATGTCCAACTGGGATGTCGGCCGAGCTGTTCACGATTTCTCACCATGCCACGCTGGGTGATCTCATTGATATACCTGCTCATCGCATCCTGCCATATACACCTCGCCCGTCCCCTTGCTCCATCACTAGGGTTCTCTGTGTCTGACCCTGATACACCTTTTTCTTTTTCTAGTCCTCCGATTCCCATTTTTTCGAATCTCATCCACCTTCGCTCCGTTTCTGCCGCCTCCTTTCATAGTTTGTCCATGCGTTTCTTCATGCCGACTTACCATATAGTAACGCTCCATCTTCGCAACCGGACATGTTCTTCCTTTCCGTACGATAACCACATACTATCCATCTCTCAGGCTATTCATGTGTAGCGCGCAACCCACACCACATTAGTCCCCAATATGAGGATCATACCATATCTCGGCACCGCTATCCCACCGAACCCTTTCGGGCAATGTGCACATGAGCGCGAGCGTTTGAAACTACTCGCAAACCGATATGTTGTCTAGACCCACGCGTCACGGTGGAAAGTGCGATCCCATCCAATATATCAGAACATGCCAAAACATCTAAGTGACACCCGTCGGTGATACTACGGGCTACATACTGTGATCATTCTGCATACACTCAGACAGTAGTTGAATAACCTTCTGCTCTCCTCTCACCGCCGCGATCTGGAATGGTGTCTCTCCCTTGTTATTCCGCGCTTGAAGGTTTGCGCCATGTTTGAGCAGTACTTCTATGACTTTGACTTTGACTTTGACGTCTTCGTCGGACTCACCGCCCGGGAGATACCGTTGGCTTCGTGGTCGGGGTAATGAAGATATTGTAGCGTGCAAAGGAGTCCTATTGTCGTCATCCTGTGCATCCACGTCCGCGCCGAACGTCAGCAATAGCGCCGAGGAATTAGGAAGATTGCTTTGCGACGCTAAGTGTAGTGGCGTCTGGCCATTCTTGTTCCGCACTTTGACATTGGCACCGTGCACTAGTAGCAGCTGTGCAGTTTCACTGCATCCAAAATCGTCTTGATAAAATGAAGCCGACATTTCCCCTGCTGGTGCCAAAAGCAGTGGGGTCATGTTATCGTTATCCCGCACGTCCACCTCCGCACCGACCTTGAGAAGTAATGCCACAACGCTGGGAGATCGATGTAGCGATGCCAAGTGTAGTGGTGTCTGGCCATTAATGTTCCTTGTGTGGACACTGGCGCCATGCTCCGATAGCACCTGTGCCGCCGTACTACGTCCGTCATCATCATCCAGAGGGCGCATAGGTCCCGTTGGAGCAAAATGCAGTGGGGTCATATTGTCGTTGTCCTTGGCGTCCACCTCTGCACCTAACTTCAGCAATAATGCCACAGTGTTGGAACGTCGATGTAGCGATGCTAAGTGTAGTGGTGTCTGGCCATTCTTGTTCCTCGTGTGGACACTGGCCCCGTGCTCCAATAGCACCTGTGCAACCGTACGATGTTCGACATCATCATCCGGAAGGTACATTAATACCGTTAGAGCCAAATGCAGTGGGGTCATATTGTCGTTGTCCTTGGCGTCCGCCTCCGCGCCGAACTTCAGCAATAATGCCACAGTGTTGGGACGTCGATGTCGCGACGTTAAGTGTAGTGGTGTCCGGCCATCCTTATTCCTCGTGTGGACGCTGGCGCCATGCTCTAATAGCACCTGTGCAACCGTACTACGTCCGACGTCATCGTCATCATCCAGAAGGTACATTGATACCGTTAAAGCCAGATTCAGTGGAGTCATATTGTTGTCGTCCTTGGCGTCCACCTCCGCACCAAACTTCAGCAATACTGCCACAGTGTTGGAAAATCGATGTAGCGACGCTAAGTGTAGTGGTGTCTGGCCATCCTCGTTCCTCGTGTGGACACTGGCGCCATGCTCTAATAGCACCTGTGCAACCATACTACATCCGACATCATACTGACGGTGCATTGATCCCGTTAGGGCCAAATCCAGTGGGGTCATATTATCGTTATCCTTGGCGTCCACCTCCGCGCCGAACTTCAGCAATAATGCCACAGTGTTGGGAGATCGACGTAGCGATGCTAAGTGTAGTGGTGTCTGGCCATTCTTCTTCCTCGTGTGGACACTGGCGCCATGCTCTAATAGCACCTGTGCAACTGTACTACGTCCGACAACATCATACCGACGGTGAATTGACCCCTTTAGGGCCAAATCCAGTGGGGTCATATTATCGTTATCCTTGGCGTCCACCTCCGCACCTAACTTCAGCAATAATGCCACAGTGTTGTAATATCGACGTCGTGATGCTAAGTGTAGTGGTGTCTGGCCATTCTTGTTCCTCGTGTGGATACTGGCGCCATGCTCTAATAGCACCTGTGCAACCGTACTACGTCCTCCATCATAATTCGGAAGGTACTTTGACCCCATTAGAGCGACATGCAGTGGGGTCATATTGTCGTTATCCTTGGCGTCCACCTCCGCGCCTAACTTGAGCAATAATTCCACAGTGTTGGAATATCGACGTAGCAATGCTAAGTGCAGTGGTGTCTGGCCTTTCTTGTTCCTCATGTGGACACTGGCGCCATGGTCCAATAGCACCTGTGCAGTCGTACTACGACGGACAACATCATCCGTATAGAAGGTTGTGACTGGTTCCGTTAGAATGAAAAGCAGTGGGGTCATATTGTCGCTGTCCTTGGCGTCCACCTCCGCACCGAGCTTCAGCAATAATGCCGTTGAGCTGGGATAATGATGTAGCGATGCTAAATGTAGTGGTGTCTGGTTATTTTGATCCCGCACATGGACACTGGCACCATGCTCTAATAACAGCTGAACAATCGCGCAACTGCTCTCATCGCGGGACGGATTTCCTCCCGCTCGGCCTCGTAATGCGAGGTGCAGTGGGGTCATGTCGTCGTTATCCTGCGCCTTCACGTCTGCGCCAAACTTCAGCAATAGCGCCACGATACTGGAATGCTGATACTGCGATGCTACGTGTAGTGCCGTCCGACCCTTCTTGTTTCGCATGTTTAAGCAGGCTTTAATAGCCTCATGACGCTCAAGAAGTATTCGAGAAACCTCGAAGAGTCCCCTACATGCTGCCATGTGCAGTAAAGTCCAATCTTCGGTGGCCCGGATATCCAGGTTGATGGAGTGTTCGATTAAGAGCTGCGAAACCTCGACCTTTCCTGCGAGAACCGCTATGTGCAATGGAGTGCAGCGCTTATCGTCCACTGCATGTAGGTCCTGTGGGTACTTCAAAATGAGGCGGTGTGCAAGAGAGAAGTGTCCAAACGCCGCAACGTAGTACAAGGGAGATACCCGTGGTGGGTACAAGAGATTTGAGGCCGGTGAGTGGGATGGATAGCCTCGAGGATAATCGCTGTCCATCTCGGAGTTATGCCAGTGTCTAGCAATCCAGCAACCAATCCGTAGCCAGACCCACGTGTCAAAATGTGGTTTGTCTGGGTCAAGGAGATTGTCTACACCCTCGGTAACATGTGGTAGCACATTCTCAAACTCCACATGATCACCAAAGTGCTTGGCAGCATACCGGGCCAGGGGATAGCCCTCGATGGTCTCCGTATCCATGCTGCTGTCCAGGCGAAGTAGGACACTAAGGCATGCCTGGGCCATGATCGTGTGCGCGGATTCGAGGTGAATATGGTGATAACGTAAGCTATCCACCATTGAGGTGGTTAGGCGATCCAATGTCAGGAACTCTTTTACCGAGAAATGCGAGAACTGGACCCGATGCCGACGCGAATACCACTCGTCTTGGATGCAGATCAAACTGGAACATGCGGACAGTACAGCGAGCTCTTTATCCTCCCACCGCAACTTCTCGTCCACCAGAGGGGTCCCCCCTGGCGCGGAAAAATCAATTGCAAGGACTTCCGCTAATTCCTCTACGTAAAGCGGGCGGATGGACACAGTCAGACATTGCAAGAGTCGATGAGCATGTTCTCGATTCGACTTGGGAATTTGTTGTAGGATCCGCTCGTACGTCTCATCTAAGGATTCTGGCAATTCTGCGAGAATGCACCGCACGCTTGATGGGAAGCATTGGCGTAGGACCTCAAGTTGGCAATAGACCCAACGAAACCTGTGGGGAAACATCAGAGCTATTACGAGGCACAGAACGGTTCCCTTACATGCCATCAGCCTTTTCAGACAGCGTCTCAATGACCAACTGCTTATCCTCATCCCGCCATCTCCGCATGTTTTGATCAGAGTAGACAATTGCCCTGACAAAATCCACAATGTCCTTCTTTTGTCCATTCTGGTCGTGGAGGGATATGCGGTTAGGTGGCGATGTCAAGGGCTCAAGGGAAGTTCGGATGTCGACTTCAGGTCGACTTGTAATGCAAAGATGCAATCGCGGAAGGCATAGTGCCACAAGCTCCTCTACGAGGTCCAGCACCTGACGGCGGGACGACCGTATCCCTTTCGTGTTGGGGCACTCGTCAAGCGCGTCAAGAATCAGATAAACAGGAACGTCTCCCGAGGCCTGGAGCATGCTTTCGAGGCATTTTGTGAGTGCGCCGATACTCGGTTGTCGCGAACCACTCTGGTGAGCAGAGTAGAAGTCGAAAAGAGAATAGTAAAAGGACTGAGATTGATTGCTGAGTTGGACGATGAGAGAGGAGAGTAAAGAGCGAGCATCTTGCTTCCCGGTGTCTTTGAAATCGAAAAAGAAGATGGCAATGTGCGCCAACCCAGTGTCAGATACGCCATTGATGTCCTTGATTATCGCAGAACTAATCGATTGTCGATTTATAAGTCAAATGGCCAAATCAAATTGGAGGATAACGTACGTAAGGACGCTTTTACCCGCACCAGCTGTGGACACGCAAGTACGTTAGCAAGACCGAGGGCTAAGAGTACTGGAAGGTGTACGTTTTCCGTTGATCCAGATTAAAGAAGTGGACTCTTTCCAGTTCTGGAAGGCTGTACTTTCGATGAACCACATGCCAGTACCCTCATGATGAGCATCGCTGGCAGTGTTGAAATTGATGAATGGATCCGGGGGAGAGAGCCAACTCGCGAGGCTATTCAGCAATTGTCCTCCTGTAAGATATGTTAGGCCTCTATGATCAATAGATAAGTAGCTATGTGACGAACGCTTCTGGTCGTCAACACAAATTGCTACTTGTCGAAGTTCTCCTCTGATTTTCTCGGTACCTGGCAGGAAGATGGGTTAAGAAACCATGTGGGTGACGAACCAGAAGATGGAAAAAGAGGCGCGCACCGTCAGTGACCCTCTCACCAAGGTCGTACGTGGCCCTCAAACCTTGTACGGACGTCATGCGATGTTCCTCCTGTGTAATCTTATCAAGCCTCCGGAGGGCATCCTCGATATCGGATCTTCCTATAACTTTCTTCAAGAACTTTTCTACGTAATATTAAGTCAGTCTAGAGAGACGGTCCATCAATTGAACAACGACCAACTCACCTAGTTTCCCTTGTTTAATCTCCTTTGTCACGAGGGCGAGGATGAGAAGTACCTCAACCATGACCTTTACGATTATATCCATCATTTCTGTAGTAGGGGGGAGCCCAACGTAGGCCTCAAGTCTCCTGAATACATTCTCAATCCGTTCGAAGACGTCCACGAGTGCAACCAGGCTAGCGCTCACACCTTCGGCTGCCTGAAGGACATCGGCGTAAGGCAGTGCACAAAAAGTAACAACGTAGGTACCCACCAAGAGCAAAGAGGCAATGCCCGTGAAGACCACCCCTGCAGGTGGGTAAGTCTGGAATATTGATGTTAGAGCGCAAGTCCTGCATGAACGACCTCGATCTTTCTGAGACTTACCAGGCTCACGGCGCCGCCGATTGTTGAGGAGAAGGCATACAGTACATTCACGGTGGGGTCGAGCCATTTCATGGGCCCATCATGGCTGCTCCCGGATTGGTTGAAACCCGGGATATGCTCTCGCAACAAGTCGAGGACAGCATCAGGTGAATTACAGGATTCGAGCCTGCGAATGAGTGGATCTGATGGGAGGTCGTTCCCGGTTTTGTTTTTGTAGGTTTTCAAAGCATTGTCGAATATAACTTGATAGTTCGATGTCGATGAGGTCTCAGGAAGATTCTGGGACATAGCGGCAATGGGTAGAGGATGATAGTAGGAGGATAAGAAAGCGAAGAAAGGGCTGTGGGCTTCTGGGCTGTGCGCGCTCTTGATATGGACGGATAAGGGAACTAGGGACAAACGAGGTCATGTGGCTGAATTATTACCATTACGATATGGTATGCATGGATGGGCGGGTCACGGCCCTTCTTCAGTGGATCTTCAAGCGCGACCCCGCCCCGCCATTTGGCGTACAGTATTTATCGAGCAACAGTCGCGGCACTCATTCGGCTGCGTCCGATTCGGATACACAAGTGGAAAGAGATGAAGTATTTCACGTCAAGGAGACACGAGTCCATGAAACCCCGGCCAACAGTCCAATACTCCCATGCCCTTCTTACGTATTGACCGAAGCCGGTAAAAGCCGACACCCCCAAGTCGAGCGAGTCCTCCTTTAAACCTCTTTCCCTAAGCGCCACGGGAGTGCTCATTAAAGCGCTCATTGCGCAGTCTGGTGGCACGGCGAATATCGAGAAATCCGAGCTTGGCTCCCATATTTCATGGGCAACACGCCCACCCGGGACTGCCAAGTAACGTAAGAACATCGGTGACTACCCGCGGCACTAGCCAACTCACCAAAATCCTCCAAATCTGGGCCTTCTCCAGGAGATTTATCAGGAATGCCGGAAATAGGTGTGTCGCTCGCTCAAGCCTCAGTGGCAGGGCCCCAATTTGACACTGGTAATATAGTCGTCGGCGCTAAATCTGACTTGGTGGCGTGAAGTTCAAGCGTCTTGGGGATGGAACCTGGGGATACGAGAACCGATGGAAAGACAGATGGGGGAATGGTCGGTGGAGGGAGAGGGAAAGTATTCAAAATGAAAGTGGACGGCGGAAGAGGTCGAGTTATGAATGGATCTAAGATAATGACATCGTTTTCAAGACAAGAATTGCCCAACGAGGCACTTACCTGTAGATTCGCGAATTGCTTTGATAGGATCAGGGCAGACGGAGAGAAATGTCTAGGCCGCTGGAATCGAAGGTAATGTCTCTTGATTGCGACAAGGAAGGAAGCGTCGTTGGTATGGAATCCGAACGGTGAGAATTGGCGTTGTTAAACCACCTGACGTCATTAAAAAAGCTATCAGCGAACGAAATTAGTTAAATGGAGATTGTGCATGCCTTTACCTACAGGGCAAACCGCATGGGAATCGACGCAAGCGGGTGATATTGCCAAACGGCCGTGTTGGATGAAACGAAGGGCATCTTCACTTGATTACCATGACGCATGCAGCAACGATAAATCGAGCAAGTTGAATCGATGGAACTCGGCATTGCGTGAAATGTCTTCAAAATATAATATGAGCATACAAGATTGTGTGGATGGCGGAGAGACTATACCTGTATCCGTAACGAACGACGAAAGGGGAGGAGGCCACTCTCGGCGCCGGATCGTCCCGTGTGCCCTTCAGCAACTTGACTTTTTCTAATCTGTCCACACGCTCTTGCAATACAGCTGACGAAACATGAATTGCGAACACTTAAATAGTGAAGTTAGTGGAGCCTCGACCTCCACCATCGACGCGTCCAACTACGCACTCCGCAGATGCAGGTTTCCGACGGCTTCGACAAATTTGTTCTCCGGGGGCCCCCGCGCGTCTTCTGTTTTGCTCAGCTTCGTCCGAAACGAGTTGAGATGAAGACAGAAAGTCTCCGCGTGAGTTCAAGAATACGGAAGGATAAAGATAAATAGATAGAACCAAAGCTGCGTTCCAAGGATCCGAGAACGCACGATGGAGGGCAACGTTCCCGAAAGAATGTGAACGCGCGGAAGGGAATCGTAATGAGTGTAAGACTTGAGGTAGCGGGCACGCGAATAGAAAGGGAGAAAGAGCAGTCTCTGATTCGGTGCTTGGCCGAGGCCAGGCAAAGGGGACTATATATGTGACAAGTATGCTATGCGCACCAGTAGAGAGGGAAAGAGAGGAACGAAAGGACGACAAAGTAACGTACGAAATGAGGATCTAATGAAGCTATATGCGGTAAGCCGCGTCTCCGGTGGCAGTATGGTCCCGAGCAAGGGTCGACTTGTGGGGCATCGAGCACGACATGCGTGACGCGTGCTGACAGGTATCGAGATGACGCGCACAGCGAAGGCGGGCAATTCGCGTGATGTCGGCAGCAGAGCTCGAGGTGAGGTGCGCGGGGGGCTCGAAGGGCAGAGGGCGAGGAGGGGAACGAGGGTCGATGGAGGCGGAGGACGAAGAGCGTGAGATTGAGGCGGATGCGTCGGCGATGGGCACAGAGTGCGTCACATGGTCGAGAATGGTCGAAGGCTAGCGCACGTCTGTACGTCGCAGAGTTTACAACGTCGTTGGCATCATGATGATTTCTCCGCATCCCATATCGCCTTTTTCGATTGATCGAGATCATGAAGGATGGTAAGGACCTCTTTTTCCAGCTGCAATAGTCCCATTGTGGATTCGTGGTTGCCAATTTCTCCTCCAAGCGGCGATCGATGTCCATTGGGATTCGCACCTTAGATCGCTCCCAGGGCCATTGAGTCCTGTCATAGCCACCTCGCCCGTTGCCTTTGCTCCATCACTGGGGTTCTCTGTGTCTGACCGTGACACCATTTTCTTTCCAGTTCTCCGATTCTCATTTTTTTCGAATCCCATCCACTTTTGCTCCCTTTCCGCCGCCTCTCATAGTATGTTGTAAGGTGTGAGGTGGGAGCACGGTGTAGTCGTCTCGGAACGAGTACTATTTGACCACGTGACGTCTCCCGAACGCCCAGCGTTCGCTCCGTCCTTGCCCCGCCTTGCCCTCCTCGCCCTGCCTTGCTCGCCTCACCTTCAAACCATCGTTTCCGCCCCCGTCGCCACACAACCGACACCTTTTCTACGAATAGACAAAACTCGCCCCTCGTCGCGCCCAAGCCCACTACCCTGCACAGGCCACAGCTACATATAGCTTGCGCCATTCACAACCCCTCGCTAGTCGGGCTCAGTTCGGGACTTCATCGCTGGTTTAGAAAGGACTAGGTTGGATATAGGTTGCTTTTTGTATGTTCCTCTTATCTCCTTTTGCCTTAGGCGTCTTGCCCTCCACACCATGCCTGCCATTTCGCTGTAGACTTTACCATCAAGCTCTGCCACGCCATTCCTCACCCCCGTCGCCCTCGCCCGCAACTCAACGTTGCGCACCCTACAACAATTTAGTAATTTGTTTGCTTTTCGGACACCGCCGCCCATCTTTTACGACGCCGCGTGGCCTGTTGCCAGCAGCACTGAGTTTGTTTCTTCACTTTTCCCCCTTTAGCTCACCTCTGCATAGAATACTTGTCCGGTAATGTCTCAGCTTTGAATATAAATACCCCCGCGTCTGGCCCCATCAAGGTCAGGCAACCGTGGCCACTTTTCCCCTCTTATTTTTGCGTGATTTCGCTCTCGCCCGACCGTTTGACGACGATCAGAGTCTGCCGAACCGTCACTCGTCATATGGTCCGAGTTTTTCCTTGTGTTCTCACTTGCTATCTCTCTTTTCCTCGGCCAACCGTTTCAAGCGTTCTCGCTAGTTCGGGATCGCGGCCCCTCATCCTCAAGAAACACTTCTGAAATCACTTGCTAGGTCACTCCGACCCAGCTACCTACAATGTCTCTGCGTTTCTCCATGCAGGCTTACCATATCGTAGCTTCTCCATCCTCACAACTGGACATGTTCTTCCTTTCCATAATTCGTACGACGACCACATACTACCCATCTCTCGGGCTGTTCATGTGTAGCGCGCAACCCACACCACATTAGTCCCCAATGTGGAGATCATACCATATCTCGGGCCTCGGCACCGCCATCTTACCGAGCAATGTGATGGGGACGGGATCCCATCAATTCCAACGATCAGTCAACGGACAATCCTCCCTTCGGACGCTCAACGGCCGCCATGTGGCTGAGCCATGCTACCCTATTACAAACCATCTTCTGCTTTATCCTTATCAACAAGACTGTGGCATCCACGGCTGTGAGTCAAGGCCACCATGCTTCCTCATGTCACCGATCCATGCCATCCACTCTTCCCTCTTCGAGGTGCCGATCACAGGTAGCTGAAGACTACAATCGTGCCTTTCAGTTACTTTGGAACCGAATCTCTGTCGGTCATAGTAGTCATACTGCACTGGTGCTGACGCACACATTGGTTCTGTATCATGATGGCGTCGTTTGTTGCGTGTTGAATGAAATGCCTAATCGTCGTTTAGCCCCGCGCAAATATCGACTTATCGGGAGATGAGCAAACACAGCCTCGTGACACCAATAGCCTCGTAAAGTGTCCCTAATTATTCGTGCTAAACAATTTAGTGACTCCTGTCTGCAAACGCAGTCGACGGTAGTGGGCTGTGCGACGCGCAATGCTATTACGGATTCTCGCGACCCCTCAGAGCGCTACGCGTTGCCGCATTGCCGTGGGCACCCGGCGTGCCTTCATGCGGATGCGTGCGTTTGTTTGACCACCGTGATGATCCGGTTATCTCAAACAGGGGTATGAGTAGATATCGTTTGTCAGTCCAGAATATCGTTTGACACAACTCCGTATTTAGCAGCTCATTAAATTCGAGGGTTGTGACACGTACACATGAATGTGAGCGTTTAAGACTACTTGCAGGTCCATAGGTTGTTCAGATTCACGCGTGGATAGTGCGGTCCCATTTTTATGGGGCGTTCTGGCCAATCATTTTCATATCAAAATATATCAGAACATGCCAGAGCATTTAAGTGACACCCGTTGGTGATACAAGCAATATCTGTGAGCACTCTGGATATACTCAGACAAGTAGTTGAACAACTTTCTGCTCTCCTCTCGCCGCCGCGACCTGGGATGGTGTCTCTCCCTTGTTATTCTGCACTTGAATGTTTGCGCCATGTTTCAGTAGTACTGGTATGACCCCGACTTTGACACCTTCGTCGGACTCATCATCCGGGTAACACCATCGGCGGAGTGATTGGGGTGATGAAGATATTGCAACGTGCAAAGGAGTCATATTGTCGACATCCTGTGCATCCACGTCGGCGCCGAACTTCAGCAACAGCGCCAAGGAATTAGAAAGATAGCTTTGAGACGCTAAATGTAGTGGCGTCTGGTAATTATTGTTCCGCACGTTGACATTGGCGCCGTGAACTAGTAGCAGCTGTGCAGTTGCACTGCATCTGACATCCTCGTCATGAAATGAAAACAACATTTCCCCTCCTGGTGCCAAAAGCAGTGGGGTCATGTTATCGTTATCCCGCACGTCCACCTCCGCACCGAACATTAGCAATAATGCCACAATGCCGGAAAATCGATGTAGCGATGCTAAGTGTAGTGGTGTCTGGCCATTCTTGTTCCTCGTATGGACGCTAGCACCATGCTCCAATAGCACCCGTGCAGCCGTACCGCATCTGACATCATCATCCGAAAGGTTTGGTCTCGTTGGAGCGAAATGCAGTGGGGTCATATCGTCGTTGTCCTTGGCGTCCACGTCCAGACCCAACTTCAGCAATAATGCCACGATTTGAGAAAGCTGAGATTGTGACGCGAAGTGTAGGGCCGTCTGGCCCTTCTTGTTCTGCATGTGTATATTGGCACCATGCTCCAGTAACAGCTGTGCGGCTACGCTTCTGCTATCCTCTTCCCACAAAATGAGGGGTCCTAATGCGAAAAGCAGTGGGGTCATGTCATCATCATCTCGTGAGTCCACGTCTGACCCCATCTTCAGCAATAACGCCACGGTGCTGGAGCATGAATATGACGATGCTACATGTAGTGGTGTCTGGTTATTTTTATCCCGCGCGTGGACACTGGCACCATGCGCTAATAGCAGTTGTGCAATTGGGTTACTTCTCTCATCGTGGACCACAAATCCAAGCATTGGTGGACCTCGTAATGCGAGATGCAGTGGGGTCATGTTGTCTTTATCCTGCGCCTTCACGTCTGCGCCGAATGTCAGCAATAGCGCCACGATACTGGGATGATAATATCGCGATGCTAAGTGTAGTGCCGTCCGACCCTGCTTGTTTCGCATGTTTAAGCAGGATTTAATAGCCTCATGGCGCTCAAGAAGTATTCGAGAAACCTCGAAGAGTCCACTATATGCTGCCATGTGCAGTAAAGTCCAATCTTCGGTGTCCCGGACATCCAGGTTGATGGAGTGCTCAATTAAGAGCTGCGAAACCTCGGCCTTTCCTGCGAGAACCGCTATATGCAATGGAGTGCAGCCATTATCGTCCATGGAATGTAGGTCCTGTGGGCACTTAGAAATGAGGCGATGTGCGAGAGAGAAGTGTCCAAACGCTGCAACGTAGTACAAGGGAGATACCCGTCGTGGGGAAGCTTGGGAAGAGCCGCAGGCCGGAACGGTGTGATAACCGCACTCATCTATCCTGGAATAATACCATTCCAAACTACCGCAGTCATCAGTCTGTAACCAAACCCACGTGTCAAAATGTGGTTTGTCTGGGTCAAGCAGATTGTCAACACCCTCGGTAACATGTGGTAGCACGTTCTCAAACTCCACATGGTCACCAAAGTGCTTGCCAGCATACCGAGCTAGGGTACAGCTCTTGATGGTCCATCTGTCCATGCTGCTGTCCAGGCGAAGTAGGACACTGAGACATGCCTGGGCCATGATCGTGTGCGCGGGTTCGAGGTGAATATGGTGATAAAGTAAGGTATCCACCATTGAGGTGGCCAGGCGATCCGATGTCAGGAACTCCTGTACCGAGAAATGCGAAAACTGGACCCGACGCGAATGCCCATCTTGGACAATGGCAATTAAACTGGAACATGCGGACAGTACAGCTTGCTCTTTGTCCTCCCACCGCAGCTTCTCGTCCACCAGAGGAGTCCCCCCTGGCGCGGAAAAATTAATCGCAAGGACTTCAGCTAATTCCTCTACGTGAAGCGGGCGGATGGACACAGTCAGACATTGCAAGAGTCGATGAGCATGTTCGCGGTTCGACTTGGGAATTTGTTGTAGGATCCGCTCGTACGTCTCATCCAAAGATTCCGGCAACTCTGCGAGAACGCACCGCACGCTCGACGGGAAGGATTGGCGCAGGACCTCGAGTTGGCAAAAGACCCAACGAAACCTGTGGGGAAACATCAGAGCTATTACGAGGTACAGAACGGTTCCCTTACATCCCATCAGCCTTTTTAGACAGTGTCTCAATGACCAACTGCTTATCCTCATCCCGCCATCTCCGCATGTTTTGATCAGAGTAGACAATTGCCCTGACAAAATCCACAATATCCTTCTTTTGTCCACTCTGGTCATGGAGGGATATGCGGTTAGATGGCGATGTCAAGGGCTCAAGGGAAGCTTGGATGTCGACTTCAGGTCGACTTGTAAGGCAAAGATGCAACCGCGGAATGCACAGTGTCGCAAGCTTCTCTACAAGGTCCAGCACCTGACGACGCGACGACCGTATCCCTTTCGTGTTGGGGCACTCGTCAAGCGCGTCAAGAATCATATAAACAGGAACGTCTCCCGAGGTCTTGAGCATATCTTCGAGGCATTTTGTGAGTGCGCCGATACTCGGTTGCCGCGAACCATTCTGGTGAGTAGAGTAGAAGTCGAAGAGAGAACGGTAAAAGGACTGAGATTGATTGCCGAGTTGGACGATGAGAGAGGAGAGTAAAGTGCGAGGATCTTGCTTCCTGGTGTCTTTGAAATCGAAAAAGAATATGGCAATGTGCGCCAACCCAGTGTCAGATACGCCATTGATGTCCTTGATTATGGCAGAACTAATTGATTGTCGATTTATAAGTCAAATAGCCAAAACGAATTGCAGGATAACGTACGTAAGAACGCTTTTACCCGCACCAGCTGTGAACACGCAAGTACGTTAGCAAGACCGAGGGCTAAGAGTACTGGAAGACGTACGTTTTCCGTTGATCCAGATTAAAGAAGTGGACCATTTCCAGTCCTGGAAGGCTGGACTTTCGATGAACCACATGCCAGTACCCTCATGATGAGCATCGCTGGCAGTGTTGTAATTGATGAATGGATCTGGGGGAGAGAGCCAACTCGCGAGGTTACTCAGCAGTTGTTCTCCTATAAGATATGTTAGGCCTCTATGTGCAATAACTGAGTAGCTATGAGGTGACGAACGCTTCTGGTCGTTAACATCAATTGCCACTTGTCGAAGTTCTCCTCTAATTTCCTCGGTACCTGGCGAAAAAATGGGTTAAGGAGGCCTGTGGGTGACGGAGATGGGACAAAGAAGCGCGCACCGTCAATGACCTTCTCACCAAGGTCGTGTGTTGCCCTCAAACCTTGTGCGGACGCCATGCGATGTTCCTCCCGTGTAAGCTTGTCAAGCCTCCGCAGGGCATCCTCGATATCGGACCTTCCTGTCACTCTCTTCAGGAACCTTTCTACGTCACATTAAGTTTAGAGAGAAAGTCCGTCAAAAACGACCAACTCACTTAGTTTCCCTTGTTTAATCTCCTTTGTCACGAGGGCGAGGATGAGAAGTATCTCAACCATGACCTTTACGATTATATCCGTCATTTCTGTAGTCGGGGGGAGTCCAACGTAGGTCTCGAGTCTTCTGAATACGTTCTCAATCCGTTCGAAGATGTCCACGAGTGCACCCCGGCTAGCGCTCACACCTTGGACTGCCTGAAGGACGTCGGCGTTAAGACGGTGCACAAAGAGTCACAATGTAGACACCCACCAAGAGCAAAGAGGCAATTCCCGTGAAGATCACCCCTGCAGGTGGATAAGTCTGAAGTATTGATATTAGAGCGCAAGTCCTGCATGAATGGCCTCAATCTTGCCGAGACTTACCAGGCTCACAGCGCCGCCGATTGTCGAGGAGAAGGCATACAGCACATTCACGGTGGGGTCGAGCCATTTCATGGGCCCATCATGGCTGCTCCCGGATTGGTTGAACCCTGGGATTTGCTCTCGCAACAAGTCGAGGACAGCATCAGGTGAATTACATGATTCGAGCTTGCGAATGAGTGGGTCCGATGGGAGGTCCTTCCCGGTTATGTTTTTGTAGGCTTTCAAAGCATTGTCGAATATAACCTGATAGTTCAAGGTCGATGGGGTCTCAGGAAGTTTCTGGGACATAGCGGCGGCGATGGGTCGAGGATGATAGTGGGAGGGTAAGGAGGCGAAGGAAGGACTCCGCGTCGTGTACGTACAGAGGCTTCTGGGCCGTGCACGCTCGACGATGAGGTCATGTGACTGTTGTACCTTTACACTGGGCAGTGGGCACTACGGGCAGGAATAGGTGTGTACAAGGGTCACAGCGCTTCGGGGAATATTTAAGCGCGACCCCGGGCCATTTGTCGTATTTCTTTATTTATCGAGCAACCATCACTCACCCGGACACATCCGATTCGGATACGAAGTCGTATTTCAACAGCGAAAGACCGAACGCAACATAAAGGGTTCCAGGCTAAGGAAAACACGAGAGTCTGTGAACGGCCAACAGTCCGATGCGTCCCTACCCGTCTTACTCATTGACCAACGCCCCAAAGTCGAGCGAGTCCTCCTTCCAACCTCTTTCCCTAGACGCCACGGGAGTACTCATTGGGCAGTCTGGCGGCACGACGAAGACCGAGAAATCAAGGCTTGGCTCCCATATTTCATGGGCAACACGCCCACCATTTGATGGATCTGAGGAGATAATGACATCGTTTTCAAGAATCGCTCAATGAGACACTTACCTGTAGACTCGTTGATTGCTTCGGTATGATCTAGGGCAGATGGCGAGAAAACGTCTCGGCCGCTGGAATTGAAGGCAATGTCCCTAGATAGCGAAAAGGGAACTGGTAGATCTGTACCAAGGGGAAGTGTTGGTATGGAATCCGAACGACGAGAACCAGCATTGTGAGCCAGAGTGTCGAGACCTAACGGCATCAGGGATATTAGCGAACGAAACTAGTTAAATGGGGATTATGCGTGCCTGTATCTGCAGGGGAAGCCGCATGGGAATCGACACAAACGAGTGGTATTGCCGGAGGGCCATGCTGGATGAAACGAAGGGAATCGTCACTTGATTGCGACGACGAACTTGAATGGGGAAGAGATAGGTTGATTAGGTACGGTAATGATGGAGAAATGGTTATGTATATCGAATCGAAGCTTTCTGACGGCGTGTTGTGTAAATGTGCTTCAAAACTGTATGTGAATACGCGAGACAGCGTAGAACTCGGTGCGCCCATACCTATACCCGTTGGAACTCTCGGGAGGGATGAATCAGAGCGGATGCGGGCTGGTGTGGTTGTTGAATAGTCCTGGGTGCTCTTCAACGTCATCATTCTGGTTTGCGATCCGTACATGTCATCAGTTTGAGATGACGGAGGAGAGGACGATAAATCAATGTCTTCGAAATCTCAAATTAGCGCACAAGATTGTGTGGATGGCGGAGAGACCATACCTGTATCCGTTAGGACTCTGGGGAGGGATGAATCCGAGTGGATGCGAGCTGGTGTTGTTGTCGAATAGTCCTGGGTGCTCTTCAACGCCATCATTTCGGCTTGCGATCCGTATATGTCATTTATTTGAGATGGCGGGGGGGAGGACGATAAATCAATGTCTGCGAAATCTCATATGAGCACACAAGATTGTGTGGACGATGGAGAGGCCATACCTGTATCCGTTAGGACTCTCGGGAGGGATGAACACGAGCGGATGTGGGCTGGTGTTGTTGTCGAACAGTCCTGGGTGCTCTCCGACGTTGTCACTTCGGCTTCCGATCCATGGATGTGGTCTTGGTGACTCGAATTGATGCAAGCGGGTAATATTGCCAAACACCCGTGTTGGCCAAATGGATGGAAATCGTCATGCGACAGCGATGATGAATGGGGCAACGATAAATCGAGTAATTGGGTTAGAGACGACGGAACGGTGATATATGTGGAATCGATGAAGTTGGCATTGTGTGAGATGACTTCGAAATCTAATATGAGCGCACAATATTGTGTTGATGGCGGAGGGACCATACCTGTATCCGTAACGAACAACGAAGGGGAGGCCACTGTTGGCGCCAGATAGTCCCGTGTACCCTTCAGCAACTTGACTTCTCCTTCTAATTCGTC
>Ga0307510_10002335_pt1 | contig 21445 bp, 18 predicted proteins | sample 12_EM_MG_FD_207224 | JGI IMG/M metagenome (GOLD analysis project Ga0307510, IMG submission 207224) | Populus trichocarpa ectomycorrhiza microbial communities from riparian zone in the Pacific Northwest, United States - 12_EM | ecosystem: Host-associated > Plants > Roots > Unclassified | place... | reverse complement strand
GCAGAAAATAGTTATTACAGGAGGGGCAGGGTTTATCGGGTCGCATGTTGTTCGTCGCTTTGTGAAGAATTACCCTGGTTATACCATTATCAATCTTGATAAGCTGACCTATGCCGGTAACCTGGCCAATTTAAAAGACATTGAACATCTGCCTAATTACCGTTTTGTAAAAGGTGATATCACAGATACAGACTTTATCAACCAGCTTTTCGAAACAGAACAACCAGATGCGGTGATACACCTCGCCGCAGAATCACATGTGGACAGGTCTATCGCCAGCCCGCTTGAATTTGTAATGACCAATGTGGTAGGTACGGTAACATTGTTAAATGCTGCCCGTAACTACTGGAAGGGTAATTTTGACAAAACCCGCTTTTACCACGTATCAACTGATGAAGTGTATGGCAGCCTGGGCGAAGATGGTATGTTTACTGAAACAACCAATTACGACCCGCATTCACCTTATTCGGCATCAAAAGCAAGCTCTGATCATTTTGTACGGGCTTATCATGATACTTACGGGTTGGATATTGTCATCTCCAATTGCTCTAATAATTACGGATCATTTCACTTTCCCGAGAAGTTGATCCCATTGGCCATCAATAATATAAAACAAAATAAATCCGTTCCCGTATATGGGAAAGGGGAGAACATCCGCGATTGGCTTTGGGTTGAAGATCATGCCCGCGCCATCGACCTGATTTTTCACCAGGCAAAAGCAGGGTCGACTTATAACATTGGCGGTCATAACGAATGGAAGAACATCGATCTGATCCGTTTACTATGCAGTATTTTGGATAAGAAACTGGGCAGGGCAGAAGGGGAATCAGCTAAACTGATCACTTTTGTAACGGATAGGGCAGGGCACGATCTAAGATACGCCATTGACGCTTCCAGGCTAAAAAATGAGCTGGGCTGGACACCAGGCATCACTTTTGAAGAGGGCCTCGAAAAAACGGTCGACTGGTACCTGGCCAATGAAGAGTGGCTGACTGATGTAACGTCAGGGCATTACCAGCAATATTATAATGAACAGTATGCTAACAGATAAAAATGTTTAGTTTTTTTAAGAAAAAGGATACCCCTGTTGCACTAAGTTATGAATCCATTGCAGTGGATATGCACTCGCATGTTTTGCCGGGTATTGACGATGGTGCGCAAAATCCGCAGCAATCCATTGAGCTGGTAAAGAAAATGATGGACCTGGGTATCAAAAAGATCATTGCGACCCCGCATGTAATGGCTGATTATTACAGGAACACTCCTGAAACTATCGGCAATGCATTGACCATATTGAGGGCTGAATTAAAAAACCAAAATATTGATATTGAGGTTGAAGCTGCCGCTGAGCACTACTTTGATGAAACGTTCGAGGCACGTGTAAACGATCACAAGTTGCTGACCATGGGCGATAATTATGCATTGTTTGAGCTTTCATTTATTAGTCTGCCCCTTAATGTTATCGGGGTGATACAAAGAATGAAGGAACTCGGTTACAAACCAATCCTTGCGCACCCCGAAAGATATTCTTACCTGGATATTGAGCAATTAAGAAACCTTCGCGACTGGGGCTGCGATCTGCAGATCAATACCATCTCGCTCACTGGTTACTATGGTAAAGACGCCAAGAAAATGGCCGAAGCTATGGTGGATAATGAAATCGTGGATTTCATGTCGAGTGATATGCACCATTCAAAACATGCTGCTGCACTAAAGAATGCACTAAGTACCCACTATGTGCAACGCCTGCTGCAGGATTACCCGATCAAGAATATACTTTTAAAATAGAACCAGGAATCAAGAACCAAGAGCCAGGATTTTCTTGACTCTTGGTTCTTCTAAGTCCGAAAGATTGGTTAATTTTTTATTGCCGGATCCGGCTTACTACTGGTAGTTATACTTTCTGTCTTTTTTTCTTCTTTAGGAGATCCGGTCGGTTTTGAATCCTTAACTGAATCTTTGGCGGTTGTTACCACCACGGCGTCACTTGGTTTTTGTTTCAGGGAATTTAACTCGGCCGTTAATGCGTCATTTTTACTGGACCACTCTTTTTGTTGTGCCTGTAATCCACTAATGTCTGTATTTAACTGAGTTATTTTGGATGCCTGGTTTTCAATAGTCATATTTCTGACAATAAGTGCTTCTCTTAAGCTGTCAGCTTTATTTTCAATCCGTTTAATTTCTTCATTGTGGGTATCCGTTGTACCCTCCAGCTTTGCTAATTTAATTTGTGATTGAACTAAACTTTCATTTTTGACGGACAATGCTTTTTCAAGGCTATCCACTTTTCGTGTTAAAGCTTCAATTTTTTCTTTTTTGTTTTGTGCATACGCACTGGTCATTCCGGATATTACCACGCCAATCATCAGGATGACTAATTTTCCCCTTTTCATGTTAATTAAATTTAATTACCGCACATTAGTTACTATCTATTCATTCAAAATCAGCACGTTATCAGGCTGAAACGAATGGAAATATCGGATGGAAAAATTAGGGAAATTGTATTGAGGCTTTCTAACCCATAAACATCCGGAGAAATTTATTGTTTACAGATTAATCAGTTTTTGTTATGCAAAATGCGGCGGAATGTCTATCACGGTAATGAACCCAAATCTGGGTCAGATTACTGAAGTAATTTCGGATTGTATTTTTATTCGGGTTCTGATTTAGCTTTCACCTTTCAGCTTTTACCTTTCGCCTTACTCGTATCTTAAAGCTTCAACAGGATCAAGTTTCGAGGCTTTTCTTGCGGGATAATAACCTGATATCAGGCCAATCATTGTGCACACAATAACGGCTGCGATGATAGAGCCCCAGGGGACTATAAATGAGCCGCCTATTAATAGAACCACAATATTACCAGCAACCATTCCAAGGAATACCCCTGTTGCTCCGCCGATCAGGCAAATAACTACCGCTTCGATCAGAAATTGCTTGCGTATTATACTTGGATTTGCCCCGATGGCTTTACGGACACCGATTTCGCGGGTACGTTCGGTAACCGAAACCAACATGATGTTCATTAATGCAATAGCTGCACCAACTAAGGTGATAGCAGCAATGAGAGCGCCACCTGCAGTCATAGCCGCCATATTATTGGCTAATTCTTTTTGAATGGAATCGCTCCTGGTTATCTCGAAATTGTCCGGCTTTGAAATGGTTAGCCCACGCACATTTCTGAATACAGAAGTGGCTTCACCGATAGTGGCATCCAATTTATCAGGATTGTTCACTTTGACCGTTACATTAAATGATATGCTTTTCAACGTATCCATTTGCTTGCCCTTCAATACCGGGATAACGCAAAATTTATCCCCGCCAAAACCCGCACTCGAGCCTTTGGATGCAAACACACCCACTATCCTGAATTTATAATTACCGATAAAAACGAGTTTATTAATGGGGTCTTCATTTCTGAAAAGACGTTTTTTTATCTCGTTGCCAATCATCACCACATTATCGCCATGTTGTAGCTCCGAAGCTGAAAAATTACGGCCAAACCCAAGTTTTTGTCCGCTTGTTACCAGGTAATTCTCGTCAGAACCAGTCACCGTAATATTGGGATTGGTTTTCAGGTTGCCATATTTTGCTACAGCAGTACCGGTTACATTCAGGTTTATTGAAGTAACAACAGGTAATTTGAATGATTCTTTAAACCTGGCAGCCTGGTCATAAGCAATGGCCGGGTAAACTTTGCGGTGCCCGCCGCCACCAAAATTGAGGCCTTCGCCACGGTTTTGTAGGGTGAACGAGTTGGCGCCAAGGCTTGCAAAAGCATCATTAAGGTTGTTCTTGATGCCATCTATTGCTGTCAAAATACCCACCAACGCCATAATACCGATAGCAATAATAAGCGACGTAAGCGCTGTCCGCAACTTATTGCCGGCTATGGATTGTAATGATAACGAAACGTTTTCTTTGAGGGTGGTTTTTACCGGCATACCGTAAATAAAGTTCTGTGCTATATGACTATACGGTATGCCGGTTTGTTACAACCTTACTGATTTAAATATTCAGTCTGCGCCAGGTAATAATACGGCCAGAACATATGATGTTCAAAAACATCCTTCGGATCATCCGGAAATTGTTTGCGGTAAATATTATCCGGTATCAATATTACAGGTACACCGCAGGTAGCATAGTTGTTATCCTTCAGATATTTAGGCTCCTTAAACTTGGGTAACTCTTTCTGAATGAACGTATACGCCAGGTTGCCCAGGTATTTCTGATTAGTTTGCTGTGCGTTTTCAGGCGTTTTCTTCAGCCTGTTAAATACATGCCTGATGTAAAGGCGCTTAAAAAATGGCTGCTTTTTTATATGTTCATCCGCATTGGCAAATGGATTTGGCGTATTAAAATCATTCATGGTTTGAATGGTGAAGGGCGTTTGTGGAACCCAATCGGCTGAATTTATCACAGATATGCACCAGCCGTTACGTGTAAGGTAGTTAAAGTCATAACTATAATAAATATTACCGGGTTTTGGCGGTGCGCTGCAATAAGTTTTAAAAGTAATGTCCGCAGCTAACAATTGTTTGCTTTGCAGGTCGCCCAGGTAAGAGCGCAGCAGGCAGGCAATAGCAGCTCCCTGGCTATGTCCTACTATGATGTAGTTTTTAATCCCTTTTGAATTGTATAACCAGTATAGTTTTGGTAAGATCGTTTTTGAAAGATCAGCTAAACCTAACAGCCAGCCTATATGCACACCGGCCTTGGGATTACTGGCCAGGTTATAAACAAAATCTTCAGAATCATCCAGGTGCAACTTACCACTGGCTGGAACCATGGCTGCATAAAAGTTTTCAAGCCAGCTAACATCAGATTTGGTAGTACCGCGTATGCTGATCACCGCTGTTCCTTTGTTGTTAACCCAGAGGTCCCACCTGTTTTTGAGCGGCCCTTCGGGTGAGCGGTAAACCATAGCAAACTGTTTTGGCAATGGAGTGTGGTCGTCTTTAATGGGCTCGTTAAATTGCTGCCGGGATATTCTTAGTAATTCCAGGTACTCGCGGGCGTCAAAGCCGGGCTTTAATAATTGGGCATTACAAACCGATGTCGCTAATAAAAGCAGGAGAATGTAAAAATACTTCATAATTAGATTAGGGAAATGTGTTTAATTGTGAAAAAGAGGATTTTTGATCCAGGTTTTGATACAAAGACTGCAGGTAAGACAGCATGAAGATATTTAAAAACTTTCAAATCAAAAAAAATATGTGTTATCCCAACACTTTTGTTACGTTATTTTAGGTAAAAATGTTCCTGAAAATGATATATTTTTAATTATTAAATTGAAAAAATACACTTTTAAAAGAATATTACTGCCCTAAGACTGGATTATTAGTCTGGGTTTGATATTGAAAATCCTCCTAAAACAAAAAAGCATCCGCCTAAGGCGAATGCTTTTCAAAGTCTTATATATTAAAGTATACTTTATACTGAAAACGATGAGCCACAGCCACAGGTGCTGGCGGCATTCGGGTTATTAAAAGTAAAACCGCGTGCGTTTAAGCCATCCTGGAAATCGATTTGCATACCTGCAAGGTACAAGCCGTGCGCTTTATGCATATACACTTTTAGTCCGTCAATAATATACTCCTGGTCGCCTTCTTTCTTTTGGTCAAAGCCCAAAATATAGTTCATGCCCGAGCAGCCACCGCCTTCAACACCAACGCGCAGGCCAAAATCATCATTCAGCTCCTGTTGATCCTTTAGTTTATTCAATTCCTTAACAGCTCCTTGTGTAAAGCTAACCGGTGCCAATGCAGTTTCTACAGCAGTACTCATCTTATTTTAAATTAACTATACAAATATAAGGTAAATTGTAGATTTTTGTTGCCTGTCAACAATTATGACCTCCGCCTAACACAAAAAATATGGTGCTATCAAGCTATTTACTCGACATTTTAAAATTTACGCTGGCCGGTATCGGTACGGTCTATGCAGCTTTTTATTTAATAAAACCTTACCTGGACAAATCAGAAAGCCTGCAGCTGATGGAGCTGAAAAAGACCATCAGCAACCAAACATTGCCGTTACGCTTGCAGGCTTACGAGCGTATTGTATTGTTTGTGGAGCGGGTGAACCCCGCCAATATGCTTGTGCGTTTGAACAGCCCGGGTATTTCGGCAGCCGAGTTGCATAGCATAGTGGTGAGCGAGATTCGTAACGAGTTTCAGCATAATATTACACAGCAAATTTATGTGAGCACCCGGGCATGGACAGTAATCACGCGTGTGAAGGATGATACCCTAAGCGTCGTGACTAACGCCGTAAAGGCATTGCCCGATACCGCTTCCGGTCTGGAACTAAGTAAAACCATATTGGCCCATTTGAGCCACCTGGAAGATAACCCTTATGATATTGCGTTGAAGATCGTCAGAGAGGATATGGAAGGGTTGTTCTAATATCGAATTTCGGATTTTCAATTTCGAAATTCGAAGAAAAAAGCGCTATGAATATCGAATTTAAAAAACGTGGAAGTATTTAAATCCGAAATCGAAAATCCGAAATCCGAAATAAAAAATGTCCGGTAAAAAATTCACCACTACTTCCGGTATCGAAATCAAAGAGGTTTATTGCCTGCCATCAGCAATGAATGAGCTGCCGGGTGAATTTCCGTTTACGCGGGGTATTCAGAGGGATATGTACCGGGGCAAACCCTGGACTATGCGCCAGTATGCCGGGTTTTCTACCGCCGAAGAATCCAACAAGCGTTACCATTACCTGCTGAGCCAGGGCACGATGGGTTTATCGGTTGCATTTGACCTTCCCACACAGATAGGATACGACTCCGACAGTGATTTTGCCGAAGGCGAAGTCGGTAAAGTGGGTGTGGCCATCGATTCATTAAAAGATATCGAGGTATTATTTGATGGCATCCAGTTGAAGGATATCACCACCTCCATGACCATCAATGCGACAGCTTCAATTTTACTGGCCATGTATATCGCGCTGGCAAAAAAGCAGGGTGCAGATCTGAAACAACTGTCAGGTACCATACAAAACGATATATTAAAGGAATATGCCGCGCGTGGTACTTATATCTATCCGCCGGGGCCGTCCATGCGGCTCATTACTGATGTTTTTGAATATTGCAGCAAGGAGGTGCCAAAATGGAATACCATCTCTATTTCGGGCTATCATATCCGCGAGGCGGGATCAACTGCTGTCCAGGAACTGGCCTTTACTTTGGCTAATGGGAAGGCTTATTTACAGGCGGCTATAAAAAAAGGATTGGATATTAATGTATTCGCTAAAAGGCTTTCTTTCTTTTTCAATTGCCACAATAATTTTTTTGAGGAAATAGCCAAGTTTCGTGCTGCAAGGCGGATGTGGGCGCATATCACCAAAGAGTTGGGGGCAACTGATGCCGGTGCGCAAAAACTGCGGTTCCATACCCAAACCGGTGGATCGACCCTGACCGCGCAGCAGCCAATGAATAATATTGTGCGGGTAACCAACCAGGCATTGGCCGCGGTTTTAGGTGGAACGCAGTCCTTGCACACCAATGGCTACGATGAGGCGCTGTCTTTACCGACAGAAGCTGCAGCTAAGATCGCCCTTCGCACGCAACAGATCATTGCTTTTGAAAGCGGGGTTACAGATACGGTCGACCCGCTGGCCGGTTCTTATTTTATCGAGGAGCTGACCAATGAGCTGGAAAAGGCAGCTCAGTTATATATGGATAAAATAGATGCAATGGGCGGTGCGGTAAAAGCTATAGAGCAGGATTATATTCAGCAGGAGATAGCGCGCTCGGCTTACCAGTATCAGAATGAAATTGAAAGTGGCGACAGGGTGATTGTAGGAGTAAACCGCTTTGTTCAGGAAGAAGCACCTGCGGAAAACGTTTTCCGGGTAGATGATGCCATACGGAAAATGCAGATGGATAAAATAAACGAGCTAAAGGCTAACCGTAATAATATTGCTGTTCAGGATGCGCTTCACAAGCTTACAGAAGCAGCCAAAGGAACTTCTAACCTGATGCCTTTTATTCTGACTGCTGTGGAGTGCTATGCAACTTTAGGGGAAATAGCTGATGCACTCCGTGGGGTATTTGGCGAATACTGATTCAAATTATACCGGGATGGGAAATAGGCCATGTTAGAGCCCGAAAAATAATTATTTGTTAATAATTATTAGTAACTTGTAACTGTAGTTTGTTCTTGCTGTTTTATACCGGATTTATGCTAAACAATTAAGCCCCGGTTAACGTAAACAGTATAAACATATGTTAATAAAGTTGGTGGATTGCGTGGAGGAAATGAAAAAATAGCGTTTACAGGGCAGAGAGCGACTATTCGCTATACGTGCAAAATATAAGTTTTTATTTGGAAATTCTACAATAATCAAGGTTAAATAATGATGAATTTATCTTATAAAATTTTAAAATTTAATTTTTTAAATAGGTTTTTTTTTGAATATTCGATGTTCCGTAGCGGCCCCATTGGATGTATCGCTGAAGGGGTGTAAATCAAGATTTTAATAAAAAATATATGGATAAAACTTGTACAAACGTTTGGAATAGCTGCCTTCAAATCATTAAAGACAATATCCCGGCGCAGAGCTTTAAGACTTGGTTTGAACCAATCAAGGCATTGCGCATGGAAGGAAGCGTCCTGACAATACAAGTGCCAAGTTTGTTCTTCTACGAATGGCTGGAAGAACATTATGTTGGTTTGTTGCGTAAAACGATCAAGAAGCAGCTTGGAGAAGAAGGACGCCTCGAGTATAATATCGTTGTAGAACAATCGTCATCGAGTAAACCTTACACCACGAACATGCCGTCAAACGGTAATGGTGCCGAGTCGAAAAATCAATCCATGCCTGTTCCAATATCAATTAATAAGGACATAAAAAATCCTTTTGTTATACCAGGCTTGAAAAAACTGAATGTAGATCCGCAATTGAACCAGAATTACACCTTCGAAAATTTTGTTGAAGGTGATTGTAATCGTCTGGCTCGTTCTGCCGGTTATGCTGTTGCGGCAAAACCGGGTGGCACCTCATTCAATCCCCTGATGATATATGGCGGCGTAGGTTTGGGCAAAACACACCTGGCACAAGCCATAGGTAACGAGATACGGGTTAAACTACCGGATAAACTGGTACTTTATGTATCCTGCGAGAAGTTTACCCAGCAATTTGTTGACGCCCTTAAGCATAATAACATAAACGATTTTGTGAATTTTTACCAGGCCATTGATGTGCTGATCATGGATGATGTGCACAACTTTGCCGGTAAAGAGAAAACACAGGATTTCTTTTTTCATATTTTCAACCACCTGCACCAATCAGGCAAACAGCTGATCATTACGTCAGATAAAGCGCCTAAGGATTTAGCAGGTTTGGAAGAACGTTTGTTGTCCCGTTTCAAATGGGGACTTTCAGCTGACCTGCAGGTGCCTGACCTGGAAACACGTATGGCCATTCTGAAAAACAAAATATACCAGGATGGTATCGACCTGTCAAACGATGTGGTTGAATACGTAGCGCACAACATTGATAACAATGTACGCGAATTAGAAGGCGCTATGGTATCCTTGCTGGCACAATCAACCCTTAACCGTAAGGAAATTGACCTGAACCTGGCTAAACAGATGCTGAAGAATTTTGTAAAAAATTCATCCAAAGAAATTTCAATGGAATACATCCAGAGCCTGGTATGCGAGTATTTTGAAGTGCCAATTGAAATGGTGAAATCACAAACCCGCAAACGCGAGATTGTGCAGGCAAGACAAATTTCCATGTACCTGGCCAAGGCACATACCAAGAGTTCATTAAAATCAATCGGCAGCTTCTTCGGTGGCCGCGACCACTCAACGGTGATCTATGCCTGCCAGACAGTAGAAGATTTGATCGATACCGATAAGAAATTTAAAGGCTACGTAGCTGATATTCAAAAGAAACTCAAGATGTCATAACAGGCATTGCCTTATATTTGAAACGCCATTGTGAAAACAGTGGCGTTTTTTTATTCGTGACTATTTCGACTCGTCTAATTTCATAAACGCGTAGAACAGCCCGGTGCAATGCAAAGCCTGGGCTATTTTTTTATCCATCAATAGTTGTTTTACCTCAGCAATGGTAAAGGTTTCAACTATCAGCTCCTCCTGCTCATCGAGTTTTTGATCCTGCACTTTTTTGCCGCCTCTGGCCAGATAGCAATAGGTATGATTGTTGGCGGTGGATGGATTGGCATAAACCACAGACAACAACTCGAAATCATCAAACTGGTATCCTGTTTCCTCCAGCAGTTCCCGCCTCATAGCCTGTTGCGGAGTTTCGCCCTCATCAATAACGCCTCCGGGAATTTCAAGAGAAACAATCTCTGCTGCGTGACGGTATTGGTGTACCATTAATACCTTATTATCCTCGGTAATTGCTACTGCATTTACCCAATTGCTGTATTCCAGTACGTAATAGTCCTCAACAATATGGCCGTTGGGCATTTCGCACCTGTCAGACCGTAATGTAGCCCAGGGGCCTTTATGTAGATAGTGAGATGAAAGTTTTTTCCAGGTAAGATCCTTCATTTATTGAATTATAGAGTTATTGAATTATTGATTGGGCAAGATTCGAAAAATCATGGAGTAAATTATAAATCGCGCTTCTAAAAATCAATCATTCAATAATTCACTCAATCGATACTTGATCGGCCTACCAGCTCCCGCTTGATCCACCACCACCCCCATCACCGCCGCCGAAGCCTCCAAATCCGCCGCCGCTATCACCGCCACCGCCCCAGCCTCCGCTATCTCCGCCTCCGGAAAAGCCACCCCAGCCACCACTTTCACGGCCGAGCATAGCACCGCCAAGGAACCACCAGAAAGGGCTTGCGCCGCCACGACGGTCAATGATCTGCCCGCCGCCGCCCCGATTGCGGAAAATGATGATCAGTATTACAACAACTATAATAATTAATATGGCGATACTGCCGCCTCCGCCCTTACTACGTGGTTTATTGTCAGCTTTATATTCGCCTTTTACACTTTTTATTATAGCATCCGTTGCTGCATCAAGGCCGGCATAGTAATTACCCGCCTTAAAATTGGGTTTGATATCATTTTGAATGATCTCTTGTGTAGTTACATCAGGTAAGGAGCCTTCCATGCCATAACCGGTTTGAATAGTAACCTTGCGGTCGCCTTTGGCAACTAGAATCAATACGCCGTTATTTTTATCCTTTTGCCCAATGCCCCATGCACGCAGCACCCGTTGTCCGTAATCATTAATATCATAGTCACCTATCGAGGTCATGATGAGTATTGCGATCTGGGTCGAGGTGGAATCATTAAAAGCAACCAGTTTATCCTCAAGTTTTTGTTGTTCCGAGGAGGATAATGTGTTGGTATAATCAGTTACCAGGGCATCGGATTTTGCCGGAAGGTTTTGTGCAAATGCGAACAGAGTGCATAACGCTAAACAGAAAAACAATATTAGTTTTTTGAACATGGTCTTAGTTTTTATTCGCCATCCATAAAGGCTATATCATCGGTTAGTTCATTGGCGCCACTGGCATTGTGCGGGAAGTATTTTTGAAGGTGACTACCCGCTATCTTAAGCCCGGTAACTATTCCCTCAACCAAATCACCATATTTAAAGTGACTGAGCATCTCCTCTTTGGTATCATCCCAAAAATTTGAAGGAACGGTTTTGTTAATGCCCCGGTCGCCAATAATGGCAAATTTACGGTCGACGGTCGCCACATAGATCAATACACCATTACGCAGCTTGGTTTTATGCATATCCAGTTGATGGAAGTATTTGGCTGCCCGGTCAAGCACATCTTCACTACAGGTTTTCTCGATGCAAACGCGTATCTGGCCCGAAGTATGCTTTTCAGCTCCCTCGATAGCCGTACGTATGCGCTGCTGTTCCTCTTCGTTAAATATCGGCATGGTGGTTAATTATTGAATTACTGATTTAGTGAATTATTGAATATGACAAAAAACAATTCAGTCATTCAATAATTCACTAAAACAATAATTGGATTAGAATTGAACTTTAGGCGCATTTGCTGATGCGGCATCTGCCTGGAAATATCCCTTGTCGGTAAAACTGCCAAATTTAGCCACGATATTAGATGGGAACGATTTTATTTTGGTGTTATATTTTTGTACAGCTTCGTTAAAGTCGCGCCTTGCAACTGCTATACGGTTTTCTGTTCCTTCAAGTTGCGCCTGTAACCCAGTAAAGTTTTCAGTTGCTTTTAGTTCCGGATACCGTTCTGAAGCAACCAACAGGCGACCTAATGCGGTGCTTAGTTGTCCTTGTGCAGCCTGGTATTTCTGAATAGTTTCAGGAGTTAGTTTGGTTGGGTCTACTTGTATTGAAGTAGCTTTAGCGCGTGCTTCGGTTACTTCAACAAGGGTGCTTTTTTCAAAGTTCGCAACACCTTTTACTGTGGCAACCAGGTTTGGAACCAGGTCGGCGCGGCGTTGATAATCTGTTTGCACAGTTCCCCATTTTGATTGGGCGTTCTGATCAAGACTTACTATACTATTGTAGCTCGAAACGCAGCCACAGCCCCCGAAAAAGAGGATCAATACTACGATACCTATAACAATGTAGGAGGTTTTCATTTTTATGTTTTTTTAATTTAAAGGTTGAATTTACAACTTTGATTGCAAAACCTATACCGTTGTTACAAAATGATTGTTTTAGGTGTTCATTCTTTCTTTTTCTGCCAGTATGGCAATATAATACGCCACAAATGGCTACTAATTGATTAATTAGTATAAATAAATCGTAGCAAACGCAGTTTTTGTTTAGAGAATTTCTTTTTTGCTGTTATCTTAACCTGCTCAATTATTTGCAATAACGCCCATCTTATAATATCATATTGAAAGGATTTTACGCGCCCTCCTGTTTTAAAGTACCCCTCATCGTTCTAAGTTGCCTTTTAGCATTTACTGCTATAGCTCAAAAAAAGAATGCCGCCTATAAATACCATATCCGCAGGGCTGCCTCGGCTATTACTATTGATGGCGTAGCTGACGAACAGGCGTGGATGCAAGCTGATTCAGCGGTTGATTTCCATATGGTATTGCCGATGGATACCAGCCTTGCAAAGATACCAACCGTGGTGCGGATGACGTACGATGATAAAAACTTGTATATCCTGGCGGTCTGCTATACCAATATTGCCGGCCCCTATATGGTAGAGTCCCTGAAGCGGGACTTTAGCTTTGTAAAAAACGATAACTTTATATTCTTTATCGACCCGTTTGATGCCCGTACTGACGGATTTACCTTTGGCGCCAATGCAGCCGGAGCACAATGGGACGGAAGTATGTACTCTGGTGGCAGTGTCGACCTGAACTGGGATAACAAATGGACATCATCTGTAAAAAATTATCCGAATAAATGGGTATTTGAGGCGGCTATCCCTTTTAAAAGTATCCGTTATAAAAAAGGGATCAAAGAGTGGGGGATCAACTTTAGCCGTAACGACCTGAAAGGTGCCGAAAAATCAGCCTGGGCACCGGTTCCCCGCCAATTCCCGACTGCATCACTGGCTTACACAGGGATATTGATTTGGGATGAAGACCCACCGACATCCAGCAGCAATGTTTCTATTATACCTTATGCTTTGGCGGGTGTTACCAAGGATTATGCGAATGATAAGTCTGCCCAATTCAAAAAAGAGATAGGAGGTGATGCCAAAATTGCTTTAACACCATCACTAAATCTTGATCTTACAGTCAACCCCGATTTTTCACAGGTAGATGTCGACCAGCAGGTGATCAACCTGAGCCGCTACCAGCTTTTCTTCCCTGAGAAACGACAATTCTTTTTAGAGAATGGCGACCTGTTCTCCAACTTTGGCTACGCGGATATACGGCCATTTTTTTCAAGGCAGATCGGCCTGAACCAACCCATCGATTTTGGTGCGAGGATGACCGGGAAACTGGATAAAGACTGGCGCATCGGGTTGATGGATATTCAGACGGGGACTTCAAACTCCAATGATCTGGATGCCGCAAATTATGGTACCCTTACCTTGCAGCGCCGTGTTTTCGACCGTTCAAACATTGCTTTTATGTTCATCAATAAAGATATTACCGGCGCAGCGCCGGGAACAGTGATCGGTCCCAATAATTATAACCGGAATATAGGCATGGAGTTTAACCTGGCATCCAGGAGCAATACCTGGACGGGTAAATTGATGAGCATGAAATCATTTACCCCCGGCGAGAACGGTCACGACTGGGTTTTTGCTGATCACCTGCAATACCTTAGTAAATACTGGACGCTGTATATGCAGGAGGAATATGTAGGTAAAAATTATAATGCGGCTGTAGGGTATGTGCCGAGAGTAGGTTATATCAAATTGAATCCGCTGGTATTACGCAACTTCTTCCCCAAGAAAACTGCTGTGCTGAGTTATGGCATACAGGCTACTTCGAACTACTTTTTTAACGAGAGCTTTAATCGTACAGACAATGAGAGCGCTTTGTCTTTTATCACCACTTTCCGTGATAGGAGTACACTCACTATTTCCGGCATTAATGACTATGTGAAATTGCAACTGCCATTTGATCCTACCAATACAAGGAAGGACAGCCTGGCGATAGGTACTGAGCATAAGTATAACTCGTTGGATATACTATTGGTGTCCAAGCCACAGAGCGTATTTACTTATCAATTAGAAAGCATCTTTGGTGGATATTATGATAATGGACACCGCCTGACTTTTAGCGGGACAGTTGGTTATCGTATTCAGCCATATGTCAATATTGCGGTTAACGCAAATTATACTGATCTGCGCCTGCCTGCCCCTTATAATGATACACGGTTTATGCTAATCGGTCCGAAGGTGGATATTACGTTTACCAATACCTTGTACTTTACCACATATGTGCAGTACGACGATCAGCAAAGAAATATGAATATCAATACCAGGTTCCAATGGAGGTATAAACCGGCGTCAGATCTGTTTATTGTATATGGCGAGAATTCTATCCCATCGCCCTACACTCCTAAGAACAGGCAACTGGTTATTAAATGGACCTATTGGCTGAATATTTAATTGAAATGAATATTAAGGGGGCTCCTATGGAGCCTGTTTGTAAATGGTTACAAGCTATAAACAGGATGCTCCTATGGAGCATTTAAGTGGTCACTTGATTTGCTCCGTAGGAGCACCCTGTTTGTAGAACAAAGTAGTTTAAGTATGGCTCCATCGGAGCCTCCTGATACACGCTTGCCGAGAAGGTATAATTGTCATATTTCGGTGATGTCCGGAATATTTAATTGAACAGGGTAATTTTTATTCTGAATATTATAAATTTACCAGGGATAGTTCCCCTAAACTATTCTTCTGCTTATAAACCAGTTAATAACAAAACCAAACGCCAATGAAATCAAAATTCAAATTGCCGCTATTAGTACTGATCGTTGCGGCCTCACTGTCATTTACTATTATCAAACCTAAAAAGCCCATTGTAAGCAAAGCCACAGCCTGGATAAGCCTTTTTGATGGCAAAAGCCTGAAAGGTTGGCATGGTTATAATAAAAAAGGCCCGGTTAAAAATTGGGAAATCGAAGATGGCGCCCTGGTGTGCCTTGGCGCTGCAAAAGATGCTTCGGGCGGTGATATTGTAACGGATAAAAAGTTTACTGATTTTGAAATGAAGTGGGAGTGGAAAGTAGCTAAAGGCAGCAACAGCGGAGTACTTTATCACGTGCAGGAAGGGCCTAAATGGCATGGGTCATATGAAACCGGTCCCGAATACCAGATCATAGACGATATAGGTTTCCCGGAAAAATTGGAAGACTGGCAACAGGCAGGCGCCGATTATGCCATGCAACCAGCCAATAATCAAAAAGTATTGAAGCCTGTGGGTGAGTGGAACACCAGCATGATTGTTTTCAAAAAAGGCCATGTAGAACACTGGTTGAACGGCAAAAAAATAGTAGAGTTTGAAGCATGGTCAGATGACTGGAACAAGAAGCGTACTGAAGGAAAATGGAAAGATTATCCGGACTACGGCAAAGCAAAAACGGGCGAAATCGCCCTGCAGGATCATGGGGATAAGGCTTTCTATAAAAATATTTTTATCAGGGAGTTGTAGGGTTGGTTGATTAAGTTGATTGTGTGAGTGGTTGATTGAGTTTTAACTTAGTCCAACTCAATCTAACTTAATCCAACCCAATCTAACTTAATCAACCATAATAACAATCATTCATGGAAGAAAAGAAATTAAATTCACGTCGCGAGTTTATTAAGAAATCAGCTATCGCGGCAGCAACCTTTACCATCGTTCCCAGGTTCGTTTTGGGCAAGGGCTACATTGCGCCAAGTGATCAGTTAACCAAGGGCATCATTGGTGTTGGCGGTATGGGTAAAAATCATATCCCTTACGGTAATACCAAAGTGGTGGCTATTTGTGATGTGGATAAGAACCATTTACAGGAAGCGTCCGCTATGATAAACAACGGTGCCAAGATGCTGAGCGATTACCGCGAACTGATCCAACTGCCCGAAGTAGACATTGTGCATATTGCAACTCCACCGCACTGGCACGGTATTATGGCTGCTGATGCGGCTCGTGCCGGTAAAGATATCTGGTGCGAAAAACCGATGACCCATACGATTGGCGAAGGCAAGCGCGTGATGGAAGCCGTGCAACAGCATGGCCGTATTTTCAGGCTGAATACCTGGTTCCGTTTCTCGGATAATTTTTACGGGATGGGCACCACGGTAAAGCCGATCAAAAAATTGGTGGAAAGCGGCCTGCTTGGCTGGCCATTAACTGTTACCGTAGGCAGGCATACTGGCTTCGATTGGAAATTTTATTGGGTAGGCAAAACCAACCTGCCGCAAATGCCTGTTCCGCCAGAACTGGATTACGAAACATGGCTCGGTCCGGCACCTTATAAACCGTATCACCCGCACAGGGTTCATCAAACCTTCCGCGGTTATTGGGATTATGATGGCGGTGGTTTGAGTGATATGGGACAACATTATCTTGACCCTGTTCAATACTTTTTAGGTAAGGATGACACCAGCCCGATCAGCGTAGAACTGGATGGCCCGCAGCAAAATATGGATGCGGTAGGCACCTGGCGCAAGATCACCTATACTTATGCAGATGGCTGTAAAATCATCCTTGATGGCGAAGGAAGTGTAGAAGGCGTACCTTATATTGAAGGACCGAAAGGTAAACTGTATCCGGGCTTTAAATCGGATATCCCTGACCTGGAAAGAAAACTGGCGGCCTTCCCCGATCCGGAACCGCAGGTGACTGATTTTATTGATGCAGTAAGGAACAGGAAGAAATTCGCGCTGAATGAACAGAACGGTTACCGTTCATGTACTATCATCAATATCGGACTGGCTGCACTGCGTTTGGGCCGTTCATTAAAGTTCGACCCGGTGAAGCAGGAATTTATCGACGACGAAGGTGCAAACCGTTTGATCTTCCCGCCGCTTCGCGGACCCTGGACCATTTAAATATCTAAGTTGAAATCACAATCATGAAGAAAATATTTATTTCAATCGCTTTCCTGCTCATGTTCACCCTGGTGGCAAGGTCGCAGGAAACTGCTATCCTGGATAAAGAGCCGGCCAATAATGCTGCTGAACTGAACGCCAATGCTGAGAAAACTGCGGCATTAGGCGAGGAAGGTATCGTTAAAATGCTCGTAATGCTGCAGCCTGCAGGCGGTGCTGATAATACAAAAATATATGATGCCATTAGCGGGTTCTCTTTTTACGTCACCCAAAAAACTAAAGAACCGTGGCGGGCAAAGGCAGTTAAAGCCTATAGTGCTGCTTTGCCAAAGGTAGCCGATAAGGAAAACCAGGCATTTATAATCAGTCAACTGCAGATAGTAGGGAAAGATGATGCGGTGACCACATTGAAAAATTACCTGAACGACGAGCGCCTTTGTGACCCTGCTGCGCGTGCATTGGTGAAGATAAATTCACTTGCGTCCAAAGCAGCTTTATTATCTGCGTTAAGCAGCTCACAAGGCAAATGCCGGATAACGCTGATAGAAGCACTGGGCGATAGTAAGAATGCTTTAGCCACACATGGCATATCAGCAGCTATAGGTAAGGACAAAATGACGGATAAAGTTGCTTTGTATGCACTGGCAAATATCGCGAATCCAATATCCATCAACTTAATGGCTAACGCTGCTGAACAGGCGAAATTTACCTATGATGTAACCGATGCGACATCAGCCTACCTGATGTTTATCCGTAACCTGGGCGCAAAAAATGCAGTAACAGCCACCCGCCTTGCAAAAACTTTATCTACCAAAGCAAGCCTGGCTAACCAGGTGCAAACGCAAACCGCAGCTTTAAAAATATTGGTAGATATCCAGGGGAACAAATCAACTCCTATGCTTATAAATGCTGCACGGAATAACAATGCTCAATACCGTGATGCTGCTTTGAAATTTGCCGGTCCATACATCACTCCTACAACGACAGCTTTATGGACAAGAGAACTTCTCAGGGCTAACCCGGATGAAAAGGCAGCTATTATCAAAATGCTGGGAGATAACCGGGCCGCTGCCGCCTTGCCCTCTGTTTTAAAACAATTGAACAGTACCGATAAGAATGTAGTAATTGCTGCAATCACAGCTTCGGGCAAAATTGGCCAGGATAAAGTTATCGGCAATTTGTTGCCCGTAATGAAGACAGGCGATGCTGCTGAGATTGAAACGATACAAAATACCTTGCTCACCATGAAAGGTGTCACAGTAGTGACCAAAGTGGCCAATGCTTTGCCCGATATGCCTGCCGATGCAAAGGTGGCATTGATCAATGTGCTGGCAGCAAGGCAGGCGCATAGCAAGATTAACATAATAACGCCATTACTCGACAGCAAGGATGCTAATGTGCGTGCTTCGGCTTATGCATCTTTAAAACAGCTTGCAGGCGAAGATAATTTACAGCAATTGTATGCGCTACTGGCTTCGTCGGCTCAGTCGGGTGAGACGGCTGACTTGCAGGCTGCTATTATTGCCGTAATGGGCCAGATAAAGGATAAATCGGCGCAAAGCGAAATAGCCTTACAGCAAATGGATAAAGCTGCCGCAGATAAAAAACCTGTCTACTTAAATATACTGGCAAGTATCGGCGATAAAAAGGCGCTTGCTGCCGTATCCAAAGCATACAATGCCGGCGATGCCGCCACCAAACAGGCAGCAGTTACTGCTTTGTCGCAATGGTCGGACCTGGGCGCCGCTCCGGAATTATTTTTGATCAGCAAGGAAACTACCGATGCGCAAGTTAAGGACAAAGCATTGCGGGGCTATGTGGCCATGATCAGCAAATCGGATTATCCGGCTGATGAGAAAGTAATCTACCTGCGCAATGCGATAGAAGTAGCGCAAACTGTTGCGCAAAAAAGACTGATATTGGACGAAACATCTAATAACAAAACTTTTCCGGCGCTGGTGTTTGAAAGCGGGTATTTAGATGATTCGCAATTGCAGGAAGACGCCGCTAATAATGTTGCCAATATCGCCTTGTCCAATAAGAATTTTTATGGCAGCGATATAAAGGAGTGGCTGAACAAAACATTGCAGATCAAAAAAGGCGGAGACAGTGACTACGAGAAAGTAGCTATCCGCAAATTTATTAATGAGATGCCAGCAGATGCCGGATTGGTAGCCTTGTTCAACAATAAGGACCTGGCCGGTTGGAAAGGTTTGGTGGGTAACCCCATCACCCGCAGCAAAATGGATGCAGCTACTTTAGCCAGGGAGCAGCACAAGGCTGATTCTATCATGAATAAAGGCTGGTATGTAAAAGATGGCGTCCTGAATTTTACGGGAGAAGGTGAAAACCTGTGTACCATAAAGCAATACCGCAACTTTGAAATGTATGTGGACTGGAAAATAGAAGCAAAAGGAGACGCGGGCATCTATTTGCGTGGATCACCGCAGGTGCAGATATGGGATACTTCGAGAGTGGATGTTGGCGCGCAGGTGGGATCGGGCGGATTATACAACAACCAGGCACACCAAAGCAAACCGCTTAAATTAGCGGATAATGCCATCAACGATTGGAACAACTTCCACATCATCATGAAAGATGATAAAGTGACCGTTTACCTGAATGGTGTATTGGTTGTAGATAATGTAGTAATGGATAACTATTGGGATCGTAAGCTGCCCATCTTCCCTAAAGAGCAGATAGAATTACAAGCCCATGGAAACCATATTTATTACCGGGATATTTATTTGAGGGAGTTGCCGGAGTGATTCTAATATTGTCATTGCGAGGCACGAAGCAATCGCGAACTATGCAGAACGGCTCTGTATAGTCTGCGATTGCCGCGCTATCGCTCGCAATGACAAATTTTATTAATTCTTATCTACAAACCTGTTATTCGATTCATTATACCGCTCACCAATGTTAGGGTATTTGAGTAAGAGGGCCCCGATCTGACTAATGTCGTCTGATGTCAAATTCACATCCACACTGCCTGCGTTATCCTTCAGGTTACGGCGCTTTTTGGTACCCGGGATAGGGATGATATTATCACCCTGCGCCAATACCCATGCCAAAGCTAACTGTGCCGGACTGCATCCTTTTTCCGCAGCAATCTCTGCAAAACCAGCCGCCAGGTTCTGGTTATTATCCTGGTGCTCTTTCTGGTACCGCGGCAACGCTTTGCGGAAATCATTATCTCCAAGTTCATTCAGGTTAAGGGTATTGGTCATTAATCCTCTTGCCAGCGGACTGAATGGAACAAAAGTGATCCCCAGCTCTTTACATAGTGGCAATATTTCCGCCTCAACATCCCTGGTCAATAAAGAATATTCACTTTGTAAAGCGCTGATGGGGTGAACAGCATTTGCCCTGCGGATAGAGTTGGCAGATGCTTCTGATAATCCTAAGTATCTTACTTTGCCTTCCTTTACTAATTCGGCCATAGCGCCAACCATTTCTTCAACCGGCACATTCGGGTCGATGCGGTGTGCATAGTACAGGTCGATAGTATTTATCTTTAATCGTTTTAGACTGGCCTCGACTGCTTGTTTTAAGTATGCCGGACTGCCGTCAAAAGCACTTAAACGACCATCAGGATGTGTCCGGAAGCCAAACTTAGTGGCGATGAATATCTTGTCGCGGTTAGTACGAAGGACGTTTGAAATCAATTCCTCATTCCTGCCGTTGCCATACACGTCGGCAGTATCCCAAAAATTGATGCCAAGGTCGAGCGCCAAATGTAATGTTTCGATAGATTCAGGGTCGTCAGGAACACCGTAGGCATGGCTCATGCTCATGCAGCCCAGCCCGATAGCCGATAATTGTTCCTGTTTTGCAAAGGTTCTGTATTTCATAATGGTAATGGATGTTTGGTAGTGCAATATCCTGATAAAAGAAATAATACGTTTAATTGGTTTGTAAAAAAACTAACATAATTTGCTACAGAGAAGATTCATTGCCGTCGGCTTTAGCCAACGGAATAGT
>Ga0307510_10002334_pt1 | contig 21447 bp, 24 predicted proteins | sample 12_EM_MG_FD_207224 | JGI IMG/M metagenome (GOLD analysis project Ga0307510, IMG submission 207224) | Populus trichocarpa ectomycorrhiza microbial communities from riparian zone in the Pacific Northwest, United States - 12_EM | ecosystem: Host-associated > Plants > Roots > Unclassified | place... | reverse complement strand
GCCGGGCCCCCCGGCCCACCCCCCCCCGCCTCGGGGGGGGGGCCAACGGCATTTTGGAAAGGAAAGGAAAGGAATGGATGGATGAAGGAAGGGAAAAGAAAAGAGAAGGAAAAGGGAAAAAAAGAAAAAAAAAAGAAGGAAAAAAAAGTTAGATCTCGATTGATTTCAAAAGGTGGTTGAGGTTGCGGGTGCTGCAGCAGCAACACTGGTAGTGGCAGCGGTGGCAGCGTCATAAGCCCGATTTCGAACGGGGCGAGCGAGGCAAGGGAAGGGAAGGGAAGGGGAAGGGAGAGCTGGTAATGGCGAGTAAGCGGCGCGGGCTAGAGTAAGCGAGATAAGGTTATTTTGTTACTTACTTATTTATCTATTTATCTGGTTATTTGGTTATTTAATTATTTAATTAATTATTGATTCATTGACTTGTTTATTTGTTTATTGGTTGATTTTATGTATCGTCTCAAGGGTGCTTAGATTATTCGGTTGATTGACTGGTGGACAGTGTGCAGCCGGCGGGGGTGAGACGAGGTGAGGATGGCTGGATACTGTACTAACTAAACACGCAATTTTCATGGTTGGTGGTAATTAATGACATGAATTATTTCATCCTAGCAAACATTTTCTCAGGAACCTCTACTAGTTCCCTCACTAGTGCCGCCATTCTCGCCATCGTTGCACCGTCAACGACTCTGTGATCCGCGGACCAGGAGAAGTTCCCGATGGTCTCTGCAACGATTCCCCCGCTCTCGTTGAATCTTGGTAGCTTTTGTGCCCGGCCCATCCCCAGGATTGCGACTTCACCAGTGACAATCACAGGAGCTACTACCGTTCCGCCGATATTCCCGATGTTGCTTACAGTTATTGTTCCGCCGCTTAGGTCTGCAGGGGTTAGTCTGCCTTCTCCACCCAGCTCCTGCAGCCTTTTGAGCTCCACCGCGATGTCTAGGATGCTTAGATTTTTGACGTCCTTGATGTTGGGGACTACAAGCCCGGCTGGTGTGTCCATTGCTACGCCAATGTTGTGTTGCGAACGTATGATTAGAGATGGCTTGCTGCCGGCGTCGAACTCCAGGCGGCTGTTGAGGAGGGGGTACTGGTCTAGAGCTAGTGAGACGGCTTTGATGACAAAGGGCATGAAGGACACTCTTGGCACAGGCGAGCTCGCACCAAGGGATTTGTTGATTGTGGAGCGGAGCTGGATTAGCGGGTCGAAGTTTATCTCGTCGGAGTAGAGGAAGTGTGGGATTGTCAAGCTCTTGGTCATGGCTTTCAACATCTGCGACTGAATGTGCGTGAGGGGGACTTTCGTCTCCGCTCCCGAGGAGAGAGCCTGCGTTTGTAGGGTTCGGAGAAGACTGGATTGGGACAGCTGCGAGACGAGTTCACCAGATTTCCTAGCCTCGACAAACCTTGTCACGTCCTCTTTGAGCACTCGCCCATCCTTCCCGGTGCCTGTAATTTCCGTGAGTTCCACGTCGTGCTCTCTTGTGATACGTCTAACAGCCGGTGTGGCAAGGGACCCGTGGAGTCTAGTCGTTGAGGTCGAGAATTGCCCAGACTCACTCATGCCCCCAGATGTCTTTGGTGTTCGCTCTGAAACCGTAGACACCGCAGGGGCCTCACTTTGCACCTCCCCAAGTTGTCCTGGATCGTTGATGTCGGCTTGGAGGTCAATATCAACGAGGGGCTGTACCTCCCGCAATCCAGTTAGTTTCACATGCCCCAATCGATAAAAAAGAAAATGCTATAAAAAGAAAACACCCAGGCCGTGGGGGCCCAGCAGCAAGGAAGGGAGGGAGTTGAAACCTTTCCAACAATTGCCATATCCCCAGCCTCGTAATGCAACTTTTTGATAACCCCATCGTACCGTGAAGTAATCTGCGGGAAATGATCAGCAATGCCCCTTTCTGTTCTTCCCACCACCACACAGCAGTGGCAAACCGAACCTACCGGCCGGCCAGAAGCCCGACCGACACGAGGAATAAACCCCCCACATTTACCCGAGAGCAGCAAGTAAGCCAGGAACCCGCACGAGGGGGAAGAAAACGCCCCCCGAAAAGAAACAAAGAGAAACCAGCAGAATTTACCTCAACCGAAGCTTTATCAGACTGAACCTCACAGAGTTTGTCAAATTGCTCCACTCTCGCCTCTGGCTGAACGAACCATTGTATAACTTCGCATTCCCGGATTCCTACATTTTACCCAATTCGCCCATCAGTCTTCCCCCTCAACCTTGGTCCACCCCTCCCCTCGGGAATTGTGCGCTTGAGTATATGTGTAATGCGTGGGGGTTGGTTGCTGGTTGTTGTGGCTATGGGAAGCTTACATACCTTCACCAATATCCGCCAGTAAGAATGGTTTCACGACGAGTACTTGAGCAGAGCTCTTGAACCCTCTCGACCTCGACAACCTCGATACGGCCGACAACGACGATTCTATAGGGGTAGCAACAAATGGAGGGAGCACTCTGCCGCTGCCATTACACCTCCGGAAAAATCCAGCTCGCACAACCGCTCGACCACCAGTGCCGCCCCACAACATCTTCTGCCTCTTTATCCGAGCAAGCGAACCACACACGACAACAATCTTTTTTATTTTTTTTCTTAAAGAAATCAAGCCAACAAACCTTAATCCCCTTCTTGGGTGTGGCCTTGCGGGTAAGTAAAAAGGCCAAACGTGTGATTCTGGGGGTTTGTCGTCCAAGAAATTTCTTTTTTTTTTTCTAATTTCTCGTCTCCAAGGGCACAAGAAGGGGTAAAAAATAAAAAAAATAAAAAAAGTGGTGAAGTGTATGAGATCGAAACGAAGTGAAAGCAAGAAGGGTGCAATGTATGTCTGGTACATGCGGGTTGTGGGTTGGGTACTTGTATATCCTAGGTTGTGCGGGTTACGGTGAGTGTTGTTGATTGAGCCGTCAATAGCCGTGCATGGTTGTGTATGTGTGTGATTGGGGGCTTTTTTGTGGGGAAGGGAAGGAGTTGAGTTCTCCCCTGATTGCCCCGTTCAGTACGGCACTGCACCGGGTTGGAGCTTACCAGTAAAGTTCACCACTATCGTACAGGGACAGTGGCTTCCCACTGATACCCTTGATAGGTTGGCACGAAGGGGACGATGTTGGAGCTGGAGGAGGAGGAGTAGGAGGAGCGAGTGGGAGGAGCGAGGAGCGAGGAGCGGGAAGGAAGGGTACTTCCGGGGTCGTGGTGCCCCGCTGTGCAACCCCGGAGTTGCACAGGGTTAGGTACCGCTACACGGGACACTGGTACGATAGTGAATCGAACATGTGCCGTACTGAGGAATTTCGTCAACTACCGCTCCCAACCTCGGTTTATTATTATTGTTGTTGTTGTTAAATCCACGGTTTATTTGTACCAAGTACAGAAAAATCCATTGCAGGCACCCTGGGGTATGGCCCAAAAACCTTCATGATAAAAGAAACCTCAAACCCCAAATCAAACAAGTAAACAGTAAAAACATTATCATAATATTATTATCATATGATAACTCATAGCCCCCAATTGGGGTAAAACACTTATCAATATCCAAAATTAAATCCTTGGATAAAAGGAAAAGCTCCCAATCTTACTGGAAAATTCATCCTGGTTTCAGGAATAATGGAAGACATATTTTTATCAAGCTTCTTTTCTGCTTCCCCAACCTTCTACAGTGTTAACCCCCTACTCACATGAAAGGTGACCAGGTCTACCCTGTGTCTTTTGCTCTCTTTAAGGCAATACACATAATATCAATATACTTTTGAAGGTCTAAGAGTCTATTTTATAGCACTTACATATTGTGTTACAGTTTTGACTTAACCAAGTTACCTGCACATTCAAGGCACTTTTATTTTCTCTTATCTGGTGCAAGCAGCTTGCCCAGAACTTGGGGAGTGTCATAAGGTTCCAGCATTCCTGGTATGCTAGTTGGTATTTGTAGTATACCAGGTACTTTCATCCCACCCACTTCCTATTTACCCCCTTCCTAAACCTCTTCCCAGCTCTAACATAGGCTTTATGCTCTTCTCATTAACTGCAAGTAGCTTACTTCGTTTTTGTGGACAAGTGGTGTAACTTGTAAATCATATCTGCCATACTTCCCCTTCCATTTACCGCCAACTGCACCTTAACTCAGGTCATGGAGGAAAAGTCCCACACTTTGAATCTGATACCTCCACTTCTACTAAAGGCCTCTCTCCTGTTTGTATGAAAGCTGGTAACCTTGATCAACATACCGCCCAGTGCCGATGGTCTGGCCCGGCGCATCATACTCGAGTAGTCGCGTCACACAGCATCACACGGTATTCGGTGAGAACACATTCTGGATCCCATTCATCAACTGTTCAACATAGGATTCGTTCCAATATCCAGCCCATCATCGCCTCCGGCTCTATCTTAAACTTGGCAAACAGCGGTATTTGGAACTCCCAATCGGAGAGAAAGGGAAAAAAGAGAAAGAAAAAGGGGGGGAAGGGAAAAGGCAAGGAAAGCAACCACCAAAAGGGAAAATGATGACTTAATTACTATATGATACAAGTACAAGACCGCGATGGTAATGACCCCAAACCAACCACTACCGCACCGTGAACAATCGCTCGAACGATAAAAGTAAAAGGGAAAAAGGGAAGAAAAAAGAAAAAAGGCCATTTTTAGAAAAGCGCCCTTTTCTATGCAGATGGTCTACTCCAACTGCGCTCTACAACCCCCCACTTCCATGACTCTCATCCCCCATCACTTTTTGTTTCCTGCTTCATCTCATTTCACCTCATCCGCCTCCCCTCATAAAATACAGCACGTCGCCCCCGACTTACGCCCCGTCATCACTTTTGCCGGTGTTATTCGTTAGAGGTCGTAATAACCTTTCGCCGTTATTTCCGGGAGTTAAAGAAAAGGTATAGAAGAGGAAATAAAAGAAATATAAAAAAATACAATGAATAATTGACGTAGAAAATAGAAGGATAAGAAACAGCAACCTATGAAATCGAGATCCAAACGGTAATAATAATAATAAAAGACAAATCGCACCGACCCTAGACCCACTATACACCCACAGACAAAGTAAAATAAAGGACAAACCCCACAAAATTTCCACATGACGCCGTTGAGTTCGCTTGCTATGCCTTCAAATATGTAGATATAACGGGAAAGGGGAGGATAATGAATGGGAGACTACGAGAGAGAGGTTGGAAACATGCAAGAAAGAGGGGGAATAAAATGTAAAAGAATTGAGAGATATAGTGAGGGAGAAAAAAAGAAAAAAGGACCAACACCCTAGAACTATAGACAAGAATAAAATAAAGGAGTCATGAACCTAGCCCAACCCGGTTTCAGACACCGTTCCAACCATTATGTGGGGTTTGCCCCCGCCGCCTTTCTTTCGGCCCGTTCGTTCTCTATCAGTTTGGCAGAAAACTCCGCCAGCGCCTGCCATGGCTTCTCATGATGGGGCCAGAAGCGCCAAACGACATACCTGGATGCATTAGCGAGGGTTCCACAGCTCTATCATAAACCATGATCGCTTACCAAAGATTTTGGTGAACATTCTTCCCGGCATTCTCAGTTCTCTCGAGTTTGTTGATAAACTTGCCGACTGCCAGGAGATTTTCTTTCAAAACCTTAAGTCTGTCCGTTTTCTGGAGCTCCTTGACATGCTCAAGAGCTTCCAATTTGCGACGGACGGGGCGCAATTTACCCTATAGTTTCAATTAGTCTAGCTTCGAATGAAAAAGAGGGAAGGAAGGAAGCACCTCAGCCACAGATTCCTCCGCGGTCAATGGCCTATTCACTTCGGTGATATTTCCATTGCCCTTCACATTAGCCTTAGGAGGCGGCGGGGGCGTGGCCTTTCTCCGGTTCGCGCTGTCGGCTTCATGACAATCGATCCTGCGCTTTTTCGAGGAAACAGAAGCCTTGTCCTGATTGCGCCCCTTCTCCTGATAGCGGGCTTTATCCTGGTAACGCTCCTTCTCCTCGTGGCGGCCTTTATCCAGATAACGCCCCTTCTCCTCATGGCGGCGCTTTTCAGGACGATGCGTCTCGGAACGGTGTTTTTCAGGGCGATGTGTCTCGGGACGGTGTTTTTCAGGGCGATGTGTCTCGGGACGGTGTTTTTCAGGACGGTGCTTCTCGGGACGAAGCTTCTCATTCGAGTCAACCGTCTGGTATCTGTACTTCCTGGGTGGCGCGGGTGAAGCTGATGAAGAGACACGATCCTTCTTACTAACTCTATCAACTGCAGAGGCCCCATTTCTCTTTTGTGGCTGGCGAGGGTTGGCATCTGGCGATCTCCTGTGTCTACCTGCAGGAGGCGCTGCGATCGCAGCTGCTTCGAATCGGGTTTTCATCACTCCAAGCAAGTAATCTGCTCTGCGGACAAGATGGACTGCTCCAGGTGATTTTGCCGCTTCGTCTTTCCTCCCAATCCGATGCTCCTCTAAGAAGAATTTATCGCCCATCCCAAGCTCAGGATCATCACGTATCAAGTTCCAACTTCCATAGCCATGTCTAGCGATGCCAACACAAAGCATGGCATCTTCACGAGTGCCCCACTCGCAGGCCCAATTATGCACAGGTTTGACATCCTCGATTCGAAACTTCAGGGGCTCGCTGAAAGATGCAACAGCTCTACGAAGCTCCTTCAATTCTCTAGGCCTCTCGACCACTGTCTGAGCATTGATATTTGGGCACCCCTTATAGGTGAACAAGATAGCCTGCTTTGACTTTTTTCCTGTGCCATCATCGATAGCACGTTGGCGCGCAATCGCTTCCTCCCCCATTCGGGTCATGTCGGCGATAGTTTTCTTGACCAAGTCTGGATCACGATCCTCCAATCCGCAACCTTTAACAATCTGTTTCCAGCACTGCTCAAGGCAACCATACCGGGCGTAGGCTCGATAGAGGTTTCTGATTTCAGGCCCAGTAAGAGGTCGGTGAGGGTCCTTCTCGGGCTCATCTTCTTCACTATCGATATGGGCAGCGGAAAGCTCCTTGGCTCGCCTCTTAGCTGACCGTCCCTCAAGTTCTCCATTTGTGGCCGACTTCCGTTTTCGTCTCGCATTCATATCAATTTGCTCTTTCAAAAACGCTTGCTCCTACGAAGATGTTAGAAATATTGGAGGGGCCAGCGCTAGTTAGATTGAACATACCTCTTCCTTTTGTTCCTCAGACTTGATAGCATCTAATTCCTCCTTAGGGATGATATCATCCCATGAAACTTCGGCCTTAAAGTCGGTTACTTCAAACTGTTTGAGAAATTCATCTCCTCCTTCACCACCTAGGCCAGGTTCAATTTGAGTAATGTGATCTTCGGCATTAAGGAGAATATCATCGATCTTGAGCTCCTCCAATTTTTTCTGGTTATCGGTAGCCTCAAACATTTTCGACGCACGAGCCTATGATACAAAAAAGTTAATCAGATTGGCTGTGAGAAAAAGGGCTAGTAAAAAGGCTTACCTTGAGAATTGCAGAAAGTTCAGCTGACTCTAATCGATCTGGCTTTTTCTTGACCTTGTCCGTGATGCCTTTATCAGTGACACCAAGTGAAATAACCAAGTGCTCAAGAATCATCTTGTTTCGGGCGCGTTCCAAGACCTCTTCCTCGATTGTGTCTATAAAGGAATATTAGCCATGTCGAAAAGGTGGTAGCGAAACAGTCACCTTTTGATACCAATCGATACACCATTACATGTGCCTTCTGGCCTATACGATGAGCACGAGCCATTGCCTGCAGATCAGCCTGAGGATTCCAGTCCGAGTCAAAAAGGATAACAGTGTCTGCTGTCATCAAGTTAATCCCCAGGCCGCCAGCACGCGTACTCAGCAAAAAGCAGAAATCTGGACTATCCGGTGCGTTGAAATGATCAATAGCAACCCGACGGGGCCCGGCTGCAATTGTCCCGTCAAGGCGCTGAAAGGTGAACCCCTTAAGATTAAGATAATCGGCAAGAATATCTAGCATATGCACCATCTGGCTGAATATCAGTACGCGGTGATTATCTGCCTTAAGCTTCGTGAGCAATTGGTCTAATAGAACCATCTTTCCACTACTCATAATCAATGCCTTCAACACATCTTCCCGCCTGTTGCTGCCGCCGAGGATACGCTGCTCCGCAGGCGGGAACATAAATGGGTGGTTGCTTATCTTCTTCAACTCCATGACAATATTAAGTAATGATTGTTTTGGACCTGTGGCACCAGCATTTAAGGCCGCATAATTGCGGGTAATGATTGCCTTATAATACTCGGTCTGAACATCCGAGAGTTCAACTCGAATAATCTTCTCTGTTTTCCCAGGCAACGATTTTTCGACTGATTTCTTAACGCGTCTGAGCATATAAGGTTTTAAAGCTTGTTGCAGTTGTTCAATTTGTCGGCCAGCATCCTTAGATTGGAGATCAACGTCATTCTCTATGCTTATCCTACCAGGCATGAGAAAATCGACCAACGCCCCCAGCTCTTTCAGGTTGTTCTGCAATGGGGTTCCGGTAATAAGGAGACGGCAAGGCGCTTTGAAAACATTCAGCTTGTCATACAAGGCAGATTCTTTGTTCTTGAGCCTATGAGCCTCATCAACCGCCAGAAACTGCCACTTAATGTTTCCCAGGGTAGCGAAGTCGTTCAGAATGTATTCGTAGGTTGTAACCATGCAGTTAAACTTGACCTTCGTCATTCCAGGATCTGCAAACATTTCGTATTTGCGAATTACTTCCCGCGCTTTTCCTGTGCCAGTATAGACTATAAAATTCATATCTGGCGCCCAGTTCTCCAAGGTTTCGGCCCATGATGGTACCGTAGATAAGGGCACAACAACCAGGAATGGTCCATGTTGATGGCGGTCATGGCGAAGCTGAAGAAAGGTCAGAATCAAAGTGGGCGAGACAGAGTAGCACAATTGGTTACTTACCCAACTCATAAAGGCGACTGTTTGAACTGTCTTCCCAAGGCCCATCTCGTCTGCCAATATTCCATTGTTGCCATTGGTCCAGTTATAAGCCAACCAGTTCAACCCCTTCATCTGGAAATCACGTAACTCTCCTCCCTTGATATAACAGGGCTGGCTCTCGAGTTTCTTGTAGGGCCGGCGGGTCCTTACATCGCTCTCAGACTTCTTCGAATATGGAAGGGTCTTTTCGCGGGTATGGTATTTGTCGATTTCATCAGGGGCGATTTCTGTGACCAACTCGGCGGTCTCCCAGGTACAATTTTCATATGCAAGGCGCTTCCCTAAATCAAAAAAAAAAGGGCGATAAGCATCTGTTAAGAGAGGATTTAATGTCACATCAAACTCACATTTAATCATGTACTCCTGGTTCCCTTCTTCACTGACTTGGTCTCCAATGACCCTCTCGACATGAACAAATTCAGCCAGAGATTCACGTAATCGCTCACGCTCCAGGGCCATGTTCTCAACTTCTTCCCTGGTGATATGCGGGTTGGTCCTAGCGTAATAGTCCTCGATGACGACCTTTTTCATGTAATTGTCAAGCTTCCTAATTCCCTTACATCCAGCCAGTGCCTCAGCCGTCTCCCAGGTCGAGTGATAATGCGATAGGCCTTGCCATTTGATCTATAAAATCAGTGAGAGGTGCGGTGGTTGGCCAATTGGACGAAATAACTTACATAAAATTCAAGTTCTCCTCGCTCCATGACCGGATCGGTTGAGTCTGCCGACAGAATTAGCTATAATCACTCATAAGCTCCTAAGAACCCCTACCTATGCCCTCACGAGGCCGATGGTCGAGTATCGAATCAATGCCTCCTACATCTGCGCCCGGATCCGTGCATTCGTAGGCAATGGGACCATCATCCTCCTCCTCGAAGTCGTCATCTCCGTCTTCATTATAACTGGTAATTTTGGCCGCCTTACGAGTCGAAAACCGGAGACCATCTGCCGAGGGCGCATCAGAAACTACAACGCGTCGACGCTTGCCCCTTGGCTTTAAAGTTTTTCGAACCCCATAATCATCCTCGTCATCACTATCCCCGGACTCGTATCCAAGAGCTGGAGTATTACGCTTGGAAGCTAGGAAACATTAGCTCGATTCCTCCCTTTCACAGCCAATTGGAATAGCTAACACTTAGACGACCGAGGGGCAGTAATCGTCCTCCGTCTCTTGCGATTACTCTTGGGTTCCGAGTCATCTGAATCGGAAGTAGTATCAACCTACGGAAACTATCAGCAAAACTCTTTCCGAAAGCTACAACCGCATGAGCCACGACGTCAAAAAAAACATACCACCGGACGAGCAGCAGGTCGGGCACGTTCCTATATGAATTGGTCAGCCTGTGCTTCATTAGAATATCTGTAGCAGGTAACCTACGCTCCTGCGCAGGCCATAAAGGTCTGGGTTCTCGTGAAAGTCGTCAACGGGTTTCGATTTCGCGGCTCGCCTCAAACTCCCAGCACTCTTGACAGGAATGTCAGAGTCGTCAGAGTCATCATTATGGTCATCCGCTGCTTCTTCCGCTGGGGTCTCTATCTCATAGTCCCCATCTTCGGATTGGCCACCATCATCACCCTCATCAGATGAGGCGCTCGAAACCACCTCGTCCTGATCCCCGGATTCGGGAGTAGAGATTGATTCCTGCTGGGCTCCCGCATCCTCCTCAGGGTCAGATAAGGGTCCCTCGCTCGCCGAGGAGCTTGCAGGCGACATGGTATCATTGCCATTGGTGTACACAGGATCCGGATGCGTCATGGTAGATGTCAGGACGGCCGGAGGTGAGACTAAGCTCACACTACCTGCTGTATTCGAGCGCCAGCATCAGTAATGGGGCCAAAAACAGTGAAGGGAGAAGCGGAAAGCTAAGGAAGGTCACGGTGGACGAGGCGACTAAAATGAGGGGCTCATCAATGGCATAGAGGCCCGAGATGAGCTTCTACGATGCTTCGGGGATGCAGGACTCGATGTTGATGATAACCCGAGATGGAAAGTACCGGGGGGTCAAAGGGGTCACGACAAGGCTACAGGGGAAAGGAACAACAGTAGGCAAAGCAACATGACGGTGCAAGACCCGACAAAGCATTCGACATACTTCCATAGACTTTAACAGTCAAGGAGCATGTTTTAAAGGGCGGGTGTTCGGAGTGGGTAAAAGAGCGAGCGGCAGGAATAAGATGGATGACCAGGGAAAAATGCGGCAGCAACAACGCGAACCGAAAGGGACACGAGCAGACTTACAAGCCATAAGTATATTAGCCTAGAGAAGGCAATATTACTGAAAGAAAAAAATAATGTCGATATAAAAAGAAGAAAGTGGTTATTGGAGAAATGTTGTGGTGGTTGAATGGGTGGATGTAGTGGTTGATGAAGATCGTGTAGCGGGAAAGCTGTGGGGGTGTTAGGTAGACGAAGAGAGAACGACCAAATTGGGGGGGGGGAGAACGAATGTGTCTTGCGTGGGAAGGGAAGGGAGGGAAGGAACGGGCTAGACTAGGGTATGAAGAGCAGCGGCGGCAGCAAAGCAACGAGGCAACAAAAGGCCCAGGAAGAGCACGCCAAAAATGAACCTTCCTTATTTCATCCAATCAGGGCTTCCAAACTTATCAGATTTCCAATTGTACGACGCCAAAACATGGGCACCAGCCACACTTTGGAGGGTTTATCAGATCAGATCTCGTTTTTTTTTTTCGTGCAGAACGGGACAGATCCGCCGCTGTCCGCACTGTCGAGCACAATACGATTGCGGTATCCTACTGTACTTGTACCTTGCTGCGCCAGAAGCCCCGGCTGTCGTTTATTCCTTTTCCCTTCCTCCGCCTCCTCTCGCTTCCCTCACTCTTTGGCCGCTTGGAGAGATAGATAGAGAGAGAGAGGTTGTACTCGTACTGTACTGCACCGTACTGCACCGTACGGCACATATTCCCCTCTCATTAGTTACTACTATACGGCATCGGTGCTTCATCTAGCTTCCTCCTCCTCCTCCTCCTCCACCACCCAGACCACCCAGACCACCACAGCCATCCCATCTCATCGCTGCGCCTCCACCCCCATCATACCCAGCTTCCAAGCCCCAAGCCTTAGCCGATACCACGTACTCAATATCAAACTTTGTGCCATCCCTAATACTTTATTGTCGCTTCCTTCATCGAACCCCGCCCCCCCCCCCCCTTATTAAACACCACCTACACTTTTGCATTCTAACCTCTCGTCCCTCGTCAGCCCAAAGAAAGACAGCTCTTCTCCTCCACCCTTTCTCTATCAAAATGGCATCACCAGATCGCCTTCGTTTGATCCGTTCAGCGCGAAATTACCATATTTGTGGCCGCGTGGTAAGAAATCCTGCATCCCGCTACATCTCTACAATCATCACTAACATCCTTCTCTAGCCTCTGGTTAATCTCGTCGCACTCTTTGTCGAGATCGTGGGGTTGGCCCGCGTAGCTATGCAATATGACCTGCACTTTAGCACCAAGCCAATATTAACCATGATGATTACCAACTCGGTACAGTACCCCCCTTTTTTTTTCGCTTGAAATGGCCTGAACCTGACCTTCTAGGTGCCCTTAAGCTCGACTTGAAAGCTAATAGTAAATTCGCTATGCCAGTTGCTAAACGGAGTGGCAGATACCATTGCCCAAACAGTTACTTCCATACGAGCTAAAAACCGCAGACCCCGAGATCTTGGCAAGAAGGATAGCATTTCGATAGAAATCCATGAGCTGAATGAGAAGGGGCCTTTGCCTACCCACCGAGCAGAACTCCTGGCCAGCCCACCATCGCCCTTTGACTTTGAACGGCTGGTGAGATACATGGCATGGGGTGTGTCACAGAGCGTTTCTAACCATGTAAATAATCGCTGACCCTATTGTCCCCAGGTTTCCTCATTGCACCACTGCTGTTCAAATGGTTCGGCTTTCTTTCAGACACCTTCCCCATTACGGAAACCAGTAGAACCGCACCGGCCCTCTGGCGTGTGGCCATTGATCAACTCATCTGCTCCCCTATCTGTAAGTCCTTATCTGACAAGTTTCTGCTGAACCATCCTAATAATCATATTCGTGATTATTAGCCCTTGCACTCTTCTTCACCTATATGACCCTAGCAGAGGGAGGTGGAAAAAAGGCTGTCATTCGAAAGTTCGATATGGTTTACGTTTCAGCTTTGTATGCATCCCTTATATTATGCTCATTCTAAATATCCTGGCTTATCAAGCGTTCCCAGGAAATCCAATTATATTCTATGGCCTGCTGTCCAAATACTAAACTTCCGAATTGTTCCCCTCCCATTCCAACTGGTTAGTTTGGAACCATATTTCATTCAGCACGCCACAAACAGACTAACCTTTGTGCCTACAGCCTTTTGCCTCGACCGTTGGAATCGCCTGGACAGTGTACCTTTCGCTCACAAACGATGCCGCAGATTAATGGCTTATCGTAGACTTCTGCCCCATTCCCCGTAGACTCGGTCCACGAATCCTCTAAAGACATTCCAAAACCAGATCTCCCCCGTCCGACTCACGGCTAGCAGACCACAAAAAAAAAGTCCATGCTTTCTTTCCATTCTCATCATTTTCATTTTCCACGCTTTCCTTTCTCGGGTCCATTGTTTGCATATATAGTGGGATAAGGATAGGGTAACAAAGTCAAATTCTTTTTGTTTATCATCGTGTATGTTACCCCAGGGAAACCTTGGACTAGCCATTCCTTCTATGCTATCCTCAACTTCATCGGCTGCTGAGCCTGCCTATCCGCTGTTCATTTGTCACTGTTGGTGTTAGGTACAATTTATCCACAAAACTACAGGTGGGGGGAAGGCGGGCCCGCATCTCTCAGGAATCTGCATCCTCTATTGCTCAAGCTACTCATACACATCACATTGTACCGCCGGCGTGAGGTTGAAGTCCCAGCAGAGCCTCATCGCTCCACTCGTCGTCGTCGTCCTCCTTAGTCATGCAAAGCTTATTTCGGGAGAGACATCGCATGCATAAGAATATCGTACACCACAGCCGTCGCCTCCCATCGCCATCTTGAACAGCGAAAGCGCCGGAGTGTTCCAGGAATAAGACGGCGGTAAGTTAGCTGTGGAGCGGTACCGGTGCTTGTAAGAACTCAGATGATTGAACTTGAGCAAAGATCTAATTAGGATATGGCATGCCAAGAGAGGTTACACAATGTCACTTTCAGACTTTAGTTATGTTCATTCTCCTTAATATAACAATATATTGCTTTCGTTGTTCTCCTTATCTAATCCTATCCCATCCTCCTTCAAATTTATAATTTTTAAATTCAAACTGTCTTCCTGCCACTAGTCTTCAATACCTTTAATCAGGCAAGATGTATCAATCCTCTTTTATAGCCGCTTTGTGATTAAAACAATCACTTACGGTATTGGCAGTAAGCGCGTAAGAACTTGAAAAGCTTTTGCGACAACCTCAATATAATCCTGAAAAAGAACCACCATCATACCTCTCCTACTTTCCAAGTTGTAAACAAGTCCTCCACCAGTCTATGAAACTCATACTAAGCAACAGGAGGTTTTGGGAATTATAAGATGGAAAAGCCAAGACAAACTATATTCAACCATTAGACCTCCAAAACGCACTTGCCGAACCCTACATAAGTTACCCTTCATAAAAATAGGACATTTCGTGAGCGCTCCCACGGTTGTTCCACGGTAATACAGTAGCATGATACGGCGCACACAACTCTTTGTCCATATCATCACCTGCCGGTAGAGAAAAGAAAAAAAGGTGAACCGAACCGGGGCGCCAGTTTTTAGTTATCCGTCACTATATATGCGCGCCCCCCTCCCATCCACCATCGAGCATTTCAAAGCCCCACCGAATTTCCAGGTCGCATGACACACGCACATGCGCTTGTTAAACGAAACGGGATGGGAAGGGGTGGGATCCGGAACTCATGCCATCGCATAGCTGGTGCTTATACCATACCTTTCCCCATGTGCAGCGGGACCGCAACGATTGTATTGAAAGTATGATAGGGCCGAATCACTTGCCATCACTCACTCGGCAAGTCCGGCAAGGTTGATGGCCCGGGTCCCGCTGAGCTTTGTTGCTGCTCGCGGGAAACTCGCTGTATGCCGTCTATGTTATTAATTTGGGGTGCCGTGGCAAATTATTCATGACATCTCGTGTGGAAAAGTCGAGGAGGCCATTTCAAGCGTGGTACTTTACTCAAAAACGCACCCTACCGTGAACCCAATAATGGTTACTCGATGGATGAATGAGGGAACGGGCGGGCTTGATCGATTGAAGGTGTTCACTCGATATAACAGCACTTCCCAAGCCAACTCGACTCTACGTTACTGCGAGAAGCAGAGATATCGCAACCAAACCCACCTTCTAGTACCTTGGCACCTCGACGACTTATTGTGCATTTAAGAGGAAAGAGTATCGCACCATGCCCGCCACAGCACAACGCTACAAACTACGATAGCTTACAATCATGCTCCCCTCCTGGCCATCCCATTTATCGATCACTAAATTTGCATCCAATCAGCAGCCAAGAAGATCGGAGCTTTACTGTATTGGACTGAGACATTCGGCTTAGTAATTGTTGGTATCGTTCCTGATATCCTCCATTTCGTCACTACAGCAGTCTGCCGTTTCAGTCTTCTCCTCACCTGCTCTGCCAAGTAATTTGACCATAATTATAGTGCACAAAAAAGGGCATTTTAAGAATCACCTGTGATAATAGAAAAGAAAAACAGATACAGTGGTAGGGGTGGCTTAGTGCACCGTTTTATAAAAGTAATTGCATGTACGAGCGCAGGTTTAACATCAAGGTTTGAGTAAGGAAAGAAACAGGCGAGCAGAAAGCACACGAGACAAAACAGCAGAGGTAGAGTACGGGACGACCGGGACAATATAACACGAAAGGAAACGGGGAGGGGCAACATTAACAAGAACCTCCCAAAATTAACCCTTTGTCCACATTATTAAGAAGAAAAAACTTATTGAATGAGATCCAGCGTGAGAACCCGTCCCTTACCCAACTACCCTCCTTCGATGATTGTGTGGCCATCCATCATGAGCATTTATTGAATCGTCGGACATTACGGAGTAACAGAGGTGGCAATTTATCTGGTAAACACGACAGCTCCGGTCAGGCAGGTCAGGTGCGTATCATCGGGGAGCCATGCGTCAGCTCTGACGACGTATTTCCCCTAAGATATTTATCATTAGTGAGGGGAACCGAAAAGAGTGGGCGTGCTCTATAGAGTGTGGGGGATAGAAACTTACAGGAGGAATTTCCCGGGGGACATTAACCACTTTGGTTAGTGTTTGTTTCCCTTTATCAATCGGGCACTCGAGCTCGACTTCTTTGACATGATCACAGAGATCCAGAACCTCCCTGATCAATGTGATGAGGCCATATTTGACAGAAACCTCGACATAAGCGCCCTTGCTGACTACGTTTTTGAGCATGCCAACTGCCTTAATAGTGAGTGGTTGGCCACTAGGGATGAATTCTTGTCAGTAGCCAGATAAAGCCAGGTGGAGGGGGAGAAAGGGGAGGTATAACACACGGGACGGGTGGATTCGGGGTCAAGTCGACCTCCTCGATGATAAGGGCATCCCCGGAGGGGTCATCAGTACAATATTGCAGAGGATTTTCCCCAGGAATATTTTTGGGCTCGCCCGTCAGCGACACTTGGTTGCCAGCGAGCTGTTGGAACAGGTTACCAGCGGACACGGACGCCGCAAGCAGAGATATGAGAGGGAGGGTGGAAAGCCTCATGATGGTCTCAGTCGCCCAAGAATTCTATCGGAGAGTTGGAGAAAAAAAAAAGATTGGTGATGGTTCCGTAGTGGTACGGTAGTGGTGGTGGTGGTTGAGGTGGAGGAGGAAGGAAGGTGAAAGGGAGAGTGGGCGGTCAGTGTGTCGACTTTATCAAAAGCAAGGGAGAGGCTGGGGGAAGGCGGATGCGGCATTGGCAAGTGACGCCACGGCTGGCGGAAGCGCCAAGCTCAGAACCTGCAGCCCGGCAGGAGCGTCAACCCAACTCCACCCCTCCCCATCCTCATCACTCTAACTCGATCGATTAATCCATCCTGACATCAAGAGAAGTCTTCTCTAGTTTCAACTCGCCTCCCTCATTGTGAATTCCATTTCCCTATGGCTTCTGGATACGGCCTCGATGGTGGTACGTTGGTACTTGCTCTAAGAAAAGAATCACTAGCGGTCCCGCCCCACACTGCAATGATTAGAGACTAATTTTCGCTACTAATTATAGGTGTTAGTAGGGTATATCCGCTCCTCCCTCGCCGTACAGTTTTGGAGCTCATGTTGACATTATGCCCTAGTGCTTTCCTTTCTGGCAGGACCTGTTGTCCTGCTATGTGGTGAACACTGGGCCTACAACAAGCGATGAAGGGAAATGGAAATGTGTCCCGCAGAGAGACGATTACTACGAATGCCTCCACCACAAGAAGGAGGTCTGTAGGCCAGAGTGAAATTATGGCACGAATATTGAGTTGCATCTGACTGACCCCACAAAATAGATGCGAAAAACCCAAGCGATAAAGGCTGCCTACAACCGCCGTCTCAAACAGGATCCGAATTTTGATACCCGGAAACCGGAAGGAGAAGCAGACGTTAGGAGTTTAGGGTTACTGCAGAAGAAGTAAAATTGCCGTAATGAGAATTGTGTGCGACCACTGGTTGAGAGAGAGAGATACGTGTAAATTAATTAATATACGTGCATCAGATCTACGATACTCCCCAGCATTCACTGCCGTGCCAGAAAGGCCCCCAATGCCCCATACACCTTTGCTCCTGGAGGCGTACCACTGCGATGGAGGTGCTGGCTGCCCAAATCGCGCGCACCTTCGCCAATATAAAAACTTGGAGGAACATATATAAATTCGAGTTTCAGACTCTAGGTTATTAGATACAAGTGCTAGCATTACTTGACGGTAGACTTTCCCATCATACAGGCAAGAAAAAACAGAAACATCCAAACTCCACATACAATGCATTGAAACCTGCCATCTATGGATGCAACAGACAAAAATCACGTCACAGTTCATAATCGTCATTCCACCCCAAACTATCATAAATGGAGATTTCCTCATCTCCACCTGCAGCACCTACTTGCAGAGTCTGCTTGACGGGGGTTTCACGAATGGAGCCAAACAATTTGACACCGCCATCTGGTGAGGACTCAGGAGTCTGTGCGGGCTTAGAGCCCAATACAGAGCACGAAAGGGAACGGGAAAGCCCGCTGTTGTTTTTCGGCGTAGCCAACACGATGGAATTGCCAGCTCCAAGATCGGTACCCATCGATCTTGGCTTCTTCTTAGGTGTAACGAACATACTTTTGGCGGGGCCCAAGGGAAGTCTTGGTGCATTCTCTTCAAGTACCTCAAAGGGGCTAGTAGACGGAACACCATCTTCTCCCATCATCCGCTGCTTTTGCAAGGGGCGGACCGGCGTACTTGCAACCTCGAATTGAGTTTTTGGATTTGCGACTGTGGGTAAGAAGCCATCCTGTGGCGCAGCATCACCCTCATCCTCGAGTAGAGGCGGAAGGTTTTGCTGGGGTTTTATTGTCCTCCTGCGCTTCGGGGTTGCCATAACTTGGACATTTGCTAACAGACCCCCGGGAACTTTTCTCGGCCCTGTTGGAGAGTTAGCGAAGGGCATATCTTCAAAATTCAAGGATGCTATACTCCTATTGGGGCCAGTTGCAAGTCGCTTTTTAGCATCCTCAACAATATCAGCTGCAACTGCGGTACGATTTGGCTTTTTCAAGGTATTGATTGCATCCTTTAATTCTTCGTCTACCTTCTTTTTTTGTACCACTTTCGAGCTGATCTGTACCTGTCTTTTGACAAAACTCTTAGAATTCAAAGTTCCCCCACGGATGTTTGTTTTTGACACAGATGCTGCATCTGCTGCAACAAGCGCAGCCAGAGTATCCACGCTTGCCTCTCTGGTGGCATTGGTAGCAGCCGGAGCAGTGATGGAGCGAGTGAAGCCTGGCACTTTCTTCGCAAGTTTTCGTTTATCCTTATTTGAGTTAAACGGATCCCTATTGCCACGAGCAATTGACGAGCCCGATCGACCCCCGCATTTTTTGTTGATTGATTTGCACTCCTCTGGAAGTTTAGAGGCATAACTTTCAACTGTTAGCTTGTCATCCATTGCAGAATATACGGTGGCTATACAAAGCGAGCACAACCTCAACACAAAAATGCCTGAGGTGGTCATGTTCTTTATCCACAACGAGTTTTTGTTCCGTGGATTCCTCTTCGGGGCCTTCGGATATTGAGCCAATAGACCTCCAGATACATAGACGGTCAACCAGTAAATCGAGTAGTAGAGAATAATTGGGTGCATCAGTCCCAGTCTTATTTTTGCCCTTGCGCTTCGAAGATTTTTTTTTCTTTCCAGACGTCCTTTCTTTGGTTACATCCCAATCTGTTAGTGTAATTTGGTCTCGCTGTAAAGACATTATCTCAAGTAAGATAATTATTTGCAACTCAGTTCTATGATGAGGTCAGCAGGCAAAAAAATAACGATCGGGTATGCGTGCATGCATACTCCCGAATTTTGAGTTCTTCGACTCTCCGCTTCAGCCATTGGTCACCAGCCTGCACTAATTTATCCTGAAACGCGGCACTTCTCCACTCTTGTACATATTCTTCCTCGCCGGCGCGCAGCACTTCATTTTCTTGAACCTTCTCTTCAAGGGCTATCCGGGGGATCACACTGCGGAATTTGATGTCCATTTTCTCAAAAGGAAGGAGCATAGTCTGCAAGAAAGCGATCAATTCCCCATCAGGCGCGGCGGAAAGTTCCGAAGAGTCACCACGCACAGCAACTCGAGCGCGAGACAGAGTTGATTTCGCAAAGTACGCAAGCGATGTCTTCCAAACACCGTCAACCAATATACGAAGACTCCAAGCTCAAATCGGTCACTCACTTTTGCAATATAAAGAGTTTGGAAATACTGTTTCCTCGCATTCCCAAGAATATCAGAGAGCGTCGGGGACGCAAACTCTTCCGTTAAAGCTTCAACCCCCGGCGAGGGGGGTACCGGCACCCTAGTTGGGGTTTGTCTGTGAAACAAATCCATCAGTATTCAATACATCCGGCAAACGACGATGGAGACCAACAGTGATGTCTGGTTGCCTCGAAGAGGTTCGGAATCAGGAGAACCCATGGCCAAAGTGCCAACAGGATCCGGTGATGATAGTAAGCCCTCCACCGTGCAATCGCTAATCCTCAAGTGAGACCACCATTCGCCACCCAATCGCCCGTCTCCAACTCCCTCAAACTCCAATTTCAGAGGTTCACGCGGGGCCTTTCTAGCCAAGGCCACAGTTTTCCTCACATCCCTCATTTTCAGTTGCGTTGACAACTTAAAAACAGCGTACACCCCATCCCGAACCTTCTCAATAGCAGTCAACTGTCTCTCCCCGTCAACTTTAGCTACCAGTATATTCCCGGGAACCTCTAGCACCGGTAGATTACTGGCAAAGGAAAAAAGACGCGAGGGAGTTCCGGCGAGCCATTGCAATGGAATGAAAGATCGGGGTAGAGCAACGGCTGGAGTGAGCTTCAGAGAAGAATCGAACACGGATGAAGAATACGGCTATGAGACGAACGGTCAGCCAGAACCCAAAGGATACCAGGGGGGAGACGAGGACGGCGCACTCCTATGACAAAAGAATCCCCAAGAACTACTTTCTCACCCTCGCGCTTCCTCTTACGAGAAGAGGAGGGAGTAGGTGCTGTGCTAGAAGGCGGTACGATATCAAGCGCAGAGGGCTCCATGTGTGGTTTGCGGAGTCTTTAGAGTCAGGAAATCAGAGGTGTAGTTGCATTATCCTCCCACAAGGAGGTTGGTGGGGTTACGCGTGGTGTCGCGCTTCCGTCTCGAAGCTTGTCACACTAACTTAACCCCTAACCCTGTATTGCCTGTTCTAGCTCAACGTTTGTTGGAGAATCACTTCAAAGTGCACAAAGAGATGTGCAATGGCTCTCCCTCTCCCATAAAATACCAGCACTCGAGTAAACCAGACTAGAAATGCTCAAGTAGAGAACTTATTGCTGCCCCTAACCCCAAAATTCGCCCTTAAGATATCGCCCTAGTGCTACAGAGTCCACTTGGGGCATAGTTGCTGTATTGGAATAAATGCAAGCACACCTGAGGAGTCTTATGATGTGAAAGGGAAGCAAGGGAGAAGGGAGGGGGGCCGAGTTTCGGTAAGGCAACCATCCGCCAGAATTAATTTCACCTTGCTTCCCGTTTTATGCCCCCTTCTCAAGCACTGCGGGCGCTCCCGCGAGGTTTTACAGTTGCGGGGGAAGACTGGCAATGTGGGATGCAGATTGCATTGGCAGATGGCTGATTACGAGTGAGCTCTTATGACGCATGGGGCTTCCCCTCGGATTGATTTGATGATCACCATTTTTGGAGATAAGGAATCCTAACTTCTGCGCCTGAGCTGCGGAAATTTATTTTTCTCCGTTAGGGGGATATCC
>Ga0307510_10002332_pt1 | contig 21450 bp, 14 predicted proteins | sample 12_EM_MG_FD_207224 | JGI IMG/M metagenome (GOLD analysis project Ga0307510, IMG submission 207224) | Populus trichocarpa ectomycorrhiza microbial communities from riparian zone in the Pacific Northwest, United States - 12_EM | ecosystem: Host-associated > Plants > Roots > Unclassified | place... | reverse complement strand
TCCATAATGTTTAAAATGAACTGGGGCATGTTTGAAGTTGTCATGTGTGGATTTTCTATTGTAGGATGTTTCTGAAGAACTGAAACAATGAAAATTAAGAGGAAATTCTGCTGAAATTTTGTTAAGAGTTGAGATTGAACTATTTTTTTAAAAAAAAATCCCCAAATTTCTAAAAATATGACAATAATGGTTTAAATGTATATTGAAATGTTATGGTTTAGTGTTTGGCTATAGACCTGGATATTAATTTATGGTAAGCTGTTGTTTGGATGAAGTCCTACACAATAAATAATTATATTTATATTATAGTCTGACGTTTAGACGTAGACTATCGATGTTGAATGTGATAAGTTATCGTTAGGACGGAGTCAATGTTATTGCTTAGTATTATGGTTCTGGGTTATTACAAGTGAGACCTAACTTCTTAAGAGTATGTAAAGCAGAAGATTATTGTAAGGATTGCCCCTTTACCTTTTTAATTATTTAAAATGGTTTGTAATTGTTAGTTTGCATTGAAATTCATATGTGTTGTGTATAATTGCTATCATAAGAGATTATGCTGATAAGACAACACACACACACACACACAACCGCAATGACAGAACCAATAATATATCTTCCTAGGTTAATTATTGCCTGAAAAAACATCAAATTAATGTTTTTTTTTTTTATCATTTTGATGTATTAATGTTATAATAAACAAATTATTTTGATGCATTTTCAATTGAAAAACACTTCACACCACATTACCAAACACGAGTATTTGTTTTTACATGTGATCTCTAAAAAGCATATATGTATTAGTTCTAGGTATCTCTCATACCTTAACTTATGAGAACAACTGTTTCATTTCATAACAAAAATAATATAATATGTATTGATTTCAACAACTTTCATTAATGTCAAGTCTTAATAGAGCATCAACCGATGTTATAGGAATCTTATAATTATAATCACTTTATAATTTTCTTTTAAAAGAATTTTGTTTTAAGAACTTTATTTTTACTCTAGATTTATTAATCAAATATAAAATAATATTAAAGATAAAAAATACTTTTATTAATAATAAATATATTTTGCATGGACAAAATCAATGTCACATGTAACAAATTAATTGGACAAGGGCATATACACTAAGAACACACACACAATACATTGAAACCTAAGGAAATATATTGTTTTCAATATAGATGCAGACTCTTATCATTAATTTACCTCTACATTTGCTTCCAAGATATAGGGACAACTCTTTCATTTCTAGGGTTTATCTCTTTCGCTTCTAGGGTTTATCATAGGGAGTTGGTGAGAGAGAATATATGCTCTTTCATGGATAGGCTATGCCAACCATTAACTATCAAAATTAAACTTGCGTGCTTTATCATGGCCAGGTCATCCTAACCACTGACTTCCAAAATTAGACCCATTATCGAAAACAAATAGGTTTGGTTTTTCTCATAATCTCATTAAAAAACTCCATGAAAAGAGAGGATAAAAAAATAAATGCTTCAACTCATTGCACATAACCAAGACAACCACCAATATAACATACAAAGTAATTAAACTACACAAGTTTACCTTACAAAAAGAAATTCCTAGCACTAGATCCACCTCATATGGTGTATAGTGTAGGAGCCTAACAAATCACTGAAAAACAATTGTTGTAATAGTCTAACAAAAAAACTCACCTATCAAATCAAAGAAAATTTGTTTAATGAAATTAAGGATCCCCTTACCAATAACTGACTAAGAAGATGGAATGGATGGTCGTCCCGTAAAAAAAGACCTAGTTTAAAAGGATGGATTTTGTCTTAAATCATGATAGGTTGAGGATTGATTTGTGAAATACTGGCTTTGTTTGATAATGTGGTTCGATTAGCTTTTTAAAGTGCTTTTTGCTTGGAAAAACATCAAATTAATGTTTTTATGATTATTTTGATGTGCTGATATCAAAATTAAAAAAATTGAAAAAAAAATCACTTTAATGCATTTTCAATTGAAAAACACTCCACACTACATTAATAAACACGAGTGTTTGTTTTTGTGTTATAATTACTTTTCAAAATGCTTTTAAATTGTTTTTCACTTGAAAAGGTATCAAATTGATGCTTATTGGCTTATTTTTTTAAATTATTTTGATATGCTGATTTTAAAAATAAAAAATCTAAAAAATATCATTTTAATATATTTTTATCTAAAAATCTTTTTTTAAAAAAAATATTCTACACCACATTAATGAGCATACTTAATAAATTGAGTTAGGGGTGAGTAAAAAAACCAACAAACTGAGAAAATCGAGAAAATTGAATCATGAAAAAAATTGATTAAACCGATTAGAATATTTTTAAAAAAATTAGGTTCGATTCGGTTTCATAAGCTTAAAATCAAAAAACCGAACCGAACCGGTTTAGTTAAAAATAAACAAAACCGAACCGAACCGAAAAGAACCCATTAGAAAGTAAAAAAAAACCCAAAAAAAATATAATTTTCAGTATTTAATATTAAATTAACCAAACTGAACCAAAATTGAACAGAATCGAATCAAACCGAATCAAAACTGGTCGGTTGGAACCGGTTTTAGATTTTTTATATATTTTATAAAATTTTAGTTTTGTTGTTTTTATAGGTAAAAACCAAAGTGAATTGAAAATAATTATCCTTAAGTGATGTAATATATAAGTTTATTTGATTTGATTTTATTTTATTTTATTATACGTGTGTGTCTGTGTGTCCCCCCTATATATATGTGTGTGTATCGCCACCGGCACGACATCTTGCGTTTAACCAAACCCTATAAATCATCCACGAAACCGGAAAAAAGAAATCTCCGGAAAAACCACGACTATAGTATTAAAGAAAAGAGATGGAAGAGGAGGAAGCAGAAATATACGACGGAGTTAGAGCACAGTTCCCTCTAACATTCGGCAAACAATCAAAATCTCAAACACCTCTCGAACAAATCCATAACACCACTATCCGAAAAGCACCACCCACCTCCGCCGCCAACGCCGAAACCCAATCCTCCTCTTCTAAAGCCTGGCCCGATTCTCTCCGTCCCACACCTAAATCATCCTCCAACCCCACCCCTTCACTTGGACCGCCACCACTGCGGCCTACTGGTTCCAATTCATTCGTCGCCCATGTTTCGATTGGACCTCCTCGACCACAAGCTCGGGGTGTAGACGACGAAGATGATGGGGAAGTTATGGTGGGGCCTCCGCGGCCTCCGCCGGGACTGGCTGCTGCTGATGATGATGATGATGATGAGGAGGAGGAGGAGGAGGAGGAGGATGGTGTGATGATTGGACCACTTCGTCCGCCGGAACCAGCGGATTCGGATGAGGAGGATTTTCTGTATCGGATTCCAACGAGTAATGAGATTGTACTTGGAGGCCACTCTAAGGTAACTCTAGTTATGTTTTGATAAAAAAAAATGGTGAAATTTTGCTCTTGGGATTTTAATTTGAGTGACTGTTTGTCTGTCAGGTTGTTTCAGCTCTTGCTGTAGATCATACTGGGTCTAGAGTTCTTTCTGGTAGTTATGACTATACAGTTAGAATGTACGATTTTCAAGGGATGAATTCGCGTTTACAATCATTTAGGCAGCTTGAACCATCTGAAGGCCATCAAGTTCGTAATTTGAGCTGGAGTCCTTCCGCAGACCGGTTTTTATGCGTCACTGGTTCTGCTCAAGCTAAGGTATGATTTATTTATTTCTTCATGTGGGTATCTTTGGTTATTACCATTTGATCGGAACCACGGCAAGGATTGTGGAACTCTCGTTTGTTTTTGTTTGTGTCTCAGATATTTGACCGTGATGGGCTTACACTAGGTGAGTTTGTCAAGGGGGATATGTACATTCGTGACTTGAAGAATACAAAGGGTCACATTTCTGGATTGACTTGCGGGGAGTGGCATCCTCAAGCCAAGGAGACAATTCTAACATCATCAGAGGACGGTTCACTACGTATATGGGATGTGAATGATTTCAAAAGTCAAAAGCAGGTTTGCTGTTTTTTCAAGTTGCTTAATTCTGCTACTTGAAATTATGATGAGTTCCATACAACCATTCTGTTTTGGGGAACTTGGTTTCACTTCATTTGACAGTCAACGAAGCTGTTTTAGTGGCTCCTAGGATGCTTTTTTGCATGTGCACTGGAGGGTTATAATGTTTCTGTTTCCATGTGTGCTTATGGGTTACATTAATTGTGATATATTTGAAAGTGTTATTCTCATTCAACTAGGAAATATATGAAAGTAGGTAAACTAACATTGCAGTTGTTCATTTTAACTAGGTCATTAAACCAAAGCTTGCTCGGCCTGGAAGAGTTCCAGTTACCACATGTGCTTGGGATCGTGAAGGAAAGCGCATTGCCGGCGGCATTGGAGATGGTTCTATACAGGTTTGTGTTTCTGAATTGTGGTTGTCTTCTTTTTTTCATTGAACCCTCTTTCACTTCAGTTATTTCATTTTTCTTGACACACATGTTGCTTAATTTGTATTCATAGATATGGAGCCTTAAGCCTGGATGGGGAAGCAGGCCAGATGTTTTTGTTGAGAAGGGTCATTCAGATGACATCACTTGCCTCAAATTTTCTAGTGATGGACAAATTTTACTCTCAAGAAGCTCTGATTGTTCACTGAAGGTAGTGATGAAACATTCATTTAGAGAGTATTGTGTTTTCACTTCACTAATATATGTTTATTCTCGATACTTATCACACCCTTCTTCATATCTATATTTTCATGTGTTAGGTTTGGGATTTGCGGCAAATGAAAGAGGCCCTTAAAGTCTTTGAGAATCTTCCAAATAACTATGCTCAAACAAATATTGCATTTAGTCCTGATGAGCAGCTTTTCTTGACTGGAACATCTTTTGAAAGGGAGAGCAAAACTGGAGGTGTATTGTGCTTTTACAACCGGGCAAAACTTGAACTTGTTTCAAGAGTTGGTATTTCTCTGACTAGCAGTGTTGTGCAGTGTGCTTGGCATCCAAAGCTAAATCAGGTAACACCAAATGATATATGCTGCTTTATTCTTATTGTCAATATAGGTGGGGTCTTGGATGCACCAAGATATGATATATGCTGCTTTATTCTTATTGTCACTATAAGGTGGTCTTGGATGCACCAAGACATTGCCTGTATGTTTATTTATTTATTCTTGTGCAAATGAGGGATACATTAGTTTTCCTCAACCTAGGAGCATTTGTTTCGTGTAAAATATTTTACAAATGGTATTCTGGTTAAACATTTTACATGGAAAAGATTTTATGATGTTTGGTAGCAATGAAATGAAAAATATGGTGGTAATGGAATTGTGAAAAGAGGATGGTGGTGATGAGGTAGTAGTGTAGAAAGTGACGACAAAAAGAGTGGTGGTGGTATTGGCGTGGTGAAATAGTTGGACAATTGTGAATTGATTGATTTGCGTAAAGAACTTTATGAACTTAAAATATTTTTCAACAAATGAACAAAGTTTATAACAAACACAGGAAAATTTAGTAAAATATTTTACGCAAAACACATACCCCCCTCAGTAGCACTTTTTTTAATACACATGCCCATCCATACAAACTGAAGCCTTGCCTACTTTGTTTGTTTAAAGATCTTTGCAACAGCTGGAGATAAAAGCCGAGGAGGAACCCACGTACTATATGATCCAACCTTCAGTGAGAGAGGAGCTCTTGTATGTGTTGCATCCGCACCCCGGAAAAAATCTTTGGATGATTTTGAGGTGCAGCCCGTCATTCACAACCCTCATGCACTACCCTTGTTTAGAGATCAGCCAAGCCGAAAGCGTCAGCGAGAGAAAACATTGAAGGATCCCCTTAAGTCCCACAAACCTGAACTTCCAATGACAGGACCAGGTTTTGGTGGAAGAGTTGGTGCTAGTAAAGGAAGCTTATTGACTCAATATCTTCTTAAGGTCATGTTTCCCGTCTAACCATTTTCTCATCGTTATTTAATTCTTAATGAAGCCAGCAGGAAAAACTGACATTTGGATTTCATTACAGCAAGGGGGAATGATCAAGGAGACATGGATGGAGGAAGACCCACGAGAAGCTATATTGAAGTATGCTGATGCTGCGGAAAAAGATCCCAAATACATTGCTCCAGCATATGCGCAAACCCAGCCTGACCCAGTTTTTGCAAAGTCGGATTCCGAGGATGAAGAAAAATGATCCAAGTATGATGGTGTGTTTCATTTGCTACTCATTTCCCTATTATGGGATTTATAATATTTTTCCTTAGTTGTGACAATGTAATTGATTGGCATGTCTGAGGAAATTCTTTTCGCTACTTCCGTCATTCTATTGATTTTCAATGCTTTTTATTTGCATGCAAGGTCAGGTCGGTCTGCCTCTACATCAACCTGAATTTTATTTCAGAAGCTGAAACATTGAAGTGAACATCAATGAATATGCAGAGGTATCGTAATTTCTCTCATGCAATGCTCATGGAAGTGATTCCATGAATCACAACCTGGCTTCTACAAAATAGGTTTTTCATGGCTTCTACAAGTTTCTAACATAAAAATAGAGAAAAAAATGGTGAGAATCCGGAAGAGGATCTGCTTTCTTTGCCCATGGTTTATGTATTTTTAGGCTATTTTTGTAGCTTTTGCATCGAATGTTCAAAATATTAGGAATTGGGTGCTTGTGGAGGCATCTGCAAAATCTAAGGCAGTCAAATATGGTTTCAACTAAGGTGATTGAACTTGTAGAATACTCTGATTCTTGAGCAGTTTATTCGTGTCTACAAGTGACCAATCAGTCTTGTATATTTGCCATATTAGATATTTTTGTAGCTTTTGTATCATATTGCATGTGTCTTCAACCGATACTAGAAGCAATATCAAAATGTTTCTATATTACGAAGTTCATTTTTCTGTTTTCCTTGCAACTCAGCTAAACATCACCAATGCACGGTTGATGGCTCCAAAAGCCTTTTGTCAGTAACAGCAGTAACCGAGGCCATCATCCTGCATTGCTTAGATTATCTTAGTTATCATCTGGAAAGATTGCTCCGGGGCTTGGAAATGATCAAGTTAGGAGCTCTCATGCTCAAAGCTCGACAAGCGAGAGCCTGACAGCACGGCAAACAGTTGTGTGTCTACGAAATGCTGCAAACCCAAAAACCATTGAAAGCCAATTCGAAAATCAAGACTGCAAATCAGCTTGTGAAAAGATTATAGAGGTTTTTATCTTCGAGTCAGCAGGTTTGTGCTGTATACCAACCTGCAAGAGAAAAAAGCAGTATTAAAACGTTCTGGATAATTCTATTTTATGGATGGTACTTCTCGTAGCTAGCCTCCAATATCCTATTTTATTTGACTGATTAACTCGAGTTACTAACACGAAGGATTAGATAAAGCACGTTTCATACAAAATGTTCACCCCAAGTCCTAACACAAACCATTCCGACCCCATCACACCTGTATACATGGAGGCCAGATCAACAGCTCCAAAACAGAGAAGTTGCTGTAAGGTCTTGTCACAGCACCTGATTGATTCCTCCTTTGACCGAACCCCTTATTCAATGGCTCCCAGTAAACTAGCATATGATACATCCCAGTCAATGGCCATTGACTGACAAGTATTTATTCCCAGTAATTCTAAGTTTACTACAAACTGACAAGGATGTTGTTACATGGAACAAGATTTTTGAGTCTTCATATTTATCAAAAACTGGCACCAGCCACCAGCCCAATGCTTGGCCAACAATAGAACTTTCCGCCATCACTTGATACCAGTCTCTATCCTTAAAAAAGTGAAACCTTAAAAAAATGAAATGAAGTCTTTACTCATTTCAATCGAGATCAGATAAAACCAAACCTTATACGCATCCAGCGTAATGATTTGGATTTCCAAGAGATTATGTTTTGCAAGTACATGACAAGCGGATTTACTATCAACTATTATTCATGCATATAAAATATAGCGCAATACATAATTTTGAGTGATAGTTTTTCCATTTTCATGTTTTTGAATTGTTTGGTCATCTCTTTCAAGGCAAATTGCTTAGAACATGATTCCAAACAAACTACCGATTCATTTCCTTGAAATCGCAAACAAAAAGATAATTGGTTATGAATTTCTTCAATTTAACTATTAATTGATCCTAAACTTTGATTTTCTTGCAATTTTGTCTCTGATTTCAATCAATTGACTTTGTAAAAATTGAGTTTGGTCCTTTAAAATATCAATTTTCTTGATTAAGCCCAAATTGGACTCCCAAACTTAATTTTTACCAATTAAGTCCCTAAAGAAATTAATTTGATCCATTAAAAGTATAATTAAGTCCTTACACCAAATTAATTCTTAAAAATAATTAAACTTTTAATTCGACCAATTATTAAATCAAATTGACATATTAAAAATCTAATTAAGTCCCTGAACTTAATTTTTTATATACAAATTCATCCAATAACCATTCAATTTAACCTTAGATTTGCATTGTCTCTTACAATAGGGTATGGTTAGGATCCCAATTTTATCCAAAACTCCACCTTGTTTCATTTACATATTTGAAACCTTTTCCAGTATATTTTTGCCTAGTTGTCAGTCTTTTGTTATTATTACTTTTATTTTTTATTTTTTGAAAGGAAAAAAGTAAATTTGGGGGAAGAACCCAAAATAGGTTATAACACTAACGTTTCTCTAGTAGAAAAAAAATTAAATCGTGTGGGGGTTGACCCGATCAACTTAAAGGGTCCAAAGGCAACCTAAAAGATCACTAAGAATATAGTTTGACTAAAAAAAATCAAGATATCTTTTTTTAAAAAAAATATTGCGATGACAATTTATTGGATCGATCTGGGTTAACTTGTTAAATCCACGATTTGGGTCACCATAATAATCTCATATAAAACAAATCAAAACAAATTATGATGCTTAATTCCCAAGCAACCCAATGTTAAAGGATGAAATTAAAAAAAATCAATTAAAAAAAAAAGAACACAAAAAGACCCGAGTTAAGTCGGGTTAACCCGCTAAACCCATGACTTAGGTCATGAGATCTGGATAACTTCATAGAAATTAAATAAAAAAATAACCCAAGTAAACCCGGGTTAACATGCCAAACTTGTGACCTGAGTCATGAGATTGAGATAACCTCATACAAATCAAATCGAAAAAAATTATAAAGTTTGATTCCCAATAAATTCATTTTGGAAAGATGGAATTAGAAAACAAATCAATTTTAAAAAAGGACACAATAAAACCGTTGAAGTCTATTGAGGTTAACCCACAAAATGCGTGGTTCAAGTTATGAGACCGAAATAGCCTTATGGAAAACAAACTGAACAAATCATAAAGATTAATTTCTAATCAACCAAATATTGAAGGATGAAATTGAAAAAAAATATCAATTAAAACAAAAAACTTGGGTCAACTAGGTTGACTCGCTAAACTAACGACATGAGTCATGAGACTAAGATAACCATATAGAAAGCAAGTCGCAACTAATCATGAAACCCAATCTCTAATAAACCAAATATTAAATGATGAAATTAGAGGAAAAAACATAGATTTTAATAAAAAAAAAATCAAAGGCAAAAAATATATTTATTGCAAAAAATAGTGTTTTCTGAGGTGATGCATAGTAAAAGCTTAGTTATGAAACCCGGTCCGGGGGTTGACCAGGCTAAGGGGTTGAGTCCCAGGTCACATAAATTGACTTGGGTCAACCCAGGAAAATAATAATAAAAATGTTTGAGGTTTTAATATCCCATATGAAAAAGTTAAGAAATAATCCATGTGAATGTAGATTATATATATTGTAAATAATGAAGTTTAAAAGATTATTTCAGAAGGTTTTTTATCCCACTTTTTATGTTCTTTTTTTAAGTTGAAATATTTAAACCAAAAAAGATTTCTTATCTCACATTGAAAAACAAAACACAAACATAAAGTATATATACCAGTTGGCTTCCAATCCCACACTGGAAAAATAAAAATCTCTTCTAATATTTATATAATGAACTTTGATATATGTTAGTAACCAATAAGGAAATGGTGGCAGGCTCGTGTGTATAAGGTTGGGCCGAGCGTGATAAAAACATTTGATTGCCTCCTATGTGAGCGAGGCAACGCCTATGCTCTCTCGACCTATTTTTTGCCTTTATTTATAATTTGTTTCTGTCCCTCTTTTAACTAAAACCACTATTTTTTTGTAATTTTTTTTTTGTCCTCTCTTTAACTAAAACCACTATTTTGTTTCTCTTTTTTATCCCTCTTTTTGTTCCACATAAAGAGATTCATACACATAGTTTTCAAAAAATATGATTGACTTAATTTTTCAGATTGTTAAAAAATGTAATTTGTTTTTTCACATGGAAATGTTCATGGACATGCTATAGAAGTTTTTATAAGAAAAATAGAATGTCAATTAGATCAAAGATTAAAATTTTCAGTTTGTTATAAAATATTGACATACAAAAATATGGGTCTTTGCTAGGTTTTTTCGAGTCGCGGGTTGGCCAGGCAGGTCAAGCAGAATTCACTGGGCTAATTGCATGCCTGATTTTTACCTTCTTCATACCCAGCTAGGATCCCGAGTCACTCGGGTCCTAGGTCAACCCATCAAGTCAAGCCGGGTTTGATAACTATGAGTAAAAGTACTCTTTTAGTTTTGTAATAATAATAATAATAATAATAATAATAATAATAATAATAATAATAATAATAATTAGTATAAATAAAAATAGAGAAAAAAAATAACTTAGTGCAAAATTAAAAGTTCAAAAACCTTTTAACCCATAAACAAACTAAGCGGCTAAAAACCTAAAATTCCTTTCTCTGATTTGAATGAACGACGATGCTAGCTGTTATTGCTTCTACTTGAAAGTAGTCAATAGTTTCTCCTTTGTTTGTGTGTCTTTAGGATAATGTTTGATTACTGTCCTGAGATGGAAGAGACATAAACAGTGGAGATAAGACAAAAAATAAGACTAAGACAATTATGTTTGGTAGTGATGTACAAAATAAAGTGTTTGTCTCTATATCCTGTTTGTTTATGGTCGAAAAAACATAATAAAATATGAAAAAAATTATTTTTCCTTTAATATGTATTGTTATCAAACTTATATATTTTAAAAAATTTAATATTTTTTTACTTTAGTTTATATCGAGTGTTGAAATTAATAATATTATAATAATCCTAGTAATAAAACCTGGACTAATTTGATGATTTGATCTAGGGCTTGAATAAGCTCAAGTTTAAGAAAAAATAGACGAATGATTGACTTGCCTTAGCTCAATAAAAAACTCAAGTCAACTCAGGTTAAAACATGGGTAAAAAACCCATTAATTGTTTTGAAAAAAAAAATAAAAATTTTGGGCCAGCTGAGTTGACCCTCTCGACCTATGACCTGAACCTTGCCTTGGGTCGACTTCCGAGTCAAGTTTTAAAACTAAGATAATAATTATTTTTATCTATATGTTGACTCTGGTCAGCTCATGTTGACCCTCCCAACCTATGACTCGAATCTTGCCTCATTTAACCCCCAAGTCGGGTTTTAAAACAACAATAATAACAACTTTTATCCTTATATTGACTTGGATCAACCCGAGTTGACCCACCTGATCCATGACTAGGTCCTTACCCCGGGTTGACCTCCAAATAAAGTTTTAAAACTATGATAATAATCACTTTTATTTTATGTTGACCTAGGTCAACTCAAGTTGATCCTCCTAACATGTGACCTGGGTCGACCCTCGAGTTGGGTTTTAAAACTATGATAATAACCATTTTTGTTCTTATGTTAACTCGGGTCAATGGTCAATCCCACTCGTGACCCGGAACTTGCCCCAGATCGACTCCCAAATCGAATTTTAAAACTATTATAATAATTATTTTATTCTTACGTTGATTTGGGTCAACCCAACCCGTGACCCGGGCCTCGACCAGTGACCCGATATTTGCTCTGGATTGACTCCCGAGTTGGGTTTTAAAACTATAATAATAATCATTTTTATTATTACATGTCTTCGTTGGATAATTTTGGAATTGAAAGTTTTTTACAAGGATATTTTATGAATGAAAAATAATAAATATTGTTTCTGGAGACTTGTCTTCTTTGTAACTCATGTTTTAAAAGTACATAAACTCACTTTAAAACTGTCTCGGAGACATATTTATTTTTATGTTTTTATTTTTGTTTCTTCAACGAAACACATTTCTTTCTCTATTATATTTGTTTTTTTTAATCCCAAGATAATACTTGTCATCTTTGTAACTCATGTTTTGAAAGTTCATAAATTCATTTCAAAATTGTTCTAGAGGCAGATTTATTTTTATATATTTATTTTTGTTTCTTCAATGAAACACATTTATGTATTTATTGTCTTTATTTTTTTTTATCCCAAGATAATAACCAAACACAACTTAAAAGTGGCAAAAAAAAAAAGGAAAAAAAGAAAGAGGAATGGAGCTATGGATGGAAGCCAAAACAAAGAGCTAGATTGCTGACCTTGAAGCTACCTATCTCCTCTCTTAAACACTCCGCTGTTCTTGAACTTAAAGTACCATTAATTAATATTTTGCTATTGCTATCAGTCCCATCATTGCAATTTCTTTTTTTGATTTTTTTCTCGTCTTTCTAAGTTTTTATTTTTTGGTAGGAGAAAGGTAATCAATATAACAAGATGGTTAACAAGCATTATTTTGGTGCTATTTGAAGAGAAAGATTAGAGATTCAGTTGAGATTTTGCATTCTGTTTGAATAAGTCTTAGATAAGTCCTAGTCTTTAGGGTACTTGGTTAGCGGTTAGTATTTCCTAATTCTTTTAGGTGCACTCATCACGTTGAGTAACATGTTAAGTAATATGAACTGTTTTTTCTCATTCTGTTAAGTCCGTAAAAGGCTATTTATAAGCCAAAGAATGTTCAATAAGAAGTGTAGTCATTTCCAGAATTATTGAGTAATCTACATTTTTGTGTTTTCTATTCATAACATTTTTGGTATCAGAGCCTGGGCTAGGTCTGGCAAAATCAAAGCAGCAGTCTTTGAGAATTTTTTTGCAGTAGCAGCGAAGATGACTACCGAAGGGAATTTTATGCAACCATCCATTCCTCGCTTTGATGGTCACTATGATCATTGGAGCATGTTGATGGAAAATTTCCTGCGATCTAAGGAATTATGGGGGCTGGTAGAGATTGGCTATGAGGAGCCAACAAGTGGATCGGTACAGACAGTCGCACAACGGAGGAAGCTAGAAGAATTGAAGCTGAAAGACTTGAAAGTGAAAAACTTTCTCTTTCAGGCCATAGATCGGACGATATTGGAGACCATTCTTGTGAAGAAAACTTCCAAACAAATTTGGGACTCTATGAAGAAGAAGTTTGAAGGGAGTGCTAGGGTCAAGAGGTCACATCTACAAGCTCTCCGCATAGAGTTTGAAAACCTTGAGATGAAGACTGGAGAAGGAGTTTTTGAGTATTTTTCAAGAGTGTTATCAGTGGCCAACAAGATGAGAACATATGGGGATCAGATGCCAGATGTCACAGTGGTGGAGAAGATTCTCAGATCGCTGAGTGAAAAGTTCAATTATGTTGTCTGCTCGATTAAGGAGTCCAAAGACATCGATAAACTCTCTATTGATGAGCTGCAGAGTTCTTTAATTGTTCATGAACAAAAAATCCAGCGGCATACAAGAGATGAACAAGCACTCAAGATCAGCCATGAAGATAGATTTGGTGCAAGAGGACGAGGACAAAGTGCGTACAGAAGCAGAGGAAGAGGGAGACGCCAACCTTACAACAAAGCAACAATGGAATGCTTTAAGTGCCACAAGCTTGGACACTTTCAATCTGAATGTCCAAGCTGGGATAAGGAAGCCAACTATGTTGAACTAGGAGAAGAAGAAGAGATGCTGCTTATATCATATGTGAAGATGAATGGTGTTAAAAAAAGAGATGTCTGGTTCTTAGACTCCGGGTGTAGCAACCACATGTGTGGTGACAAGAGTTTGTTCACTGATCTAAATGAGAGCTTTAGGTAGAAAAGCTGGGAAATAACACAAGAATGGATGTGTTAGGAAAAGGCAATGTGAGACTGCAAGTAAGTGGCTTTACGCATGTTGTTAGTGAAGTATTTTTTGTGTCTGAACTAAAAAACAATCTGTTGAGTATTGGTCAACTACAAGAAAAAGGGTTGACGATTCTCATCCAACATGGAATGCTAAAGATTTATCATCCAGAGAAAGGGCTCATAATACAAACTAAGATGTCAGCAAATCGGATGTTTATATTACTAGTAAAATCACTGCCACAGAAACCAGTTTGCCTCTACACCTCCACGCAGGATATGGCACACTTATGGCATTGTCGTTATGGACATTTGAGTTACAAGGGGTTGAAGACTCTCTAGTTTAAGAAGATGGTGCATGGGTTACCTTAGTTCAAGACTCCAACAACAGTGTGTGCAAATTGCATGATTGGAAAACAACACAGAGATCCAATCCCAAAGAAGAGCAATTGGAGGGCCACAAAAAAGCTCCAACTTATTCATGCAGATCTCTACAGACCAATCTCTCCCATCTCTAATAATAATAAGAGGTACATTATATGCTTTATTGATGACTTTACTAGAAAATCATGGACTTATTTTTTAGTAAAGAAATCTGAAGCATTAGTTATGTTCAAACATTTTAAGAGTTATGTTGAGAAAGAAGTTGGAGGATATATTAAATGTTTGAGAACAGATCGATGAGGTGAGTTCACCTTACTTGAGTTCAATGAGTTCTGCGCAGAGCATGGGATCAAGAGGCAATTGACTGCATCGTATACTCCACAGCAGAACGGAGTAGCGGAAAGGAAAAATCGAACAGTGATGAACATGGTTTGATGCATGTTTTTGGAAAGGAAGATTCCAAAGACTTTTTGGCTGGAGGCAGTAAACTGGACAATACATATTTTAAATCGGAGTCCTACATTGGTTGTGAAGAATTAAACACCTGAGGAAGCTTGGAGTGGAAGCAGACCCTCGGTTGAATACTTCAGAGTTTTTGGATGTGTGGTGCATGTACATGTTCCAGATGTGAAAAGGCAAAAGTTAGATGCAAAAAGTGTTGCTTGTGTGTTTTTAGGAGTAAGTGAAGAGTCTAAGGCATTTAGACTCTATGAGCCAGCTGCAAGAAAGATTGTAGTTAGTAGAGATGTAGTGTTTGAGGAAGATAAATCTTGGAGCTGGGATACGAGTTATGAAGAGCACATCATGGCTGATTTGGAATGGGAAGATAATAAGACAATAAACGTAGAAAATGAGGGAGCAGTGAGTGAGGAAGAAAGAGCAGTCATTGAATCGATTTGTAGTCCCCAGAATGGGGAAAATGAAGAAATAAACAGAGTGCCTCATAAAGAAAGAAACAGAGTGCCTCCAAGGTGGAGAAACAATTATGTAACTGGGGAAGGACTTTCGGAGGAGTCGGAAGAAGAAGCAAATATCAATCTCCATTTTTTAGCTCTGTTTACTTCAAACCCAGTACATTTTAAGGAGGCAGTGAAGCATGACAAATGGAGGACAACTATGGACATAAAGATACAGGCTATAGAGAGGAACAACACATAGGAACTCATTGATCTTCCTAAATATACAAAGAAAATTGGAGTGAAGTGGGTTTATAAAACCAAACTCAAGGAGAATGGTGAAGTGGACAAGTTAAAGGCTCGCCTAGTGGCAAAGGGGTATGTGCAACAGCAAGGGATAGATTACACAGAAGTATTTGCACCAGTTGTGAGAATGGACACAGTAAGAATGATTGTGGCTTTAGCAGCTCAAAAGGGGTGGACTCTTTATCAACTTGATGTCAAATCTGCCTTCTTGCATGAAGAACTTAATGAAGAAGTATATGTGGAGCAGACGAAGGGTTATGAGCTGGAGAACAGTTCTAACAAAGTTTACAGGTTGAAGAAAGCTTTGTATAGACTGAAACAGGATCCGAGAGCTTGGTTTAATCGTATTGAAGCATATTTCATAAGTGAAGGATTTGAAAAGTGTTATAGTGAACATACTTTGTTCACTAAAACAAATAAAAGAGGTAAGATAAAGATCAGATGGGATTTATATTTGTCAGAGGAAGTATGCTTTGGAGGTGCTGAAGAGGTTTAGGATAGAGAACATCAACTCAGTTCATAATCTCATTGTTCAAGGTTGTAAGCTTTCTGAAGATGAGAATGGGGTTCATGTTGATGAGACTTTGTTTAATCAGATGGTGGGATGCCTCATGTATTTAACAGCCACAAGGCCATATTTAATGTTTGTAGTAAGTTTGATTAGCAGGTACATGGCCAAACCAACTGAGCTGCATTTGATGGCAGCCAAGAGAGTACTAAGGTACTTGAAAGGAACTATTGGACTTGGAGTTCTCTACAAGAAGGAAGGATGTGAAGGTCTGGTTGCATATGCAGATAGTAACTATGCAGGAGATATAGAAGACAAGAAAAGTACATCAGGCTATGCTTTTATGTTGGGGTCTGGAGCTGTTGCCTGGTCTTCAAGAAAGCAACCTATAGTCACACTTTCTACCACAGAAGCAGAGTTCGTAGCTGCAGCTGTTTGTGCAAGTCAAGCTATTTGGATGAAGAGAATAATTGAGAAGCTGAGTTTGGAAGACAGTAAATGCACTATAATTTTTTGTGATAACAGTTCCACAATTAAGTTATCAAAAAATCCTGTGTTACATGGTCGAAGCAAGCACATTGATGTGCGCTTCCATTTTCTTCGTGATCTTACACGAGAAGGAGCAATTGAATTGGTTTACTGTGGAACACAAGATCAGCTGGCAGATGTGATGACAAAGCCCCTCACAGTGGATGCATTTCAGAGGTTTCGAAGTTAGTTGGGAGTCTGTCAAGTTCCTGAAACAGACTAGTTGATTAAACTAGTTATCAGTGGTAACTAGTTTAAGGGAGGGAATGAAGAGAAAGTTTGAGATTCAGTTGAGATTTTGCATTATGTTTGAATAAGTCCTAGATAAGTCCTAGTCTTTAGGGTACTTGGTTAGCGGTTAGTATTTCCTGATTCTTTTGGGTGCATTCATCACGTTGAGTAACATGAGCTGTTTTTTCTCATTTTGTTAAGTCCGTAAAAGGCTATTTATAAGCCAAAGAATGTTCAATAAGAAGTGTAGTCATTTCCAGAATTGTTGAGTAACCTGCATTTTTGTGTTTTCTATTCTTAACACTATTGAGTGCTGCCCGAGGGCGATAAATCTGTAAGTTCTTAGTGATTCTGAGAGCTCAATCATTTATTCTAATAGAGCTAAAGCCCATGTGAATCTCCTTCTGGGAAATTACAGTCTAGCTCTTACAGATGGTCAGGAGGGAATTAAGCTCTGGCAAACCAATGTTAAGACACTGTATCGAGCTGCCAAGGCATCTCTGTCATTGAATTTGTTGGTGGAGGCAAAATCTTATGGTGAAAATGGACTGAAGCAAGACTTAAATAACGAAGCACTAAATTTTCCAGGCAGAAAAATTTACTAAAGATGGAACAGGATAAGCGTGAGGCTGAAGTTTCAGAGGCTAACCTTGGATATTCTTGGGTTTTAGAGTGGAAAAAAGCTGCATTTGATACGGATTTATGTATAGGCTAGCTACCTAACAATATTTTTCTTTACTTCAACTGTTTTCAGGGCCTACTTTCTTCAATTGAAGATTGGGAAGCTTTGCTGCACCAAGTGTTGAGTTTTTTAAGACATATATATGCCGTAGAAACCATAAATTTAATTTTTTTTTTTTGGGAATTCCAATTATCCCGTTTGACATTTAAGATTTATAGGGAGATTATCTAAAATTTAAATGTTTTTTCAGCTTTGAATAATTGCTTTAAGATTGGGCTGTCGTAAACCACAATTCATCTAAGTGTTCGGTCTCTAAAGATAATTTACACGAACTGCTAGTAAGAAATCTTCTAAATCCTTTTGAGAGAGAAAGATTGTTATGCCATTAAGTGTTAGTTTTTTCTTTTGTGTTTTTTAGGCATTCTATAACTTAGTAGTTTAAGATTGGGCTATCGTAAACCACAAGTCATCTAAGTGTTCGGTCTCTAAAGATAATTTACACGAACTACTAGTAAGAAATCTTCTAAACCCTTTTAAAAGAGAGAGATTGTTATGCCATTAAGTGTTAGTTTTTTCTTTTGTGTTTTTTAGGTATTCTATAACTTAGTAGTTTTGTGTACTAAATAAAAATTAAAACGTATAATATTTTATTTATTGAAAAACCTGAAAACTTTATAAATGGTAAAATATCAATTGCTTTTAAAACTCTTTTCAAATCATCTTGCATAGTGATTTACATTCAATGAGAACAGATAGAATGTTTTTTCAATTCACCTAGGGTAATTAATTCTCTATTGATTACTTAAACACCTTCACATGGTGATATAGTTCGTGTTATATCCAATAATTTTCTTTGCGGAGCATTTTTCTCCCAATAATTTTTCTTTACTCTAGATTCATTAATAAAATATTTAATAAATGTTAAAAATAATTAAGCTTTTATTAATAAATTAAATATATTTCCGTAAACAAAATAAATATCATATATAACCAATCCAGCAGTAACCACTCTCTTTGGTAAACACATGCTTGCTGGACACTAGAGAATGTCACTGATGTTTTCAGTGGTTGCTCGGTTGCAGTAACATGGGCAGCCATGGTTTGCGGATTTGCTGTAGCTTGGATCCTAATTGGCCTTGACAAGTTGGCTGAGAAATTCTAATATGATCGATGATCATAGATGGAGCACAACTTTATAGAGGGTGCGGGGCATGGGGTATCATCTTCACTGCATTGTTTGCAAAGGAAACATATGTCAACGAAATTTACAGTGGGAAACCAGGGAGGCCATATGAACTGCTGATGAGAGCAAGGTGGAAGGCTCTTGGCGGCACACATGGCTCAGATTTTGGTGATCACAGTATGGGTGAGCTTGACAACGCGGGCATTGTTCTAGATTCTGCACAAATTCAAGCTTCTGAGGATCTTATTGGGACGAGGAGATGGCATGAATGGATTTGACAAGCCATGGTGGATTAGCATGTGCATATTATGATGAACATGACACACAAGGCAAAAAGAAAAAAAAGAAAATCCTTTATGATGATAAAGGTATCTTCTTCGGTTGCTTGATTTAGTTTCAGGAACAGCATTTGTCTTAATTTGTTTGCCTGTGGCATTTTCTCGGCCTTGTACGGTTTAGACTAGAAACCAATGAAATAACTCAAGAAATTTGGATGGATGATGAATTCCTTTGAGAAGATGAGTGAATTGCAATCTAAAATCTGAATTTCATTGTTTAGAATCATTTATTTTCCAGGATATCTCATGTTTGAAATTGTGGAAGTCCCTGGAAATCATCACTGATAAATTTGATAATTTCTGGTGATTGAACACCATCAAGATCCACTCCTCACTCGATCAGCACAAGGCATCAACAAGATGGTTGTATCAAAGGATCTCAAGAACGGTCACTTTTCTCATCATTGAAGTCGCTTGGGATTTTTCCCACAGCAAGTATAAAATAGCAATCCCCTGAAGACATGGCACGGTGGCGCCTACCGATTGCAACAGCTACTTGAACCATTGTACGGCGGAATTGGAACGCTAGTCAGGCTTTCAAGTTTTAACAACCTAATATTGTTCATCTGCCCAGAGACACAAGTAGCCCCGTCAAACCAATGCATGATCAGTGACTTTCCAGCTCCCGCTGCTCGGCCCCCTCTTCCTCAGGCAACACCTAGCTGCTGCTTTTTTATTTTTTCTTCGTGATCAGTATACACATAAGCAAGCCCACCATGGCTTGTCATGTCCATTCCTGCCATCTCTTCTTCTGCTGCGATCCTCAAAAGCTTCAACTTGTGCAGAATAAAAAGCAGAGTCCCCATTGTGATACTCACCCAAGCCACGATCACCAAAATCTGCGCATTATGTGCAGCTAAGAGCCTTGACAGAGGAAGCGAAGAGGAGAATCTGATTTTAATTGTCATTTTCGGTATCGGAATCAATCAGCCATAAATTAACTTCCCACCCTAAAAATCTACATGAACATATACTCCTCTAAACGTGCAAACCCCACTTATCTGTGAGATTAGACAAAAGGTTTCGAGCTGCCCTAAAATGATATGAATCAACATTAGTTTTTCATACTTCTCTGAGCGGTGGGAAGCGTTAAAAAGTATTTGATACACCGTGTGGTGTTTTCACTGTATTTATCACAAAATAAAAAATTTAAAACTTGAATTTAATAGATTATTCGTCATTCAATGTCGTGATTTTGTGATAAATACAGTGGTAATTTCGCATTTTTAAAAGAGATTAATATTTTAGGAATAAAAACATAATAAATTTATTTGGTTACCCTTATAATCATAAAATTCTAAACTTGGGTTAAAGGATTTATTTGTCTTTTTATTATGTTCTTTTTTTTTATAAAATATTATAAGGTTTAGACAAGAGCAATTCCATATTATATAAAAATTAATTATTTTTTTTACAGAAAAGTTATTGGTGAGTGCGTAGCTTGGGACCTCTTTGCACAATTAATTAAAGCGGTGTGTGCAACAACTTTAAGGGATGAGAATTTTGCAATCACGGTGATGTCAAAAGCTCAAGGTGTCCCGTCTAGATGAAGTGGCTTGTGTAGTGTTCTTTGCGGCAATTTGGTTTCGACAACATTTTCTTTCTTTTTTTCTTTCTTTCTTTTTCTTTCTTTGCCACGAAAAATGTGTTGGCCAAGAAATTTTTTTTTATTATTATTGTTTTAGGATATCTAATTCAATCATCTTTTTAATTTTTTGTATGATTTTTGTCTTGATTTCTTTTGTAAACTTCAAATTTGATTTCGATTTAACCCTTGACTGAAATGTTATTTGCCATTTTGTTTTGGTTTCAGATTTGATCCGTTTTCTTTTGATTTTGGGTTTTTATTTTGATTTCTTTTGTAAATTGTTTTAATATTTTTAATTTCACCCTTGAATCAATGACCCCTTTATTTTTTTGTTTGGTATTTAATCCACATTCTTTTTTTTTTTTTTTGGGGGGGGGTTGTCTAATTGAATTTTTTTTTTAATTTCATTCTCTAACATTGATATGTTAGTTTTCCTATTATTTTGTTTTAGTTTCAAATTTGATTATTTTTCTTTTGATTTTGGTTTTTTGTTTTGATTTCTTTTATAAAATGTTTGATTTAAAAAACAAATTCACCCTTAAATCAATTAATATTATTTCCCCCCTTATTTTTTTCTCGACATTTGGTCTTCATTCTTGTATGTTACTAAGTATTTTTTTTAGGGGGGATGCTTTTGTCAATTTTTTTTAAAAAATTTTATCCTCTAATATTGGATTAGTTAAGAATTGAAGGTCGTGATTTTCTCCAATTGAGTTACATTGAACTCATGACCGAGGTAACGGGTTTGAAAGGTTAACCCGGGTGATATTGACCTCG
>Ga0307510_10002331_pt1 | contig 21460 bp, 24 predicted proteins | sample 12_EM_MG_FD_207224 | JGI IMG/M metagenome (GOLD analysis project Ga0307510, IMG submission 207224) | Populus trichocarpa ectomycorrhiza microbial communities from riparian zone in the Pacific Northwest, United States - 12_EM | ecosystem: Host-associated > Plants > Roots > Unclassified | place... | reverse complement strand
AAAAACGTTGTGCTTTAGAAGTGGTGTAGTGCTCAGAATACCGCGGAAACAGTACTGTTGCCATGATGGAAGCCAGAGCGGCCGTGTAGATTTGCTCCCGGGTACTAAAAATAGGCTAATGCTCAGCATGGGTTGGCTAGGAGATAAATCAAATTGGCTCTGCCTACCCCAAGGTAAGGAATCACCTTAGCCATCCGCCAATCCTTACTCTATATATCTTAGCTTAAGTCAAATTTTGAGCTCAAAATTTCTCCCCCGAGAGGGTGGCCAAAACGCTCTATTGTGACTTACTCGAGCAGACTGATGGAAAAAGCGAGAACGAGGCGGGTTGAGTCAAGGAAGTGCACGTTTGTCCTACGCTCATGCAATGCTGTCTGAAACGGTGTCGGCTGTTGAGAGTTGGAAACAATTTGCTCCTTTCTTGCTTCCCCTCTTGCTAGGGCTGCCTCACCGTTGCTGGGCGTAGGGTAGGACAGAGGGGCAGCAAGGGTCTGATCAAACGGGGTATCATATCATACCAGATGATCAGATCGCACCCCGATAAGTTGTTGAATTTCAGGCAACAGGTTGTTGGGGATTAGAATGGCGTGACTATCGTGATAGCACGAGTACGAGTACAGTCCGGTACTATAGTTATTATATCATAACGTTGGGGGATGCAGTGATAGGTAGGGGATGGTTATATCGCTGTACGAGTACTACCTGCCACTTCTCAGCCTCCTAGCAGATATTAATAACCCGGATTCTCCCGAAGGGTTGGCAAGGCTGAGATACTGACTACTAAAAAACCAGAGGTTATGGGTTGGTTCGGCTTGGACGCTCAGGAGCTTGTTTCTCAAATCTCTAAAACTTTCTCAGGTGTGATGGGCTTAGCTGTGAAAGTCGCTTTTTTGCTTGGGGCCTGGGTTTTTACTCACTAGGAGTATAAACCTGATACGGTAAAGGAATACGGTAGCACGCTATCGATAGCGGCATGAATTCGAGCACAAGCACCAATGCCGTGGAGTCTAGAGGCCCTACCGGTTCTCTCGGTGCTATACGATAGCATGACTACTACCAGTATTCCTATGGTACAATACTTGTGCAGCCAGGCTAATGCCCGACACCAAAGGTGACAATTCTGGTCAAAAGTGTCCCTTCCACTCGGCCGTGGAAGTAGTACATAACTACCGAACAGAGTTGCCTCTCCAAGAAAGGCTCTGTGTATACACCCTTTTGTTTGGCCTCAACAAGGCGGGGGGGAGTTCCAACATCCCAGCACATTTATTTCCTACCGGCACTGGTATCCGAGGACGTTACTGCGCTGGAGTGGGTCTACAGTGGTACAAGTATCTTTCGCGATGGGTTGATAGTACTCATACAGTAACGTTCTGGCTTTTCGGCTTTGACTTATCCGGTTATCACCATCGCTGTCGGGGTTTAGGCTACCCCTCTCCGCGGGCGCTACGCTAGTCTCGGATCGCGGATGGCATTATCACTACTAGCCACAAAACGATCAGTCTCCGGCGGCTATCGCCGGCCCTACAAATTACCTATCGCAGTTAAGCCATGATAACCCACACCATAAAACTATTGTAATAATACGGTAGACCTACAATTGCTAACCCCTCCTTCCCCCCCTCCCCCTCTCTGCAGATAACCAGACCCGCAGTACAAAAATTGATCATGCCCCAGTTCCTCACCCTCCCACCTGAGCTCCACCTACTAATCTCCTCACACCTCCCCATACCCGACCTCTCCCGCTTATCGCGCGCAGACACCTACTTGAAAACCCTTCTCACCCCAATTTTGACCTCGAAAATCCTCACGACCCGTTCGCCAACCTACGGCCGAAAACTGCTCTACTCCGCTGCACGCCTCGGCAATGTCCAGCTAATTCAGCATCTCCTCTCCCGGGGCATACTATCGTTCGTCGGGAATGGCGCACTCCTAAACGATGCGATATTGACCGAGTCGGACGAGACGGTGCTTGGACTGATCGAGGCCGGGGTGGACGTCACCACGCGCTATCCGAACGGTGAGACACCGCTCTTGGTCGCTGCGGGGAGAGGCCGGGATAGGATCGTTCAGGAGTTGCTGAAGAGGGTTGGGGATGGTGAGGTCAACGTCTGCGCCAGGGGGGGGCGTAGGGCAATTATGATGGCGGCGCTAGGCGGGTGGGCGGGGGTAGTGGGACTTTTGGTCAACGATCCGAGGTGCGAGGTGCGGGTTAAGGACGACACTGGGAGGGATGCTTTCTGGTATGCGAGGGTTGGGGGTTGCCTGAACGTGCTCGAGGGGTTGCTCGGCAGGGAAGATAGCGGTCGTTGTGTAAAGGGAGCGGGTGATGAGTGTAATACGGTAGACAAGCAGCAGAAGCCAAGGTACAGGCGAAGGAGGGCCCGTACGTGCAAGCCATAGATGGGTGTAGGAAAGAAAGAAACTTGAGCGCGGAGGTTATAGTTACGAGCGAGATGTGAGTATGCCCCACGGTGGAGCTTCTTGTCTTCGTTTCTCTCACTCGGATCGCTTCCATGCGTCAATTGGTATGGGAAGGGCGTTTATCGTGCCGTTTTTCGGGGAAATATGGGCTTGCTGTACGGATTAATGTATATAATAATATTATTATAGTCTAGATTACCTAACACTGGCTTACCTTATAATACGCTCTATTGCGTAACCTTTGAAATCAGTGTAATCATTAGTCCCCTATCTAGCAGGGACAGCAGAGTCTGCTGGATTCCTCCTCTTTGATAATCTGACTGGGAGGTTTTTTCCAAGTGACGAAGGATACCAAATAGTTGCGCCTTTTCTCACTTTGTCCTTTCAATTAGAACACTGTGATCAAGGACGGTAAATGCACGCAGCCTATAAGCCAATTCAAGAAAGAAAACCCAATCACACACAAGTGCCGATGCAATCTGTCAATACCCCAACCCAAGAGCCCTTCCACGTAATTTGTATAGCAGAAATCAAGACACGCCCCGACCCTCCTTCCGGGGGGCCCCAGGGAGACTCCAGCGAAGGCAAAGATCAGGTATCCTATACCTCAGAGCGCTCAAGCACTGCCAAGATTGTTCCGGGGATAGACCCACAATCATGGTTCCCCTAATATCTTGGAGTGAACAGCGCCACGGGCGCGGGGCTTCCGAGAAGAGCCGCAGGCCTTATGAATAACAGGTAGGGGTCCGAAATCGTGGTAGGTAGCCCAGACCGCGCTCCAACATTCACAGTCAGAGTGTCCTGTGCTTGTAAGCGAGTGATTTCCCATGATATAAAAGTTGTAAAAGAATGTCAATTTCTTTGAGATTATGTGGGGAGCAAGACACCACACCCTCGAATCAACTCGAAATTACACCCCGTCTACTGGTGCATGGGATGGGCGTCATTGGAAGGGGGGGTATGTGGTAATGAAAAAAATGGGGAAAACTCAGGCTGCCAACCCACCTCAGCCCCGAGTATCCCTCGCTCTAAGTTTATAGCCAACGTTTCAACAACTCACTACGCATTGCTACTAGCCTGCCCCTCCTATTCTCCCACCATATTCTTCCAAAATCTTCGGTAGGAGCCGGTAGCCGATGAGGGTTATCTACGGTCTAGCTAATGAGATTGCGAATAACCCCCCCACTTTGAGAATGTATCCCCCATTGCCAAAACCCCATTCCTGGAGAATCGTGGGACGGCACAGACTGTAAGTCGTTCCCCTATTCATCCTAGTTTATTAATGGTGGAATCGTGGGCGAAAGAAAGAAAGAAATAACAAAAATGGACTGGTGGTCGTGCCAAAGGAATGGCAATCGCAAGTGTTTTCTTACTCAACACGAAAACATAAGGATGGGTATGTTCCAAATAATAGCTACTGGAAACCCTTCTCTAGTACTCGACGGCTTCTATTCCTACTCTAAGACATACAGAATAATAAAGAGGAGCCACTAGAGGTTGTTCCAGGCTCTCCCACAGCTCAGAGTAATAGGGAGCAGTCACCTCAAACATATAATACCTAAACCTCTCAGGAACTTCGCGGAAACTTCTGAGTGACTTCCTAACAAGCTTTCGAGTATGGTTCTGTATATTATAGCACGGTTTTCCCGGAAATCTCCCGGGGCCTGCCAAGGCTTGGAGGGGCCTTCTCAAGTGCCAATCGGGGGAGGCCGTGATTAGAAGATCGACAATACTTCTTTCGCACCACCAATTCCGCAGACCGAGCACCACATATCTGTTTACTTGAAAAGGCTCATCATTGAGGGAGGAGTGAAAACAGAGAAGGGGGTCCCAACTTACCAAGCCCTCAGGCCCTCCGGACTGGTGACTTCAGCTTAGATAGCCTTACATCAATGCATCTATCTCCATGAGGCAGGGCCCCCACCTATAACTTCTTTCAAGTTCCCACTCCCGTCAGTTCTCTCCAGCTTCTACTTCCCCCCGCAACCTTCGGGATGCAGCTCCTAATATACCATAAGTCTCACCGCCGGGGCCATAGCCCACCAGCCCACCAGCCCAACGTCAAAGCCCCAGAAAACTCATTCCCTCAAATTCCAAATTCCAAAGTCCAATGGTCCCCTCCATCCCCCCTTATCGCCTAGAGTGTGTACTTTTTTATGCATATTTTACCCATCCCATCTTGGGGATTAATCCTTAACTCTGGGATAGGAGGAATAAACCCCTAGTGCGAAATCATGGTTTTGCCCCTTGTTTGCCCTCACTCTTCCGCCCTCTTCCCCTCTTCGAACATATTCTAGCCCTAGATGGGGGGCACATCGAGTCAGTGAGCCTTATTTCTATTAGCTGTTAGTCTCGGAGAGTCTTTTCCTTAGCCATATAAATTGGTGAAATTCAGGGGAATTCGTACCACTCCATTAGGCTAATGGCAGTAGGTATAATGGTTTCTACAGGGAATTCTCTTTCTGCTAAAGCATTGCATAAATCGCCTATCGTCCTGCACGAACACGCTATGATGCCAGCCATTAACAGAATGGTATTCTGGGTATTAAACGCTCCGGGTGTGCCTCTGGGTCCCCGAGCCGTTGGGGAAAGGAGAAAAAGTAGATCCTAAATAACCACTATAATCGATACTATGGTATACCTATACAAAGCCCCCCACCCTACCATACCTGCCTGGATATAACCACCAGTAATAGATTCAGCCTATCATATGTTTTTCAATTTTCCCAACCGAGCTCCTAGCAGCTCAATCATAATCTAGTGCCATAACCCCGGAGCCCCCAATATGCCCCCAATCGGTCAGGCGGGCTAATACGCCATGAATTCATGAGCCAAGAAAGATGGAGGGCCCGGGGGGGGGGGCTGAGTTAATAACTGGTCACCCAAGTATCTCCTGTTTTCCCGTTTTTTTGGAAAATAGAGGGGATTATAGGAGGGGATAATAGGCACAGTGGAGTGAATTGCAAGCAACAGCTAAATAGAAAGGAAGGGGAACGAGACACCGGCTGTGAGAAGAACGGGAGAGATGACAGGTCCAGGGGAAGGAGGAAATTTCAACTAGTGTCCTGGTGCATAATAGTGTGGACATTTCCCCACTAGGTTCACACCTAATAAAGCACGATCTAGCCATGAGGGAGACCCCCCTTAGGGGCCCACTTTTCACATTCCATGCACTCGAGTGATGGACCATGATCAATTGATTTATCCAGTTTCACGCAAACTCCGGATATTATAATAATCTACTAAATCCTATCAACTACCCACAATCCACCGGCCCGAATAACCAAATAAACAACCAATCAAATCTATAACTCCCGAGGCCAAAACACGTCTTCGAAATTCTTACTCCACCCCAAATCATAGACATTATCTATCTCGCTCAGAGACTCGACCCTACGCCACAAGAACCCGCGAGGTAGCTCTGTCACATTTTCAGGGTCCCGGCGATAGAACAGCTGTGTTGTGCGTTTTGGCCAGTGCCGGCAGAGCTCATCTTCGTCGTATTCGTCGTCTTCGGCGCAGGGCAGGTTCTCATCCGGTTCTGCTATTAGGATATCGCCGTTTTTAATATCGTCCTGCCAGTCGGACCACTTTATGGTTTCATTGGTGGTTGTGCCGGCCCATATCAGGTAGCTAATTAAGTGTTAGCAGGGATGTGTGGAGAAGGGTAAGGGAGCGGAACAGATGGTAGATTGTGAAAGCGTAACTAAGGATTCCGGTTAGCGATGCTAGGAGGAATACTGCGCCTATGTAGATCTCCTCAACTATTATGATTCCTAGGAGGTGCATGTACATTGACCAGGGAAGGCTCGACATTGGTGTATTAGAGGGTATGAGTGCTCGGAGCATGAACACGTTTTGGAGAATATCAAAGGTGAGACAAACGCCATACGTCAAAAGGACATCAGTTGCCCCCAAAAAGTAAATAAAGTGTCGTGTGTTGAGTTGTCCGACACAGTTGTTGATCCATACCTACCACCCGTTAGCTATTGGCCGACAATTTGACAGCGGATAAATACGCAGTGATGATCATGCTTGGCTATACAATGTTTGCCTAAACATAGTTAGAGAGGAAAACGTTATGATCCGAAGGGCACAAACATATTGAGCAATGTTTCGATCTCGCCGGTTTCCGGAGGTGGCAGGTCCTACAAATCACCCCTGGACGGAAGTTCACATGGTCGTATGGATAGGCCCGTAACGCGCGCTCATGGCTTTCGGGGGTTACGAAGCCAGGATCGGAGTTGGCAGCTTGATACATGGTAACGTACGGCAGTATACCGACAATGGGGACAAAGATCCTGAAAAGTGTTAGATCTCTAGCGCTCACAGGGGACGAAAGGGGGGGGGACTTGTGAGCTGGTGAGAGGTATTGCCAGCCATCTTTGACAAACATGTACAATCCTCCCGAAACAAGAGTGAGGTAGAATGCCTACAAACCACCCCCGTCAGACCCCGACCATTGCAAACATATAGACAAAAGTTTGATGCGTCACTCACCATTACCACAGGGTGTTTTTCATTCATCAGGTAGTTCCCAACCCCAGAGATTAAAGGGCCAATGTAACCACCCGTAAATCTCCTATCGATAGAGGAAAGCCATCTCGGGAGGATGCTCCACATGAATCGGTTTATCCAACCTATGGGAGTGGACCTTGGCGTGCCAACCAGGGTTAGGAACAATCCACTCATCCAAGCAAACTACGGGACGGGGCCGTACTCGAGGAAGGAAGGAAGGCTAGGGGAAAGAAGCAAAGTCGGAAGGAAAAAAAGCCATGGATCCAGAATATCTGGTACCCAACCACACAAAGAATGAGTAAAAGCTCGGAGTAGGAATGTCACCTTAATCTCGGGACATGACCAAACAGAGCAATAAAAGTAAAGAACGATATCCCCAATATCACCAACGAAATTTGCCGGACTGCACCCATTTTCCGGAGGATAGAATTTCAAGATTCAGCTATTTGTGCAGACTGCTATATCCTCACTGCTCTCTAAAGGTGGCCAAATAAAGGGAACAGAAAAAGGCCTTTGGAAGCAAGGGAGAAAGAGAGTAGTTGGAGAGCTGAGAAGCTCGCAAACACCGACACAAGTTGTCCTCTCTTAAGGGGCTGTAGCTTAATGATAGTTAGGCCCACTGTTGCTGCCGGTAGATGCCGTGGGTTCCGAGGGGTGGTAAGGTAGAGTCTACATACCGATGGTGCCTTAAATACCGTATACACTTCTCTCCTCTCGTTTCTCTTAGAAGAAGGAAACAAACCCCCCGGGGAAGGTCAAGACAAAGGTATAAGGAACGAAGGACGAAAATTCGCTTGCAGCAGCATTAGCACCTGAATAAGCTCTGCTGCACTGGAAGGGGAAGGTAGAAAGTGAGCCGTGTCGACCCTTTTGGTGATGGCATTTGCGGTGGGCGAAGCGCAGAAAGGAGAGACAACGTTTTGGTTGCGTTGTGAGCACCCTGCATCCCCCCATGTGGCCTGACGTCGATGCCGGAGCCTCATTCAACCTCATCATCTGACGGGCATCGGGTTAGGTAGACGTTTGGGTGATTACTTCAATTGTTATTAACCGGATAAAGCTAATGGGATCGAGCGATACTGTGACCACCGTAGCTTCAGTCACCAGCACAGGTAGTGCATTCAGATTCATTGCAAAGAAGGAAAAGGAGCCGCATGGCAGATAATTTAACCCGGAGTTAAAACATGGAACTGTACGAGTACCCGTAGCCAATCGGGAGGGTATACGAGTATTGGTTAACTCGAATTGCTCCTTCAAACCAAAAGTGAAAGTCAAGTCACGAGGACCGAGCTGATTGTGTGACACTCCTTGCACATCAAGTCGCGTCATCCCACACATCGGTTTGTCAACGCGTCCCAAGCTCAGGCTTCCCCTCCACGTCCATCCATCGCTCGCCCCCACCACCGGTATCCATCAACCCAAACCTTCGACTCCCACGAACGATTAGATGGCCACAATACAGGAGGGAAACCTTTCCGCTCCCTTGTACGGTAGTCTCTTTGAAGGTACCAAGTTTTGGCTCTCGCTACAAGTTCCCGCCCGCTCAAGCTACAAAAAGCTCATCCAGGTATGAATCCCATCTCCCAACGCACATTCGCGCTGGACTTTATATTAACAAGTTCCCATTGCAAAATTAAGGCGAATGGCGGTGTTCTTGTGGCTAGCGAAAAGGATGCTGAAATCTGTCTGGTTGACCATCTGAAAGAGACCCCGCAGGAAGGCAAATTGTTGGTCCCATCTCGGCCCTAACAGAATTTGAGAGAAAATGGACTAATTTAAAATCATTCCAGATATTCTTTTAAATACATTGACGCCTGTGTAAAAGAAGGCAAGCTTGTCGATTTGGAGGACCATCGAGTCGTTTCGAAGAAAAAGAGAGTCCCGTCCGGCCCAATATCACAATCAAAGACTGCGAAGCCTGGAAAGTCGGGGTAAGATATATTGGAAATTATTTGCTTGCACATCCGGCTTTTAACATTCTTTCTAGACGGAACTTCTTCACTCAAGAGGACGACGATATTCTCCTCCGAGCTATTAGTGTGCCAGGTGTCAAGCTGGGCGGTAATGCCGTATACCAGAAGTTAGCCGCCGAAGTATGCTCCCGGTTCAATATCTACGCTAGTTTTTTGCCTTGCTCACTCTCTACTCCAGTATCCACAACATACCATGCATAGTTGGCGTGGTCGATGGGTGGACCACTTCTCTAAAATCATGCCCAATGGACCTGTGCTCCAAGGATCACCCGAGCCGAAGTCCGAACCCGAGTCACCTCCCACGACGAGGGACACGCTGAAAGCAATCCCCACCAAAGAGAAGAGCGACCCCGATAGTGATAGCGAGAGTGATAGCGAACTCTTTAGTAGTTTTACCGATGCCGAAAAGAAATTGCTAATGGATAAGGCGGAGGAGATTAATTTATCAGATCAGCCAACAAAGATATTCAAGTCACTCGGCCGACAGGTAGTTTCATTAGCCCTTTTGATCTAATCCCATGATTGTCAACTAACACTTTGTTTTCTAGTATCCCGACCATACCCGGCAGGAATGGAGCGCCTGCTTCTACACCCTCATCCTTCCTGAGCTCCGGAAGTCGGAAAATAAAGCGAAAGTGCCCCAGGAGGAGCGAGGGGCCACTGCATCTTTCCGTAGCTCCAAGAGCTTACAGTTACAAAGCCCGATACAACTGGAATCTCGCTCAAGTGAATTGTTGAAGAAGGATGTGAAACCGCGAGGCTTGGGTCCTGAGAAGGATTCAGGGTCGCCTATCACTAGTTCTACACCTGCAAAGCGAAGATTACCAGGTAATCATGGTCTCACTGCCCCCGTTATGATTGATTCTGAGCAAATAGCCACAAAACTGCCCCAATGGAGAGTAGTTATTAACTCGACTACTTCCCCATTAGCTTCATCGGGGGAAACCGCTCTGGCGGCCAAGCCCCAAACACCTCACAATCAAACCTCTTCTCAGAAGCGCAAGCATACCGACGATGGGCAAACACCTAAAGTTAATCAAGCCGTGAAGAGGCCGAGGAAGCGATATGCATCCACACCAGAGGTACCGTCTACTCCTGACCCGTCACCTCGGCGTAAACGTCAGCCATCAATTGAATTAGGCGGGCCCGTTCCAACAGGTGCGGAGAAGCCTGTAGAGGAAGTTTCTGCTTCAACATCGAAAGCATTGGTTGAGGTGGTCACAACTCCTGTCAAAAAGGCCGCGGGAAAGCCCACAACAACGGCCCAAGCTGTCAAAATATCTGAAACTCCGGCCAAGTCGCCCAAGGGGCCAACCTCGGACAAAAAACCACCTTCCAAGTCAACGCCGCCCAAATCTATTCTGGTCAAGTCTCCTAAGACCAAGAACACGAGACCCTCCTACGAGAATATGAGCACCCAGGCCATCTTCAACGCCGAGATTGACCAAGAGGCATTTTCAACAGAGATGGACTTTGCTTTCCCATGGCTAGATGACGATGAGCAAGTACCCTGCAAATCCACAAAGTCCGCCGCCCTCGTCCATGTCGATACCCCCTCGCCCAAGGCTTCTAGAGGAAAAGCGCCTGAATCTTCGAGCAAAACTGTCACAGAAGCAGACAAGGCTGGAATCGAGGAGATGCATCGCTATCTCGACTACTGCGAAAAGAAATTTGGTCTTTCGGGATCTAAAGTGATCCAAGCTGTAGAATGCACCTCCGGTGTCAAAGCCAACATAGAAATCCTTCTTAGAGCAATCTCAAAAGGCGAAGAACCAGCGGATATTCCAGGCATTTGGAACAAAGAGGATGACGAAGTACTCATGGGCTCCGACGGTCGAAAGATGAAGGAGTTATCAGACCGGAAGGGCGACGCAGAGATAACGAGGCGGATGGATTTCCTAAATTTGTGGAACTTGGCCTAATTCTCCTATCCTTGCTGTATAGGCTTCACACCTTCCTTCACCCTTTCAACACTATGGTCACCCTCATGTCCCCTTTTCATTCATTCTTCTCTTCTGTTACAAATTCTTCTCGCCGGAGTTGGGTAGTGATGCGTTGGGCACAAAAATAATAATTATTGACTTCATGATATCCTTGCGTTTCACTCCGCTTGATTTTTTTTCATTCATTCCCTCGCTGCTGCCGTGTTAAGCTTATTACAATCTTGCAGCGGGAACCTTGGCGATCGCGCGATTCCTTCAAATGCTGTTGCTGTCTCAGTGCGCAATTAAAGCGGTACTAGGCAGCACCACAAGAGAGCCAAGTTAAAACCGAGCATTTGTTCACGCAGAGTGTACTTGCATTACTATACTGTACAATACTTTTATCCTCCAACTATCATATGCAAACATACATGATATAGCACAGCTCGGTGGGGTAACAAAGCCCGAGAAATCACTGTACAGTACTTGAACCCTAGAGTAATCGAGTAAGGCTGTAAGTTACTTCCAAACCCTCCAGACCTTAGGATTGATGTTCCCCCCGCCGTGCCCTTAACCTGCACGGCATCATGCAGCACTCGAACGTTAGCGCACGATAAAATGTGTTTAGGGTTCCCGGGCTAAAAACAAGCACCCCCCATGTCCAGAACATGAACCCGGAGAGGAAAGGGAAAAAAAAACACGGGATAAAAACCGGGCGTAGCGGAATCACGGAACGCCCAACTACGCACCCCGCCCAAAGCCACAATTCGCTACTAGTCGGTCGGATCCTGGGGATTCTAACCATAAGCTAATCAATGGCACTGTGAAATTGGCTCAGAGCTGGACACAATTCGAGTACTGGTACAACGCAAGACAGAGATTTGCCCAGCAGCTTGCGGGATCAGGATGTACCAGTAGTCGTCGGGTTGAGGTTGAGATCTCGGGCGCTTTGGCTTGTTTGGCGAGGAGAAGAGGGAGTTATTGCGGTTTGCTATGAGGGGGCGCTGCCACCCGTCGCGTACCGGTATCGCACCACACAAGCACTGGCAATGCTTAAATCTCCAGGAGATAGTGCTATAGTGTGATGACTATTCAATACGTGTAATCGTGGCTAGACTGTAGGTATTGTCCTTTTAACATGGCGAGGCCACAGTGCAGTCCCCGAGTGACTACCTATGTCCTTGATACTTGGGGGCAGTCTGCCTCGCGCTTCATATACTCGAGTACAGCTCCGTCCGCAAAACAAAACTCCTGGCCGAAGGAGAGGCATCGATAATGTAGCAGGGGCCCAGCGGGAGCGAAAGTACCAGTACTCGTACAAGCCATTGCCAAATATATGTATGATAGTCCGAATTATGTGGGGTAGCGGACTTACCCATCAACTTGAAGCCTGACAATAGCACCTCTGCACACTCGGGCGAATAGTACAAGACGTTAACTAAACCACGATATCGCTTTGATGTCTAGTTCGGGAGAGAGCCATCACACGAAATTCAGACCTTGCAGACGGGGCTATATCTCGTGCTAAGCTGCTCTTTTTCTTGCCGCCAAAGCCATGCCACGGTAGGACTGTAGCAACTTATGGTATCATCTTCGAAATTATATGGCTTTTGCCAAGAGCGGGCAGTGTTCATGCTTGGATGGCGTGGGCATCTGAAATTAGCCCTTTTGAAAAGTCAAATGAGATATGATTGAGGGAAACCCTCCTTAGAACAGTTATTGTATCCAACATTTGCCTCTTTTTTTCTTTTTTTTTTGATTGAGCGAATATTAGGTGAGAGTAGCTTTCAAATACCGGTAGGATGAACAAGGTTTTAGGTGTCCAATCCAATGCGGCTGTGCGAAGCAACGCTCCCCCACAAGGCTACAAGTATCATGTTGATCAAACGGTTCCACACCTAACACTCAGCTGCAGGTCAAGGATGCGTAAAACCCACCCCGCACTTCGTTAGCTGATCAGGTACGGGACCAGCAGCGGTGCTAAGTGCCTCCCAAAGCTATGTTTCCCCTCCGGATGGCACTCGCCTAACCAAAAACGAAGTTCACAGAAATGAAGAGGGTACCACTGTCGGGTACTGTTAAGTGCTTCTTGGCTGGGACAAATGCCTTAGCTGTTAAGGATTCGGTGCTGCACTTCTGCACCGGCAGCCTAAATTACACTCCCATCCTCTCGATCCCCGCCTCCATTGTTCAACGGGTTCAACTGTGCATTCGCTTGCTGACAAGCGGACTGGCTACCTCACCTTCACCCATTCCTGGGCGTTCCTCAGCCGTACGAGGGGGGGATTGGAAGCACGCCGCTCATGGGGAAGGCTTTGGCCGTTTTCCCTTCTTTTTCTTCAACTTCACGTGGGAATAAGGTGCTCGTTATCTGCACATACTCCACCATACCGTAGTGTCAATCACTAAGCTCGACTCAAATCACTAAGCTCGACTCAACCAAGCCCTCGAACAATTGGTGGGAAATTTTGCTTTTTCTCTTACTTTCACCCCTCCCCCCATCCTTCAGCCCTGGAGGCAAGAGGTTAGGTATATAGATGTGGGTGGGGTTCGAGCAAGATTGTGGGGTTGAAGCCCTTTTCGTTTTCGTTTTCTCCAAAAGCCATATTTCTTCTCCTTTTGGTTCCCTTGCCCTCTCCCTCCTTCATTCCTCTACCTACAGCTGCGAGCTGGAAAATTAAAAATTAAAAAAAAGGGAAACGAAAACCAAAAAACGGAAGAGATACACAATGGCGTCCGGAAAACCACCTCCTCAATGGCCGAAGGGTTGGTTGTTAATTCTGCGCGTGCTGCAACTCATCTCGGCAATAGTGGTCGTTGGGATCACCGGGTTTTTCTCATATCACTTGATGAAAGAAGATATAGGAGTTCCATACGAATTCATCGCTTTAGACGTGATAGTACCTCTCCCTCCCCCTCCCCCTCCCCCTCCCCCTCCCCCCCGCTAACCATCACCTCTCCCTCCGCAGGGCACCATAACAATCCTAAACATCATCTTAAACTTCCTCCTCCTCTGCTGCCGCTCCCTCCCACCAACACTGGTCATAGTAACCGACTTCCTCCTCGCCCTCCTCTGGGGCATCGCGTTCGCCTTCCTGGCACGCGCCATGGGTAGCACAACCGTGGAAAAGTGCTTGCCAGAAAACTACGGAGACTACACCGTCATCTGCCACCTTTACAAGGTCCTCTTCGCGTTCTCGGCGCTGGGTTGGATATCCCATTTGGTCACTTGCTGGCTCGCGTTCAGTGTTAGGAGGAAGAGGTCAAGACATTCGTATGCGCCCACGGGGAATAGTATTGGACTTATGGGGTTGGGTGGGAGCACTGGATACAAACCTCTTGATGGAGGGGGGACCGGGGCGGGGATGGTGCCGCCGCCGGCGTATAAGACGGAGGGGGCTAGCGCGTATGGGAGCGGAGGGACGGGGCTGAGCTCGAGTTTTTATGGGGCTTGAGCAGCGGCGGCGACGAAGGGGAGGGGCCTGGCTCATGCGGCTCTGGTAGTTGTGGGTTTCTGGGATTCGTGGATTTGTTTCATGGTTTACGGTGCGATGTCACGGTTGGGGATCATGATAATTCCCCCTTTCTTTCTCTTCTCTTTTTCATTTTTCATCTTTGCTCCTGTTTCTCTCTTTCTGCTGGGATCTGTATTTAGTCACTTTGGGGCCTAGTAAGAATGGAAAATGAAATATATACTCGGGTATAAACAAAAACCAAGAGAAGTGAATGGAGAAATTCAATGAGAGTCGCGCGCTAACTGCACTCGGACTACCCGAATGCCAGTGGACAGCTACCCCGACTACTCGTAGTAATTCACCAAAATTTAATGATGACGGATGCATATGATTACCATGCATCGCACCCTGGTATTTGACATCAACACGGTGATTCAGAACCATGCGCCCGCCGTCGCCGATACAGTGCCGATACCGCCACTGCATAATAACTCACTTCCACCCCAAACATCACAACCCCCCCCCCCCCCAAGGAAGACCTATAATACACTAAATTCTTCACTCCACCAGTTAATTAACAATTACAAACTACCACTTATCACTTTCCCCCGCTTTCCACCCTTCGCCGAGGGCACAGTACGACGGGAATCGATGAGAAAAACACCCTGCAAACCAGCAAACAAACGAAATAGTAAAAAAAGAGTAACAAATGAGGGAGAGAATAGAAGACCACACAACTTCGATCGGTAATTTCACTGCAGGGAAAAAGAGAGGAAAGGAAAGGCGGGTACGCCCTGGAGGTTTTTTTTCACGACCATGATGATGGTGATGACGGGTTCTAATAGTGAGAAAGAATGAATAGTCTAACAAAACGCCCCCAGCACCAATGCTTCCCCCCTTCTTTGAGAAAAAATGAAAAAAGGAAAGGAAAGGAAAGGAAAGGAAAGTAAGATACATGAAAATGTACAAAGCGTCAGTGCTGTATGTGTATGTATGTATATGTAAGTAAGGTATGATACCGTATGATACAAATCCCCTCAACATTAGTCTATCTGCATCCATCCTGCATCCATTGATCCATCGGTCCTTCCATCTCTGTCCGCGCCCAACGAAGTCTCAACCCGCTCATTGGAAGTAATAATCATAATAACTCAATAGACTCCAATTCGAGGACCTCGCGCGCTTATCCTTCTCTCTTTCTACAGCCTCGTACGATGGTGGTGGGGGTGACTGGCTCAAATCTCCGGATAACGAAGAGCCGGCCACCCCAAATTCCTATAAGGCATGGGTTTCAAAGTTTGCCCTCACAGGTGTGTACACTCGAGGAGCGTAAGGTGCACAGGGCTGACTCGGGAACGGGAAGGCGGCAGGGTATGGCGGGTTCCGGGGCATTGTCAGTGCTGTTGGTATAGGGGAGATTGGCAGCGGTGGTGAGCGTGGAATACGTGTGGTCTGTGGCCCTGGCGGTGGGGATGGTCCGGGAGGGACCAGTGGTGGGCCGAGTGCCGGTGGAGGATTCCGGAGCCGTGGTGGAACGGTGGGCATCGGCGGTGGCGGCGATGGCGAGCGGTTGTGAATCGAGAATACATCCGAGGGTCGAGCGCCATCCCCGAAGGATGAGGTTGAGGATAGGCGTCTATGGTAGGCTCCTGTGATTGGCGTTTCGGCCTCCAGGTGCGAACGCCTGTCTCGAAAGGAGTTGGGATTGTAGTATTCTGCTTTCTTCTTGTCACTGCGGATCCTCGCCCAGACAGCCGCAATCACTATTATTATTATGAGTCCTGCGACGCCAGCGCCGGACGCGGCAAATATTAGATGGAGGTCGGGCATCTTTTCGAGGCCGAAGCCGCCGCCGCCGCCTCCGCCCAGGATCCCGCCTGCAGATGAGGATTCTGTTGGTGAGGAAGCCCCGGTGGATTTAGACCCGACATCTGACGTTTCCTTTGTGGCGGATGCAGGAGCAGAGGTTCCCGCCGCCGTAGCGGTAGACACTGGAGCAGATGCAGATGCAGATTCCTTAGAAGTCACAGTAGGAACTCCAGTACTCGTCTTAGCACCGCCATACGTGGATCCAGGGACAGTCATGTCAAACGGAGGACTGTACTCAAACTTTCCGGTCGCGTCGTCTATAATCTTGAATCCATACTTGTTACCTGTGCCCATCGTTGCCGAATCTTCAAAAGTCTTTGGAACATTCCAAACAAAAGATCCCGAATTGGGAATCTTGGCTAAGACCTGTTAGGCTTCACATCACCAAAAGGGTATCCATTCCAGTCAAAGATTTTACTAACCCACGATAGGACCAAGGTCGTTCAGGTTATCCGGAGGACCCTTCAATGCATGTATTGTGACAGTTCCCGGGGTACTTGGCTGTAGCAGGAGGTCAATAAGCCAATCTAAAGTAGTGGGGCAGATTCGGGAGACGACAATCTACGCACCTGCCATGTTATTGTCACCGGGCTCCCCGCATCCACATTCCCACCCAGGGGGTAAGTAATCGGATTCAAACCACTCGGAGTATCATCAGCAGCCGCCTCGACCTCAACACCGATTGAAAAGATAGCAATTACTGCCACCAGAAAGGACACAGTCCCGAGCTTCATGCTCGGGGCGTCAGTCGATTGGTTTGTCGGCGAACAAGCGAGACAATTGTAAAAGAATGAACCAATCCCAGCCAAAAAACGGGGTTCACGGAAGAAACAAGAACGAAATCAATTAAGGATCGTGAGAAATGCATGCATCGAGCCCTTTCTAGAAGAGAGAAAAAAGGGAAAGACCCGTTCGCTTCCTCCCTCAAGTGACAAAGCACGCGTTTCGTCTCAATTGTTCTCCAGAGATACGATGAAAAAAATCAAAAGAGTGAAGTAGATGTCGGTGGTGAGGGGAACATCTCTCCCCGTGTTCGAAACGGAACGCGGTGCTCTGTCTCTCTCCCTCTCCCTCTCAGCGCAATGGCCTTAGAATTCATAGAGGGAAAAGCCGAAAGGGTCCGAACTCTAGGCGGTGCGTTTCAATACCGGTATTCAATCAAGGCAATGTGCTGTACAAGTACGCACGGCGTCAAAGCTAATTTGGCGCAAGCCGTGGTTGATTGGGGTGTCTTTCCCACCTCCCCTCTGTTGCTAACTGCGGCAACCGATCCAATCACGGATCCCGCCCTAACCTTCAGCCCGCACTTGGACAGCTCCTATGCTCCGAAAAGGGTTAAAGCCGTTATTGACACCCCTTTTGCTTGAATTCTTATGGATGAACTTACGGTCCTGGTAATCCATTTCTTCCCCCCTGTCGATCTCGAAGATCTCCTCTAGGAGAGCCAGAGCCACTGACTGGTGGATGTTGATCCAATTGCATATGAGTGCCAGAGGCACTGCCATAAATTCCTGGTATCTTGCCAGCAGATTATTAGAGAGTAATTTGCTATCCCACGTATAAGAACGAGAAGGTTGAAGAAAGATGGGGGTTGTCTGAATCGGTACGTGTTTCTTGGCAAATACTGGTACTTGTAAAGCTTCTCCTATTACCTGTGGTTGTTTGTATGATAGCCATAATAGATGGCAATGGTGAAACTTGGCTCCCTGTCTGAAAAGGTCCGCATTACAGCACTAGATTGCTGAGATGTTCCTACTTACCGTACCACCCAGATACGGTATCCGGGTCCCTTTTGCGCTCATGAAACCTAGGGATGAGAATCAAATCCTCCAGCCTATGCGGGCAAAATACCTTTCGGATCTTGATTATACATAAAATTACTCGCTTCGGACCAACCTCCCCAAGACCAGCGTCCTAAGCATAGCGTCAGAGGTACTCGCGCGTGAACATGTCGACAAACTCACTTCCCCATAGTCTAGACAGAGGGTGCCAACACCGCGACAACCCCTCCTCTCCCAAATGGTTAGTATCTCCTAACTAGAGTCAATATCCGAGTGATCATTCTATTCGTCTGCGCGACATCGAAGTATTGTAGATAGGGCCTTGTCCTAGCTATGGATAGATCCGATGATTGGACTCGCACGAGAGTGCGCTTTTTAGACCTACGCCGGTTTCCGATACCGGTAGGTATGGATGTGCGACTGAAAGTTTTCTCTGGGTTGTTGCTTTATACTTGGGGTTTAGCTGCAGGCTCGATGATGTAAATTCGTATTGCTACTAAAGCTGCGGTTACTACCGCGTAGTAGGCTATGGAGGAGAGGATGCATTACGCGGGGGGCTACGCGGGCGACCCGCGGCATCTACAGTACTGTATGTTCCCAAGTTTGGCTTGGCCTATAACTACCGATCCCCTCGCTTCCAATATTGACTCCCTTAAGCTACCCCCTATTCTCCCTTTTCTCTATACTTAGCTCTAGAGTACTTGTTCAGTACTCCTAGATATTAAGGTTTGGATTGCTGATGGCGAACCCCGAGACTTGAGGCTGTGGGTGTCCGGCAGATGGACCTTTCTCGTCTCTATGGCACCATGGGTTGTCGAGAGAACAAGACTAATGATACTAAGAATTTAGCGATGTTCAGACGTCATGGGTTTAGGTATTCCTCCCTCGGTCATCCCCTTTCCTGCTCCAAGGTTTCCGACAGATATAGTCAAATGACAACCTGCATCGCCCCCGGTGTTGGTGGAACGGGGTGAACTTGTTGACTCAAACCATTACATATCTAGTGCCAGGTATCAATCTGCTGGTGATTGCCTAACTCTTGTGTCGTGATGGTGGGCTGAACTGACGATAGAAATTCTAGTTTGGATATGATACACTTCTGTTTAGCTGAAATTTGGATCGATTGAAGGGGGGGACTTTGCAGTTTGGACCACTATTGCTTGCCAAATACACTGAGGTTACATGGGACCACCTGATACCTTGAGATATCACAGTTTGCTCTTTTCTGTTGGTAATCCACAAGCCAACTGAGCTAATTTTTTATGAGAGGGATTGACTCTGGGAACTAACATACGCTCTAGGTAAGGTTTATGCTATATCAGTCTTGCCCCGGATCCTGGCTTGTTCGGTGAGGGGTTGTTATCAAGAGCCCAATCTCTACCGATACCCGTGCCTGTCCATGGTGTTTGCCATAGGATATCTCACCTCGTATTAAAAACGAGTGTCAGAGGAGAGGGCGTCCTTGGCTGCTTGCTTTGGGCTCTTTATGACTAGCTTAATAGTAGATGATGTCAAGATCCACGAAGAAGGTGCAATCGGAAACAGGGTGTCAACTCGCCTTTATATTTTGGGGAGCATAAGAGTATTGGCTTCAGTACGCTCCAGGGTGGGCGTTACAATGGATGCTGACCCCATCCTGGCAAAAGCATTGAGTCCACCTTGGATTGGTGACCTTTCCCGGCCAACCGGCCCGCAGGCGGTATCGAGGAAAAGGGAAGGCGTTTAGAACTCGAGGCCTGTACCGCGTAGCCCGGTGAGGCTCACTTTATACTGGAAGGCTAAATAAAAACTAGGGCTCAATCAGCGAGATCGTTTGAGTAGAGAGAAGCTTTGGGGGTAGGATTTTCACAAATATTTGCCACATGGGTTTTTCGGGGCGTTTGCCACTTATTTGAAGGAAATCAGTATACCGAGGACTACTCCGTGAAAAATCTTGAGCCACTCTTCAACTTGGCTTCCTGGCGGGAAAACAGGTTTACTACATTATACGGGGGTTGTATACTGGATAGGGTTTGTCTAAAGAAAAGTTGGAATCTTTAACCCTTGGAAACTTTAAGTATTGTCGCCCCTGCTGATTAAAGATCTCAGATTCTGATGTTATTTTATCGCTCTCTTATTTGAATCCTGTTTCAACGGGACTAAGGTGAATACGGATCTCTTGGGATTAGCCTTAACCCATTTTCCACGATTTCCGAGCTGAGTTGAGCAATCAAAAATCTGCTAGGATCTGTCCAAGCAGAGCTCATTCATTAATTACTTCGGCAGAGCTTGGTTAATCCATCAAAGTTCAGGCAATGTGATTGAATTTCTTCCTCAGAGCTACCCCTCGCTCGAAATTGAAGTTACTTGTGAATGATCTATTTGATCTGTAGCCGAAAACTCGGGTGAGATCCTGGACTACCGAGTCTGTGGGGTACACCATTTGCGATATAGTCTGATCAAATACTACACAGAGGATGTCGTGAAGTGCAGAGAGGTAGAGAGGACTGATTGTTACTAGCGGTTTGAATTCAGGGGTTAACTTAACGTGCTGGCTGACGGTGCTACGATAAAGGCTCCCTAATATGTGCATTTACGATCACGCTATCTCACTCAGGAACTAATTTCACCCAATCGGTTAGCTGCTTTGGGTTCAGCCCGATGCGTGCCAAATCCGGGAGTCTGCACAGAGACTTAGGGGTTGTGCAGCAAGGGTGGTGGAGTGAAAAGATGTGTTGTGTGTCCTACTACCCACCATTGGGCCGATCTGAACTCACTGCCGAATCACGTGCTAGATGTTTAGAAGCCTAAACGGGCAACGGGGGATCTCACCTAATACCCTCGGAACCGGAAGTCAAGGGATGATATGCACAATGGGCTCAACACCACCGAGCGATCGAGGAGGATTGTGTGTCTCCATCAGGTGTTCGCAATTCATGGAACTATAGGAGACTGTGTTTGCGATCCTGTGCCGATGCTGTATTGCTGGTTTGAAAGACAGCTATTGGGATTATATCGGGTTGGTTACCGATTTAGGCTAGCAGAATTGGTTCGCCTGCTGATTCTTTTGCCTTTTACACAGGTATAATGCCTTGGATCTCGAAAATCGACATCAAGTCATTGAACTTACAATGACAGGTCTCGCCCTACGATGCTCCATGCTCCAGGCTGCGGCCAAGTTGGTGATTTGAAATACTAACCCATGGAAACGGCTATGATAGATCCACTTTTTGGTGGAAGTACGAATTATGGTTTAATAGGGTTCGGTATAAGTCAAGGTGTTGGGGGGGGAGGGTGCCGTCGCTAAGAAATACACCCCGCGCATTCCTAATGATGTTCCGTATGCCGTGCATAAACCCGGGGACTAATGGGAGGACAGGTAAAATGAACTAGAGTGGGTGCCCGACTTTGAGAAATAAGGAGAGGTCTGCAGATAAACTTATCTCAGAGTTTTCTTAAGCAGAATGGAGTCTCCATCAAAGTCGCTATTACCCACGTGGCTTAGTCGGGGTTTTGAGCAAGTGATCGGATACACTTCATGG
>Ga0307510_10002330_pt1 | contig 21471 bp, 17 predicted proteins | sample 12_EM_MG_FD_207224 | JGI IMG/M metagenome (GOLD analysis project Ga0307510, IMG submission 207224) | Populus trichocarpa ectomycorrhiza microbial communities from riparian zone in the Pacific Northwest, United States - 12_EM | ecosystem: Host-associated > Plants > Roots > Unclassified | place... | reverse complement strand
CTAAGTGAGTGATATTACATGACCACATGCCACAATACCGGTATTGGATGCGACTTATCCATCAGGTAATCGTATTTCCACCGCATATTATCCTCCCCAGGATATTATATCAGCTTCTATTGAGGGGCTGTTGATTCATAGTGTGACAAGCGACTTTAAGATCCTAGTATAGCTATACTTCTATTCTTAGCGAGTGTTGGGCTTGGTGACATTCAGACTTATGCGATCCCCCATAAAGACTAGTCTGGGACCAGTTCAAACCGGACCGGACCACCCAAGTTAGTCGGGTCCAGTCATCGCCATCACCAGGACTGGCCAGCCCGGTCCCGCCTCGAAGACTTGACCGGTCGGACCATTCGGAACCCTGATTAATAAGTCGGGTCAAATGCGAAAACTAACTAGCATTTCTAAGATTCTCCCCAAGATTGCCCAAGTGCCACCCCAGCCCCTACCCAAGCTCATCCGCAGCTCTATTTGGGACTTCCGTAAGACCCAGAACATCTCCTTTCCTTTCAGAGAACATTATAAGGGAGGTCTCTTTAGCCGGCATTCGAGAAGGCCATGATCATGCCGAAGTCCCCAGAACCTCTTCCGGTACTGAGGTTCTATGCCCGGCATTAAGGCTTGTCCCCCCGAGGTATGTTTACCGCCGCAATGTGACCCTTGACAAATTCAACGATGTGGGTGTAGTCTCGAATCACAACACTATCGTGGGAAGAATAACTTAGTCCGGTCGGTTACCAGCCCCTGCAGAGGCCCAATCCGAAGTAGCTCACCTGTTCCGAAGATCTTAAGGTTATCCCGGCGCCTAACAGTAACCCCCCACAATACAGGTTGAAGGTTGTAAGGAACGCCTTGGGATCCCCCATGTTTTCCAACGGATGGGCTCTACAAGGGTTAAAGTACGTAAGAAGCGCAGAATTAAAGCCGGAGTGCGACTTGAGCTATACCATCCGAAGCCTACTCATCGGCGAAGGCACCTCTTCATCACACCTACTACCATATTACTCTAAATCGCATGAATTCTATAAACAACGACACGGTAAAGAGATGTACTCTCATAGTTTATGGGATATACACCAGAATGGCTGTGAAGCTAGGTCTTTCGATGGTTCTGGAGCCATGCAAGGAAAAAAGATTAATTGATGCAAAAAAAAACCTAATAAACGCCATAGAGGGGGTCTTGCGTCCATTAATTTGACAGCGACGGCCACAATAATATGAAAGACCTAGCCTATTGTAACAGGAAACTAATAACTAATTGGAAAAGATACATAGGAAAAATGGGTCGGGGGAATACCAACCCTCATACCGTCATTGACATTTTTTCCTCCCCTCTTTTCGATTCGCTTAAAGTTTGTGGTAGTAGTTCTCAATGCCTGGAGCCTGTTCGTGAAAAAAGTTACCTTGTATTGCTAATTTGGATGTTATACAGGTGGTTAGTTAGTCTTACCTCAGTTTTAATACCCTTGCATTTACGCATTTCCTGGAGGATCCAACCAGGTTTAGTGGTGGCGCCAAGAGTCGAACCACCAGGAAGGGCGGCCCAATGATCAAACATGGACTGGGGAAAGACTTGTCAATTGGTGTGTGAACCAAAATTGGTGGTGAAATCAAAGGACTCGTTGACGGGCAAATAGGCCTTGACGTTGAAATAGAGGAGTAAATAGGGTTGGGAATAAACTGGTTGAAGAAATATTCTAAAGGCTTGCCTTCGAATACCGTTGTCTCCCGGCCCATTTCCTTCTCTTTGGGTTGAAAACTTTGTCACCCTGAAGATTAAATTAGCATTATGACATTATTTTATTAAAGCCAGAATTTGAACTTACTCACGAACACTCAATCATCTTGTTCTTGTCAACCCCAAACTTCGTGGCATAGCGTCCGGCGAATTGGCGGACAGTGCAAGCCCAACCGTGAAGACCTGAACCAAAGGCAACTGTTCCCTTGTAACGATAAACTCTGACATCACCAAGAACCTTGTCAAGTAAGTGGCGACAATGACGTTTACGGACTCTATTGTTCCGGAGCAACAGTAGTACAAGTCCTCCTTGGATACCTGCGGCTCCAAAAGAGCACGGGCGACCTTGTTGATGATGTAGACGGGCTTGATACGCTCGGGAAAGGCTCGGCGCGCTACGGTTTCTATCTGGACACAAACGCCATCGACAAAATTGACGACCAGCAGTGCCCCATCAGTGACATGGAGGGCAGCCGTTACTTCAGAGGCGAAATCGACAGGACCGGCGGAATCAACCAAATTAATCAAAATCTGGCTTCCCTTAGCCCTCTGGGTTATGTCCTTGTAGTCCTCTTCCGCTTTATAGAGTTGGGTGTAGACTTGATTGTAATACAACGGTCCTGTTCTTTCGGAAGAGTGTCGGTAAGCCGCTGCTTACCGACTTTCGCGACAGAAATAATACCTGTCCTTACGACGACAGAGTCCGGCAGGGTGTAGCCTCCGTGGTCCACTACATTGTCATTAGTTTTTAGACGGATTTGTTTCTTCAGCTTTCGAGACAGTTTCGTACTGTAGGCAATAACAGACATGTTACGGACGCTAGTATCATGGCCCACCAACTCACAGGTCTAATTAGTGAAAGTTAGCATCCTATGAATTGATTCTTGATATCACTAAATTCAATTAGGATGCATTGACGTACATGTTCGACGGTAAACCTGAAAGAAAAAAAGCGCAGAATGTTGGCCTAAAATCATCACATCTAGTCACGAGTTAGATGTCAAAGAAAATCCAATCAATTCGCTTGACCGTTGTGTCTGTTGGTTCTTTCTAAAAAAAGACAAGTCAAAAACCTTTGCGCAAGGAAGGCAAAGAAAGTTCGCAGAGGTGGACTTAGGCAGAGCAAGTCGTTCAATCGGGTGGATGGTTGATGGAGAGAAGAGTGTAAAGAGCAAGGGATAGGAAGAGTTGAAAAAAAGTGAGGGGTTGTCGACGGTTTGTGTGGCGAGGGGTCGGATGGTCGTGGATCTTATGATACATTGGGACTAAAAATCAGACGAAGGTTTCTTCTCATGGACGGTGAGGTCACTGATGTCGCTATGCGGATTGGCCTTACTGAAGAAACTCGGTAGAAAAACTACTTAAAGAGAACGAATCAATTCTGAGTTAAAGTGAAGAGCGGGGGTCGGGGGATCAAGGAAGCCGGATGAAAAAGCTAAAAACAAAACACTAAAGCGAAGGAACCTCCCCCCTCCCCCGCGCTGGAATCATGAAAAAACGAGGACGCTCCACGAAAAGTAAAACGGATGCGAAAGCGAGAAGAGCCCATTCCTCTTCCCACAAAGCGGCCTGAAAGGAGCGCAAAAAACCAAGGCAACAATCGTCATTGACAAAAGCCCATCTGGTACGCCCCTACTCGGCTGGCTCTGTTTGACTAGGATTAAAATTCACCGTAAATCAGAAAGGGTTAATGGTTTCTTCATACCTTAGCGGGCAAACCTGCCCACCGGCAATCATGGAACTTGCATCTTTTTCTGACCCAGAGTCACATCAAACTCGTCCGGCACGATCTGCCTGAGTTTAATAATCTTGTCGGTTAGACCGGCCCTCGTAGCCTGTATTTCGTTTGCCAGGTCTTCATGAATATCATCAATTTTTTTATTGAGACGTTGGTTCCAGAGGTGGAGCGAGTGAACATTATGTCCGATATTGCGAACTTTGATACTTAGGGAGTGATGCATCGCAAAAATGGCAGTGGTTGAGGCGACGGAGCACATGATGGTGGTGATTTGGACCGAGTATTGGCTGGCAAACCCTATCGATCCTGATTGTTAATTGATCACAGCAGCATTTAATGAGGGTATACTTACGACCGGAAGCCATGTTTGTGGGTTAGCGACCTAAGGAAATTTTTTCACGGTAGGCAGAGCTCTGAATGGTGGTGGTGCCAGATAAAACGAGTTAGGAGGAAGTAAAGGAGGAGGGTGAAATGCTTGCCAAGCGCACTTGACTGCCTTTCAAATATTAAATAGGTGTGGTGGTAACGCGTGCCACAGGCTACACCCACAATTTTCTGCCATACCTAGCCCTGACCGTCCCTCAACCCCCCCAAACCCAACCTCCACAACCCCCACAGCTCCGCAACCCATAACCCTACCATACAGGCCTGCATAAAATCCCGCTGCCCACCCCACCCGGCTGTTTGATATATCATAGTTGTGATTAGGATACACTAGCCTGAATGAGGTTAATACACTCACACCCCGCTGTCCCGGCTATCGATAATCCGGATATCTAGCTGCCCTGTATGAATCTCTGTAGGTTCTGAATTTCATTTCACGAGAACCGGGCCAGTTGTCCCTGATCGCCCGCTGTCCTGGACAAATACTTCGGATTTTGGCCGTCCGAGACAGCGGGGTGCGAGTCTAGTATCGCGGCACTCTCGAATTCGGTTTCCGTGCGATGTCTAATATGCAGGCTTAGTAAGCGGCAGAGACTCCCAGGAGACAGTATCGGGAAACGCAAGAGACTGGACAACAAAGATGACAACAACCCACGATAGTCGGACAAACAAAGATTCCTCAGCTAAAAGAATTAGACGGAAGTAGGTTACTGGGCTGAACTACACCAGTATAGTATGATATCACAAAAACTCCAATAATTAGACCTCATGTCAAACTCCCAAAATTATCTCTATATACCGCATTATCTTCCATTATCCCGTTAATACTCCAAGACCGGGCGTTGCTTAGCTTTGGACGGTTCATGGAGTCAGAGATTGGCCTCTACAACACACCCACGTAACATAGTAACCAGAGGGTGGTTTTAGGTGTCCACAACACTGCGGCTGAGTGTGGTGCCGTCACCCATTTACAAGGGTTGAGATAGTGATGGAACAAGCTCCCCAGACTTGGTGTTGGATAACTGGACACCTAAAACCGGCCGGTGGTGACCATGCTAAGTGGGTGTACGTTAAGGGCCAATTTCTGGCACCATGCACCGTCCGGCCTTAAGTGACGCCAGGTCTTGGCGGAGAGCCGGGGAATAGGAGATAATACGGTACGGGTATGGTAGTTAGCCCAGATAGAGAAGCGACCCCTCAGGACACCCTTACGACAAAAATACAAAATCTACCCGAAGACGAGGAAAGACTACTCCAACGCTCTACCGTGGTGTTCAATTAGGGTCCCTTTAAGACTTTACCTATGCACGGCCGCCTAGCAGCGCTGCAGATGACAACTGTTACGTGTGGCCTCATAGTAAGTGATCTTTTGAGGTATGACGGCATGCATTCTATTATATCGTTTGGTGGTGTAGTTGGTAGTACACTAGGTGAACTTTGGGGAGCTGTGGACTTCTCCCCCGCGAAACCTGTCTTGGTGAATCTTGGTGGGGGCAATACTCAGCGGCATACAAGAGCGGTGTTCTGCCGTTCTTATTTCGCTTGTCAGGGTTGACCTCTTCCCGCCCGCGTATAATCTTCACCACCTTGTCATGTCCATTACGGGCAGCCCATGCAAGAGGTCCACAACCCAGACAATCTTCGTTGATATCATAACATTCCATTTTGATCAAACCAACTAAAAGCTCAGCAATTCCGAAGAATGATCAGCAGTGTAGTCCACTGAACAGGGAGAGGGTGTCATAATCCCAGGGGTAGAAATTCTGGGCTTGGGCTAAGAGTATCTTGGTCGATATCTTGCTATAATGCCCCTTTAGGACTTCCAGTGCAAGTGATCTCGCAGAATCCTGGAGGTCCCTTTTTGGATGCACTCCCCAGTATACTCAGCAATATAGAAAGGGTGCGCTCTGAGTATCGGGAGAACGAACGGTTGAAAGGGTTTTGATCTGTTGGAAATTCAGATATGTTAAGCAGCTTTCTGCCATTGCTGAGTGAAGGCTACTGAATATATCGGGATAAGCTGAAAGATACTCCTGGAGAGTAAAGTGTATCAATTGTACAGTTGATGCTTCCTTATATACGGTAATAAGCCCTTGGGTAGTTCATCAAGGTTGACATCGAAGGGATTTTGCCAATATCGAAATCAGTGGAGGATATTTGAACTGCTAGAGTGTGGCAGAGCTCATCCGCTTGCGCCGGCTGTTCGGCATGGCTGATCAACATCAAATTCGCCTATCTGTAATCTCAATTTACCCCCATCCTGCGCCTTTATCCACTCGATTGTCGTACCATAAATCAGTGTTCCCAAGTGCCCAGTCCGTCCGTCTTTTGCCTAGGACGTGACAGACGCCAAATTTGCCGCCCTAGGCGGAGACGGACGCCAGATTGGGGTCCGTCCTAACCCATGCCCGGGACGGAGGGCCTGGCCCTACAGGTGTCTCAGTTGAACTGCTATTTTGAAATTTCCGAGTCAGGAGTCTGTGCTTGAAGAAATTGAAGAAAAGAAAAATGTTTATTACTTGAGATGAGTCTGGTTACCGAATTAGAAGGTTTTATCATGCCTCTATTTCATCTTTATTCTGTTATTTGCAAAGCAAAAAAAAAAACAGAAAGAAAGAAAGACAGAAAGACAGAAAGACAGAAAAGTATTTATCCTTATATTATTGTGAACATAGTTGTATCGTGGATATTGAAATGTTGTCCCGGCTCATCATAGGAATAGGACTAGAGGGTCGGGTATAGGGGCCTTTTTGCAGATATTTTCTAATTCTCGAACGTGCTAGGAGAATATCTGGACACAGGTAATGCTTCAGGGTTCTAGTCGATGATTTACTGGTTGTTCGGGGTGGAGTGATGGTACCTCACGAATTTCTTCCACCTCTTCCTCCCTTTTCACGATCACTAACTCGCTTGACAGCATTTTAAATTCTACTATTTTATTATCAATCACGCTATTGGGCCCAACAGATTCTTGTTTCATTACCATTCATCGCACTCTGCCACCTCCCAACCCTGCACTCTGAATCCCCATAGCGATCATCCCAGAGTGAGGCAAGTAGTGGATTGCGGCTGGTACAAATGAAATAAGCACATATTCCCACCTACAGTGTGGACCTAATTTGATCCCATTAGAGATTACTCGAACATGGTAGGGCTGGATATAGGTTGAAATGCATTATTTTTTAGTTGAGCCTCGTTCTCGCTAGTCTCCTCTGGCTTCTCCTGGGTTAGACATCATATAATGTACTATCAGAAGGCTCCTCTGAAAAATATAGTATGATACTGTATATGATATTTACTTCTTTTTCTCTTACCTTTCGCTGGTTTTGGAAACATGGAATATGGGACATAGACTAATGGTTGACCCCAACATAAAATCCTTCGTATTGTTAGTTGCAAGAAGAAATTCAATGAAATTTATCATTGAATGTGTTATTCCAATACAACTCCGAGTATGTGTCCGCGTTAACCTCAACCCTGCATATGCTCAAAGAATAAAATTTTAAATTACCACAATCGCATCTATTGCTTTTTTTCTTCACACCGAATATTATCAGGGTTCTCACTATCCCAACAACTCCTTGCTCGTTTGGCCGAAATACCTCCTTATCATGTATGTCTTTATTCTCTACAGTAACGATCTTCAATGTTGTGCTCAATCTGATGGCCATGGACTTCTGACTACCTGCAGGTAATTACCTTCCTGATTTTATTGAACAAACTCATGATAAGGCTCGGGTGTCAGTAAAAATCGGAAAACAACCTCCTTGTCCTGACTGACACATGAACTCGTGCGCGCAAAGCGGGGGTTGTATTACTGTTTTTTACTGAACTCCCGGGAAAGTTCACCCTACTCTTGGGGGACCTATTCCTCAGTTGCCTGTAAGTTGAGTATCCTTTCCTCCAGATAAAGGGGGTCAAGATTGAGGTCGCTATTGGCCCAAAGGATTTCACCAGAGTGAAGTGAGGTGGTTCAAGTAGATGAGAGTAATTTGTATGGAACCGTTAAGGGTGGACAAGCTGAAACAGCTCCGTATGTAAATATCTAACTAAACTATTTCAGCTGAGCGATGTGAAAAGACTTGGGGAAATTGGAGTAATTTGCATTGAATCCGTTGAGCAGTGGTAAGAGAGCGGGAAAGAGGATGCGGGACAGGTAGAGTTATAATCTCTTTCCTTTGCTTTGCTCTTCTTCAGCTACAATACACATCTTTAACACCTTCAGGGCAAATCACGCTCGGTGGCCTGAACCTCCTCATGTCCCTCCTCCTACAAAATCATTTCTTCCTGCTTTCAAGCCCTGTATTTTAACCAGTCACCCAACCTATTACTTCCCCTTGTCCCCAGCAATTAGATTCAATTCCACTACCGGCCCTCACTTTCCTCCTGCTATCAGATAACTCCTTGTCCGCTTCACCGCCAATTACTCTCATTCCCCCAGATTTCTTCACTTGACTTTACTGAAACCCTTTAGTCTGATCAATACTGCAATTTCGACCCTCAATTTACACCCACTCCCCCTATTGCACCCACAGCAGCCGCCCCATCCCCTCTCTGTTCTCACTTTCTTTCCCTTCCCTTGCCTTCTATTGCTTTTTCCTGCTTTCTTACAACTCCCTAACAGATTAGGTAAATTGCTTCCATTCACCTAAACCTCTCTACCCTACCCTGCCGAGATCCGTTACTCCAATGATTACCACTCACTATAACTCCTCCATTGTCAATTGTCTTTTACACTACCACCTCTCAAGCCGTCCCGTATTCACATTAAAAATCAACTTTAACACCTCTAACCCCTCTCAATGGAATAACTCTGACGGGCAAGGCAAATTACCAGTCTAAGCTCCATGGGAGAGAGTACGTCTCCATCTAGATGGGTCATCAGAGTTCATTCAAGAGCCAGTCAATAGGAACACCACCCAAGGATGAGGATTCCCGGCCAGACATGACATTTATGCCATGCCAGACAGACTGGAACAAGCAAAGGAACAGGCAATCGTAGAAACGGGTATTGCGATAGGGTTACCAGAAGGAACATATGGAAGGCTAGCCGCATGGTGTGGTATGGCTAGCAAGATGGAAATTGCTGTGGGTTGAGCTGTAATAGATGAATATTACAGCGGAGAAGTAAAGGTCTTACTTCGGAATCATGGTCAGACGGACTGCTTGTACAGGGCAGGAGATCGGATAGGGCAACTGATAGTGGAGAAGATTGCCAATGCCCAGGCCATGAAGGTGGGCGGCACTATTAGGCAGCTCCTCATGCTTCTCAACTGTTGGGGCACACAAGCGGCTAGGCCAAACAGTCGATGTTGTATTCTCACAATGAGCCATACTTCCGCCCCGTAACCTCTATTATATATGCAATTGGTACAGGTGAGACAGGTTCCAAGGGATTAGAGTTCGTTACGGGGCGGACGGGGCCCTGAAAAACGGGGGCCCCCGGCCCTTTTCCCCGCCCCGCCCCACTCAACGGCCTGGGGCGGGGTGTCTTTTTCGGCATTCCCTGCCCCTCTCCCCGCTCAGGCCCCCGCCCCACCCATACCCCAGACGGGTCCCCGTTAAAAATAGGTGGTAACAAACGGGGCCCCGTCCAGGGAATGAGTGCGGGTGGGCCCCGGACGGGGGCAGGGCGGGGATTACCCGAAACATACCCCCCCCGACCCCGTGTAAGGGCGGGGTCCGGCGAGTGAAAAGCCGCCCCGCCCCGCCCCGTGACGAACACTACAAGGGATCAGCCGGAGTAGTTGGAATGGAGACATCACGAGCACTATCCCTCTGATCCCAGCATCCACTGCAGTGCCACTCTGCCACATGCAGACAACCTGGTGATGGAAAAGTAATTATTTGACATGTCAGAATTGATGACCCCTTTCGGTCTACTGCATTAGTAAAGCTGAGTGCAAAGGTAGTATGTTGTTTCTTGGAATAGCAATTCCCAGATACCAATCACATAAATCGCACCACCAACATCGTACAATTCTTGCACTTGAGTGGATCCCCCGGGAACTTAATCTAAGGCACCTGCCTAGAAAACAGCCACATCTCTAAACACGATGCTGTGGACGACACTTCAGGGACAATCTACTGGTTCACCACCCTCTGCCCAAAACCTCACAACACTCCTGTAAACATCACGGAATGGACCACTGATGGGAAAGGCAGTGGCAGACTCGGAAAGCTCCTTGTGAATACTGGTAACTTGGACGACAAGACATACACTGAGCCTAAGACTACTGGGATTTCTTAGCAACGCCCTGGTGGCTCTCCATTCAAGCGTGTCTTCAAGCTTCCAGATGCTGTTGAGGTACGAACTACATTCACAGAATATTGGGTTGGGATTACAGCAATTATTTCGGTCCTACGAAGGCGCTTGTGGAGTGGTTTACCTCTTGCATGAATAGCCAAGTCGTTGCGCAAAATGAGAAGAGGGCTGGAATCGGTCAGCGAACCTCCGAGGGACATTGTCAGAGGGTTTATTTCTTTCCTTTCCTTTCATACTCTTTGATTTCCGTTTAACATATAGAGTACGTTCCTGTTATAACTTTTAGAAGTTTGAGTGCCACTTTTTTATTATCATCAGCACCATTTTCTTTTAGTTTTTCTCCACCATTATTTATTTTGCATCTTGAATGATCCAATGCAGTGCATCCCCTCTTTAACAGACCCTACGAGCACATTCTGTAATTTTTCTGTAATTTTCTCTTCTCTTTCATACCATTTCTTTTCTTCTCTGTGTTTGCATTGTAGTATTTATCATTTTTTGTACAGCACAATTACGGTTATTAGCTTGTGTTATACAATGTTTCTTAATGTTTTTAGTTGCTTATATTGTCATGAGCTTGCACATGACTGTTAAACTAGTCTATTATTCTACAATAGGTTACAACCCTAAGCCCAGTAGGTCTTGGCAACCCAACCTGACATATTTACCCTTGAGGCTTCCCGGACTGTTGGAGTAAGAATAATATCCCACCACCCACTCCCGCACCTAGTCCCCAACCACCTATTCAATTACTGGTACCATACTCAAAATACTCCTATTATAGTATTATCATCTACTATGAATTTAAGATACAAACAAGTCATGCCGCCATGAGAAAATATTCACAAGATGGTTAAGTTCCCGGAGGATATGCCGTGAACTAATGCATCCAAACTTTACCACCGCTACTATGCTCTCCTAAGCCACCTTTTCCCACCTGAGCAGGGGAACTTCATATTTCCACCATAGAAATCAACAACACAGTTCAGGGCGGTCAACCATAGGACTGCTTATACTGTAACTTTTAAAACAGATCACAGTGTGGTGTTTCTCCTCCAGGACAAATCCTCCAAAGACCTTGCTCATGAGTCCAGCTATGAGGAAGCCGATTCGCGAATATGAGACAAGTTTTGACACATTTTCTGATCTATTTCAGGTGAGGTTCTATCAAAGGCCTGCACTATTGGGATGAAAGTGGGCATCTACAAGCTTCACATCATGAGCTGGGTGGTATTTCCATTCAAGCCCACCATTCCGGATAACCCAGAAATTATTATCGAAATGGTGCCCATTGAGTGCTGGAATCATGCCCTTCTCAGCATGGCAGGCCAAGACCGCCTCTTCAAAATTGTACAGCATATCAAAGAGATGTTTATTAAAATCTGTTAGTCATTTCTGATTTACGTTTAAGGACTTCTGCTTAGAGTATTAGGATGAAGGTTTGTTGGCTATGTGACAGAGACAATGGCAATTGTGGTGCTTGATTGCAGCAGAGATTTAAGGGATCAGGAAAAATCGCCCGAGATAGGGGTTGTTCTATATTACCGGAAAATAGGTCCACTAAGCCGTCTGTGTTTTCCTTAGAGTTCGCTACATCTCTAGGGTGTTTGATTTTAGTTAAATTGAGAGATATATCTCCTAGCCTGTAATTAGCTAGTCCGTGTATAGCAAATCAGAGTACTGTTCCTCCATCTTTCACCTTTCCTCACATAGCCTATAGCGATTGCACTTTTGTTCGTTCCTACTTTCCTACTTCCCTCGCCGCTTGAATGGCAAACACCATTCCCTTCAATTGCCTCACTCAAAGAGGCTATTGCTGATTATTTTAAAACTGAAAGACAATGAATTTATAAGTGAAACTGTTGCCAAACAGAGCAGTTGAGCTCCCTCATATCCCTCCCAAACAGGCTCTTTCACTGCATCAAAGATGCAAGTGTAGTATATTGAAATCCCACAGCTGGAGCTACTAGTAGTATGGATATTCATTCCTACAGTACAATCATGTTCCTGTATTTTCTTCGCTATCTTGTTCAATACTTTCATTAGTTTCTTGTCATTATATAATAATCCTATAGTAGAAAATAGTACTAAGGAGAGCAAGTATTTGGAAGCAGAGTACACTGGAGAAGGGTGGACGAGTGGGCACACTGGGGCATATCTGGATGTTTAGGAGCCGAGATATAGGGCATGAATTCATGTATAGGGTATGAGCACAGATATAGGGCTCTCTACACATATGAGCATAGTTTTGACTACTTAAGTGACCTCCAGCTAACAACCCCCACACAAGAACATACACACCTTAACCGTTCCTCTCCTCCACATCTTCCCAAACATACCACATTCATCAACTTCTGCTTTTTATTTCTCAAACAAGCATGACTTCTCTCCACCCAACCACTACATTTTGTTGACAATATCCATTCAAGGGCTACCCCATTTGGGCAATCATTCCTAAGAGTCAGACATAATGCTCTTAGTGCAGAACTGCAGTAAGTGCTAAGCAGGCCACTGCCAGCAAATAACAATTTATGTTAAACAGCAGTTATTCCATTGGTGAAAAGGCTGAATATCATTCAGTCAGGGTTAAACAACTTTCCGACCGTTATTACCAAAACCCCAACTTCTGCTCCAGCAGTAGCTGGTTCTACCCCAGGCCTCATACAACAAACACCAATTATGGCTCCCAATCAAAGAGCACCGCCTCTTACTTAGGATCCAATAGCTGTCAGGGAGTGCGATAAGTGGAATGAATCTGAGTGCCTCGTTACCGTGCTTAACAAATAAGACCCCTTTGCAATAAAGATTACGCACATCATTCTATTTGTGTTAGCCAACCAGCCTGACTGCCATAAGAAGGACTTTTGGCAAATGCTGGAATTCTTCTGTCGTGTTCAGTATACTAATACTCTCTATGAACAGATATCCCGCCACATTATTACCACATGGAATATGATCACATTAGACTCAATCAATGCCATGTGGGATAAGTGGGCCATAATTCTAACCCCACTAGCCACTAATGGTCAGGTATTAATATTGGTGAGGTCTATTTTGGCACCTTTGATTTACAAGTTGGCTATGTTTATCCTCTACGAGTGACAGAGGTTACCCAAAGCACCAAACTCATCGGGCAAACTACTGTTAGGACACTCAATTAGGTATCTCGTGTACATCTTTCCTGGAGACAAGGATTGCGTGACCCACGTGCAACCTATTTTACTCTCTGTGTGTTGATTGTCTGGATGCGCAAGGGATGTCAGAAGTGCATCACTCTGCAGGGCACTATGCAACTACCCCCCCTGTCAGGAACCTTGATTTCTCTCAATTTTGAAACTCAGAACACTCCGCCCCAGTGTGGATCATCTACCTTTCTCCCCGCCCCTTCCTAACCTCCTTTCCACTGCTTCCTACATTATCCCCCACCCTGTGCTTTTCCTCATGGAACTCCTTTATCCTTGTTGCCTCTTACTTCTCATTTCCCTATTTATTTGGGAAAGTTGCACCCTCGCCCCTGTTGGGACCTTGATTTTTCTATCTCAAGACACTGAAACCCCTCCCTCCCCGGGAGGCTTATTTCTGTCTCCCAGTCCCGAAAGCCTTTATCTCCCCAAAAACACCCAATGCTCGCCCTGTTAGGGACACTTTGTTCACTCCCATGTCGGGGAGCCTAAGTTCTCTCCCTCCGTTGCGGACTCTCAATTCTCTCCCCCAACACAACTAATTCTTCACTAGTCAGGAACGTTTACTTTTTCTCTCCCAAAAGGCCACATGTTGCCAGCTCTAGGTGACGCTTATAACCCTACCCCTCTCAGGAACACCTATATCTCTTCCCCCAGACTACTACCTATTCCCCAACTGAGGAAAGTTTATTTTGCTCTCCTAAAACTCTGAATCGTCCGCCTTTCTGGGACCCTTATTTCTCTCCCTCAAGACTGTTACATCCTTCTGCAGTCACGAACCTCAATTTTTCTCTCCAAAAACATCAAATACTCCCCTTCGCCGGGACCATGACATCTCACCCCCAAGTCTACACACTTTTCCACTAGTCTGGAAAGTTTATTTTTCACTACTAAAACTCAGAATGCTCCCCCTGTTAGCGGTGCTTATTTTTCTCTACCAAGACTCCAACCTCTTCCCCTTGCCAGCAACATTTATTTTCTCTCCAACAACACCCCATACTGCACCTTGCATCAACACTTACTTCTCTTCCCTTGTCTCCAACACTTATATCTCTCGCCTAAGACTATGACCTCTTCCCCCAACAGGGAATGATTATTTTTCTCTCTTACCACTCCAAATGCTCCCCCTGTCAGGGACTCTTATTTCTCTCCACCAAGACTACGACCTCTTCCACCAGTCTGCAACATTTATGTTTGTCTCCTAAAATAGTTAATGCTGCCAGCTGTTGGTCAGGCTTATTTCTTTACCCCTCTTGGCAATGCTTATATCTCTCCGCCAAGAATACAACCTCTTCCCCAAGTCACTAAGGTTTATTTTTCTCTCACCAAAGGCTGAATGCTCGCTGCTTTTGGGGACGCTTAAATCTCTCCCACATGACTACAAACTCTTCCCCCAGACAGGAACTATTATTTTTGTTGTCCAAACCTCCTAACCCTCCCCGCTTTTGGGGATGCTTTTTACTATGTACAAAGACTCCCCGATATCAAGCCAAATTTTGCACCAGTTATATTCTATGAGGTTTGCAACTCACAAGTATGTTTGTATGGATGATTCGCTAACTGCTGATAGAAAAGTGAGGATACTTAGAAGACCAAAGCCACACCCATCAGCTATCCCACGCCGAACAGTGCCCACAATGGCCCTTTGTGAATGTATACTCCAAATACTTAGACATCCAGACACTGCCTACTTTGGGACTGTAAGGACCCATCATAGGAGATGCCGGATCCTCCACGAGGAACACAATATCCTGGCATCCCCGCAATCTTACTCCTCTCTCAATTTCCCCACCCCCTATCATTCCCCTAAGACATATCCTACACCAGTTGTAGTTTGATTTTCCTCTGTCGCAGTATAACACATAGCATCTAGGGAGAAGCTGAGGCTCCTGGGTATGTGGTTAGAAACTTCAGTGTGCAGAGGCACAACCAGAAATAAGGTGAAAACCAGTAGAATAGAGGAAGAGAAGGAGAGATTTCTTGGGGCAAGGCTACTCTGAAAGCCCCTCTATACCTTGGTTGTCTGACAGGTAGCTCAGTTTCCATATTACAAACACTATCACTGCGGACATTTTACAGCACGTGACTTTAGCAAAGCATTTGCTAATAAGAGACACAATTCTCGCACCGCTCTATCTCTCAATTTTTGAATCCTCTTTCTATAGAAATGCAGCCAAGTACTGCATGAGGCCAGATCCCACTTATACATTATCCCGAGAGTGTAATACGCAAAGATTCAGCGAACCAAACTTGACGTTGAACAGTGGCTGCTTTTGAAGAAATGCACACACAACACAGTACCAGTCATTGGCCTTGGAGGTAGCGTCATGTCTATTATGATTCAGTATGTGGCTGCACCATTCAGGCATAGTGTTACATGCCGTCAGGTACCGACTTACGTGATTCCCGGGCAAGTGGCTCATGACTGGGATGTGGCTCACCCATAGCAACCATGGGAAAATATAATCAACAGTTAATTATCTCAACAAATAATTGCGAAATCACCTTGCGAATCATGAGACATGTACTTTGGAACATAGAGAATGTAAAAATTGACTTTTTATTTTAGTAGTCATAAAATATTACTCAGAAATGGTGATTTTATTTTGACTATTGCATAAATGAATCATAGCAGTTTATTAGCCTAAAAATATTAAAAATGCTTGAACACTAATATTAAAAAATTGATTTAAGAATAATATGAGTTTTATATATACAGAATAATCAGGTTCTAATTTTATTCATAGGCATTTTTGAAGGCAGAAGTGTGTAAAAAGGAGGTAGAAAATAAATATACATTATGTAACGTTTCCGTATCGGGTGGCGGTACACTGACAACCTTCAAGAAACAGTCCCGGGTTGTGCACATGAAATCCTAGCCAAAGAGCGGCTTAGGCAAGGTGATCAAGTGGAGACTCTGAAGGTTGTTCGATAAAACCTGTTACTATATCGCTATGGTCTTGAAGTGTTTGGCGGGTTCGAACTATCATGGCGAACTGAAGAGGTAACTATCCAACCAAGTATATTGAAAACTCGGTCTGTCAATATCTATCCTTTCTGAGTCCGAAAGGTGCAGCTTTTAAATAGATGGCTGGCTTTTCCAAAAGCCTTACTCCTACGAGCACAGCTCGTATCTGAAAACAACTATGATATTAAATCAATAACATAAAACAATACATAAAACATTCAAGGTATCAAACGATGACTTGAAACAAAACTTCAACCAACCCGAGTATCAAATAATACTTCCGTTTTTTCCAATCAGGGAGAGGCACAACCTCGTATCCCGCAACCCAACATAAAACCATCTTAGGTATCAAACGATACGTGCTGGATAACATAACAATGCTACTGCCACAAGGCTAGTATCCCGAAACCAAACTAATCCATAAATGAAATCCATCAGTAACAATAGTACCTGTACCGGTTACACTCCCGAAACAAACTCTGTTGTTCCATCAATCAAACTGAACTTAACTCCAACTGGTAATAACTCCGCAATCCTGAGATCCAGAGTCGTCATACTCGGTAACACCAACCCCAAGACCTCTGACTGGTGTGCCCCACTTACCTTTTTCAAGTTCCACAACACTCTTGCGCTCCGATTCGGTAGCGCAGACCCCTGAAAACCTTGAACACTCCTGGAATCTGCTTTATCCAGTAGCCCAGTCTGTGTCAACAAGCAACACTGTAACATTTGAGATATTTGGAAACTTTTATCTCTATACGGAGGAATATCATGAGCGTTGGATGGAGTGGTGGCAAGGCACACCAGGGTAAATAGGCTATACTGCGAAATATGGTGGGAAGAAAAAGATAAGGTGGAACTCGGATCTTGGAGCCACAGAGGTGTGGAACTACTTTCAACATTGTGCCGACACTTGAGGTAGTGCTATTGGCACTCCCCGAGTAATGTGCATTAGGTGCAAAAAGGTTCTAGCTCACCCAGGTGGACCGGGGACTAGCACGATGCATCACCATAACAGCTCGTCTGCTTGTCTGCAATCCGGAAAGATTAACAGATCTTGTGGGTAGGCTGGAAGCCCGCTTTGTATAGACGTTCTTACACTATGGGAAAAAGTGACTAAAACCGGAAATAGGCGAAGGATTATCGATCTGGGCACACCAGCAGGATTCAATCACCCTGATTTCGAAGTATACTTTCTAAAAGTGTTTTTAGCAAGGAATCTTGCCTTACATTGCTCAAACAACCTTGCCTTTTGTCGTTTCTTCTAGTACATTGGTCCGGGAGGCAAAATCCCGAGCCCGACGACCTTTACGCGGCATTTGGAACGGCTGGGAATGTCTATGGTGGATGATATTCGAACATGTCTACCTGCTGCATGAAGATTTCTCCGGCTGCGGATACATGGATTTCACCGAAGGAACATTCTTTTTTCGTAATTGTGGCTTATTGGATCTTGGATAGCTGACAGATGGAGCAGGTGCTGATTGCGTTTGAGGAAATAAGCGGTTCTCATACGGTGGCTAATATGGCAGGGATAATTAATAATGTTCTAGCCAGATACGGGATTCAGGATAGAATTCTGGGTTCCACCACCCATAGTGCCAGCAATAACCGAATACTTACCAAAGCCTTAAACAATACTTGTAGTTTACTATCGGATGAATGGTGTCAATTGGAAAATCAGATTCCATCTATGGCCAATGTGGTTCAGGTTATCCTCGGTGCATGTATGAGTTCGATCAAGGTGAAATCGCGGGATGGTCATATGCCGTCTGGCTTCAAGGCGGGCTATATCGAGCAGGTTATCAGATTTGATAATGGCTTTCACAAAACAGTAGAAAATGTAATGTGTCTAAGATCTCATACCCTAGCACCTATATTACAAATGCATAGGCACAAATTCATAGGCACAAATTCAAACGCACAAGGGTATATGCACAAATTCATAGTTCCAAATTGAATGCGCCTCAATGTGAAAGTAGAACCAAGTGTTTCCCCATTGTTCCCACCTAAGATACCTTTAGTCAGACGTAATGCTAATAATGGTTTATAGCATCGGAAAATAAGTATTACGGTTGATGCTTCCCCTCAACGGCGTCAACAGTTCATCGAGATACAGAATAGCCGGGTCAGGATCCCTCCTACACTACTTTTTGATGTCAAAACACGGGGGAACTCAACCCTAAATATGTTGGAGAGATCTGTATGGCTACGGGAATTCACGAAAGACTGGTTATAAACCAATGTCGAGTTTACGCTTCTCTGGTCAATCCTAGAAGAGTAGAGGCATATTGAATACATCTTGGAGGTACTTCAACCCATAGGATTGCGGGCTTTGTGGATATCAAAAACACGTTGCAGCACCATTCATCGCGTGTTTCAAATGAGTCAAAATATCTTTGATCATTTGGAAATGCCAATTCCCAAGTTAGAACGAAAGCGGAGGCAATGGATTGTTGATATTCGTGAGAGCCTAGTGAAAGCTAAATTGAAGGCAGCCTCTTACTATCGTAAACCGGAAAGTCCAAGTGGTCTTCTGTGGCACATTTGAACTTGCCTAAATCCCTATTGCAAACTCAACCATTTTCGAGAATGGGATCTTGATGCCAGTAGGGAGACTGAGTATGAGAAGTTATATAAAAGGAAGTTCATAGCGTATTATGATCTGTACTATAGACCAATAAATAATCAGGAACCTGAAATGTCAATTCCATGGAGTGGTCGCAACAGTTGATCCAAATACCTTTACTCTTCCAGACACCGAGCACTTATCCTGAGTGAGGCAGTAGGATACCTTGAAACTGATTCTGAGATTGTGCCACCCAAGGCAGACACTGAGGTTACGGATCCGACACGTGAGGCCTGCCCACCGGCGAGTTTTTACGGGCCAAATATACTCGAGTGGTGGAAGGTTAATGTGGGAAGATTCCCCAATGTAGCTCGGATGGCTCGGGATATTCACGCTCTTCAAGGGGGTAGTGTTGGTGTAGAGCGGGTGTTTAGCATAGCAAGAGATGTGATTCTCGATCGGCGGTCGCGACTCAAAAGAAGTACAATTCGATCTGCAATGCTGGTGCAATCCTACGAGAACGAAGAATTACGAGGAGAGCTAGCAGGTCAGGATAGTAAAGGTAAGGCAAGGAAACTCGAAGAAATGGCTGCTGTGGAGGATTATCGTTATTGGGCTGATCGGAAGGAACAAAGTATAGAGAACGATAATGGATGTATCTCAGATGAAAACAAATCACACAACAACTACACCGAATGGTCTTTCGTTGATCAGGATGGCAGGCCAGCATTTGGAAGAGAGCCAAAGGGTATACTTCCTGAGAATGGACTGGTTGAATCTCAATATGCACAGCCTGGACCACCTCGAAACCAAAGTGTAAATCACTTGGGAGGCTCCGAGGAATCAGATGCTGAAGAAAGAATCTGGGATAGGGAAGTGAACAGGTATATTGCATCCGAGACTGATGAGGAGGAAGGATCACAAGAGGGTAAGGCCGAGATTCCTGGTGAAGGACTCCGCAATCTTGAAAGTATCGACCAACAGGGTGACGCAAGTTCCGGCTCCATAGCACGCTCAAGCGCCCGGCCGGAAGAGGATCGCTCTGAGGAGGATGCACTATCGGGAACCACTGATTCACTACCGGTTATTCATGTAACTCGCGGAAGAGACCACACAGGAACTAATACCACGATTCGAGTTCCACCCAGGAAGCCTACCGGAACTGGGGGGAAAGAAAAGAAAAGATCCCGTTTCCACCGAGTTGATTTCAGGTAAAATAATTATAAACTCATAGAATTTGACTGAGTAATTTCGAAAGCATTTTGACTATCGTCTAACTTATCCTTGTGGCCAAGACATGCCGAGAAGGTGTTAAGTCGACAATGTATACCATGGTGAATGACAAGCCACCATGGATTGATTGGAACATGCCCCATATAATCGGGTGAGGGAATGTAAGATCAGGCGGACGGGTCCAGTTTCTTTCCCTCGTCCGCTGGATCATGCGTGCACACCCCCAAGTAAATGTAAGCGTGAGTAGCAGGATTCTATGTTTCAGAGGCAGAAATTCAAGAAGTCTGAATACATTGTCCATTTATTCGAGTTCTTACGATAAGCTACAGGAATAGGCCCATCGTCATGAAAATCATACACACAGAAAAATCATACGCACACAAACACACTCAGACAAAATCATACGCCCAGAAAGATCATACGCACACACATCATACGCACACAAAACCATAGGCTCAGAAAAATCATAGGCCCAAAATAATACACTGGTAATCGTGTTGTAGATAATATGCACTAGTGCAAAGGCTAGTTGCATTGGCTCTAGTTAGTCAAGTTTGTCAGGTCATAGGGTGATTTGTCTTCCCCCAAATTCTTTCTGTTGCCCCTTTTCTCCCATAGACACAGAAACCATTCGCGCCGCCGCCCTCTGAATCTAGCTTCCCCGCTGCGCTCTCTTGAACCCAAGTTCCTCCTTGCCCGAGTTCCTCCACACCCAACTCTCTCCTTACCCGCTATCCACTGGAGCCCATTTGGATACCTTTATCGTAGCTCTATACCAACGGCACTTCGTTCTATCCTGCTTTGAGCGGAAGGGAAGCTTGCTTTGAGCGAGTTTGTGTCGCTGCGGAAGACTATGACAGGGCTATCAAAAATGAAGCAGAGGGATGCGGAGAAGGGGAAGCGGCAGCGCGAATACAGAAAATGCTGCCAATCACCTCCACAACTCTGATCACGGGTGTGAAGATATTGCAAATTCCACCATGGATGCCAAAGGTGAATTATTCTCTGCTACTTAACGGCTCTCTGTGCATGGGCTTGAAATCAGCAATGGTTGTATTCAGCTTTCAACTCGGTCGCATAGCTATATTCAGGGCATATACTACTTTCCTCGTCGCTGGTATTAGATTTGGGGGAACCATGTCTACGTCTAGATATGGTTAAGGTTTATTCAATGAAAAGGAATATTTCCCACATGTTGAAAACCCCCAATCATCCACGGGTCAGATACCACCAATGTGGCGATTTTGACCTTCTGGACTCAATCCTTTCACAACGTAAACGGCTACCGGATAGCAACTTGAAGGAGCGTTTTGAAGAGGAAAATCAGCCCCAATTACACCAGATCACCAGTAACATTGTTATAACCAAGGACAAGTAAGTAATTCATCCCT
>Ga0307510_10002329_pt1 | contig 21472 bp, 21 predicted proteins | sample 12_EM_MG_FD_207224 | JGI IMG/M metagenome (GOLD analysis project Ga0307510, IMG submission 207224) | Populus trichocarpa ectomycorrhiza microbial communities from riparian zone in the Pacific Northwest, United States - 12_EM | ecosystem: Host-associated > Plants > Roots > Unclassified | place... | reverse complement strand
AAATGCGGCATAGTATATTTTACCAACAGTGACCGTGGCAGTCTCCTGGCCAAGCGGATGAACGAGATCACGATCGGCCTGCCTATCGCCACAAAGTTTGCGACCGATCCTATTGCGCAATATCCGAGTCATGCCTGTGATCTCCTGAAAGTCTATAACGAAAGCGGTCCTGATGAAATGATGGTGAAAATGAAGGAGCTGGAAGCGCAGAATAATGGCAAGCTCGATGATCTCACCTTTAATGAGGTAGGGTATATGCTTTTTTCCTCCCAGATGACGGAATCGGCCAAAAGGGTATTCGATGAATATCAGCGCATTTTTCCCGAGTCGCCTGTTCCGTATTATTTCATAGGCCGTATCCAGATGGACAGGGGGCAGTATGAAACAGCTTATCAAAATCTGCTGAAGGCCAAAGAGCTGAATTTTAATTTCTTTCCGATCGATTGGGACATCGAGAATTGCGCCCGGCAGGTGGCTGCAAAAATAAATATTCACACAAAAAATTAATGATCATGAAGGAAACAACACTATCCAATGGGTTTACCACCCTGCTGGTGATAGAGCTTCCGGACTGGGATGCGGCCCGTTTTACGTCCTGGTTCAATGCCAACAGGGACGAAGTGGAGGAAAAGCTGGGGGTTTATGGCGCCATCAAATTCCGGGGTGTCCGGATAAGGACTCTTGAGACATTCCAGGACATTGTAGAAAAGATCTCCGAGAAATTTCTCAATTATATCGACGGCAATTCCCCAAGGACAAAGTTATCGGGCACGATCTATACTTCTACCGAGTATGACAAGACGGCCCGTATAACGATGCACAATGAATTGTCTTACTCCGCCAAATGGCCCAACAAGCTTTTTTTCAGCTGTCTTCAGCCTGCCGCCTCCGGTGGTGAGACCTTGCTGGCAGACAGCCGGGCGATACTGGCGAAAATGAAAACCGATATCACCGAAGATATACAAAACCGCGGCATCACCTATATCAGGAATCTTCATGGCGGGCGTGGGATGGGGCCATCCTGGCAGGACACTTTCGAGACGGGGGATAAAATCCAGCTGGAAGAATATTGCCGGTCTTATGGTATCCGCTATGAATGGAAAAAGAATGGTCACCTGCGGCTGGTTCAATCCAGTAAGGGTATTATCGAACACCGGGAAAACAAGGCAAAGGCCTGGTTTAACCAGGTAGACCAGTTCCATCCCTCTCACCTGGACAAGGAGGTCTATGAAGGGTTGCTGGCGATCTACGACTCTCCCAGCGACTTTCCTATCTATGTAACCTTTGGTGACGGGCGTGATATCAGCGAAGAAACCGTTCGGGAGATCCTTGATACCACTGCGGAAGTGACGCTCAGCCCGGTATGGCAGCATGACGAGCTGCTGATCGTCGATAACGAGCTGGTCAGCCACGGCAGAAACTCCTACACCGGCGAAAGAAAGGTTCTGGTATCGATGTCTGAATAATTTTAAAACCTGCAAGCATGAAACAAAACCTGCGCAACGAAAAGATCATCGGCATAGTCGGAGGAATGGGGCCTCATGCGGGCGCCGCGTTGTTCAACGAAGTACTCCGCCACAGCAGTGCAACTGCCGACCAGGATCACTTGTCCGCCATATTGATGTCCTTCCCAGGAGAGATTGTGGACCGGACGCTTTTTTTGGAAGGAAAGACACCCGTCAACCCTGCCTTTCAGATCGTAAAGGTCATCAGGATGTTGGAATCTGCTGGCGCTGAAGTTGTCGGGATGGCTTGTAATACCGCTCATGCTTCTGAAATATTTGGTGTAATAGAAGAGGAGCTTTACCAGGTAGACAGCGGGGTAAAAATGATCCATATGCCGCTGGAAACTGTTCGTGCTATCAAAGAACAGCATGGTGGCGCCCGGCGCATAGGATTGATGGCCACCAATGGCACATGCAGAACGGGTCTGTACCGCCGTCTGCTCGAAGCAAGAGGATACGAGGTCATCCAACCCCGTCCCGCTTTTCAAAACAACACTATTCACCGCATGGTGTATGATCCGGACTTTGGGATCAAGGCCCGTTGTGGTCATATCACCGACGAAGTAAAAACCCTACTTGACAGGACCTGGGAATATTTTAAAGCGGAAGGTACGGATGCCATTATCCTCGGCTGTACCGAATTCTCTCTCACTCTTTCTCTTACCGGCAACCGCGTAAGAGGGATGGTGTTGATAGACTCGACCGCGACACTGGCTAAAGCGCTGGTGAAAGAGGCAAAGACAGTTCACTATTCACCCGCCCTCGTACAATAAACAACGATGAAAATCCTGATAAATGCCCTGCTTCTGAACAGCCGGTTCAGTGGTGTACAATTTTCAACCGAAAACTTATTACTCTCGCTGGCAAAGATCGACTCTCCCCTCCAGGAGCTCGAAGTACTGCTGCCTGCGGATTATCCGGGGCAGTTCAAAGACAGACAGTATGTCCGCTCCCACAAAACGCTGTTTCCTGCCGCCAGGCGGCTCAAGCGGATCTTCTATGAACATTTCCGTCTGCCGGGGCTGCTCCGGAAAGAAAAGGCGCAGCTCTATCACGCGACCGGTTATATCCTGCCCTGGTTCCTGAAGACTCCGAATGTGCTCACCGTTCATGACCTGATAGCGCTGGATTATCCGCAATATTGTAAGAACGAGAATGCTTTGTATTTCAGACTCTGTCTTCCCCGATCGATAAAAAGGGCCGACCGGATAATCGCCGTTTCGTATACTGTAAAGGAGGACATCCTGCGTCGCTTCAAGATCGATCCCGAAAAGATAGACGTGGTCTATCATGGCGTGGACGCCTCATTCAAAAAGATCGTTGCCGGGCAGATCCTGGAAAGGGTCCGGAACAAGTACCATATTCCCCAGCAGTATATCCTGTTTGTAGGAAACCTGGAACCGAAAAAGAACCTTGTCAGGCTTATCGATGCATTCCTTCTTTTGAAGAAGAAGAATGCCATTCCTCATAAGCTGCTGATCGTCGGTCAGGACGGATGGAAAAGCGAAGCGATCCACAAGAGACTGGAGCGGTCGGGAGACACATCCGATATTGTCTTTACAGGCTATGTGGACAATGAGGATCTGCCTGCGATCTACTCGATGGCGGCGCTGTTTGCCTTTCCTTCCCTGTATGAGGGCTTTGGTCTGCCTGTACTGGAAGCCATGGCATGCGGCACTCCTGTGCTGATCTCCGACAGGGGCGCGCTGCCTGAGATTGCGGGAAACATTTTTCCGCAGGTGGATCCGACCAGCGTACCCGACATTGCTGCCGGTATGCTGAAATGTCTCACCGATGAGGTTCTTAGGGCCAGGAACATCCGGTACGGACTCGAAAGGGTAAAAACCTTTACCTGGGAGAACACCGCCTGGCAAACACTGGAAGTATACAATAGTCTAACACAATAAAACCAACTTTTATGACTTTTCATGCTCTACTGATCAACGGGAGGATCATGCTTGTCCTGTTCGTCCTGTTGTCGCTGATAATCGTTCGCCGTCTCTTTATACCCCGGGACAGAAGATTAAAGCCGAAAGATATCTTTTGGCTGGGGCATGTTGCGGTATTGACCCTGGTCTTCTACGTTGTCTATTCCTTTGCCTTTCTTTCGACTTCCTTCCGGGAAAAGAAACTGGCTTTTGACGCCGGGCGCTGGCATGCCGACCGGGAAAAAAGAATTGATATGCTTGACGACCTGGTCGACAGGAAGCTGCTTGAATCGAAGGATACGAATACGGTTATTGCTATGCTGGGGTCTCCGGTCCGGATCATCCGCGACGACACGAGGGCGGCTCTTGAATTCTATACCGGCTTTCGCAAAGCTGCTTTTGAGCTGGATCCTACCTTTCTGTTCGTGGAAATTACGAAAGGGAAGGTTACCGACTATTACATTATTCCGGGCATAGTGGATGTACAATAAAAAAAATACAATATGCGAAATAAACTATTAACTATCAGTAAATACCTCACCTTCTCCCTCCTGGTCGGGTATATCGGTTGCGAGGTCTATCTTCGCTTCTATAAGGCGGACAATCTGACGCTGACAAAGTATCCCCTTGTTTATGTATCTGACAGCGTCGTAGGGTATCGGGGTATCCCCAATCAAAAGGGCTATATCAAACGTCCGAGCATCGAGAAATCCTTTGCGCTGAATAATCATGGTTTTTTTGGCCCCGACTTCTATCCTGAACACCCGGATAGCATCTTTCGGGTCATGGTCTTTGGCTCGTCCTATGTGGAAGGCATCTGGGGAAATAATAAACAATCCTTTCCTGCCATCGTCAACGACCTGTTCAAAAAGAACGGCTATAAGGTGGAGGTCATCAACTGTGGTCTCTCCGGCTCATCCCGTGACATCCTGAATATGGCGCTGGTTAAAGAGATGTCGGCTATTTACCACCCCAATCTTGTCCTGCTGGAATCGGCTTTACCCATAAATAATGTCTACTGTTTCCGGGACTTCTATAAAGGCTATTCCATCACATTTACCGGTGATAACGGTGCCGAACGTGCACATTCAAAATGGGCAGCCCAGACAAAAGTGGAGATCCTCGGCGAACATAAGCTGGTCACCGACATCTATGATCTTTCGTATTGTTTTCGTTCATGGACCCGGGCCAGCCTGGATACATCCGGTAACCTGGTTCACACCTGTATGACCTATGCAAAGAACTGCTGTGACAACTGGATGTATTTTTCGTCCATTACTACCTATAGCTACGAAGAAAGTGTGAAAATGGTGGAGGGATTGCATTCCGAGCTGCATAACACGGGGTTTGCATTATTTGAATACGGGGATACCTGGCTTGGCAAGCGGTTCCATGAACATCCCGAATTGCTTGATTGCCCTTTTATTTCTCTCCATGTACCGCTGGACAAGAAGGGCTATTCGCTTGAACATGACTGTCATCCAAGCGAGCTTGGATACAATACGATCGCTCAACATCTTTTCGAGGAGCTGAAAACGAATTATATACCCGAGCGGTTTGGGCCGAAGCAGGCCGTCCTTGCAGCCGCAAATCCGACTAAAAAAGAAGCTTTATGATCAACAGTACTATTCTTGTATTACTTGGCTGCGCCGTAGTTGCGGCATTTATCGTGTACCGGTCCTGTGTGTATGGAAAGCGCAGGCTTCGCGTCCATGATATTTTTTACCTGGGTCATGTATTCATCCTTACGCTGGTATTATTCTTTTCGGGTGTCGGGGGGTATCTGCTGATCACGCGTCATCCGCGCAAGACCGCCTTTACCGAAGAGCGGTGGAAAGCCGACCCGGAGAAAAGAGCAGAGCTGGTAGACGACCTTATGCGCAGACGTCTGCTTGAATCAAAAGACGTCGCCGATGTGAAAGCGTTGTTGGGCAGGCCGGTCAGAGTATTTGACGATAGCCTTGGATACAGACTGGCTTATTACCTGGGGGTTAAGCGTGGCCCCTTTAGTACCGATCCTGATTTTCTTATCGTCGACATCCGGAAGGGGCATGTCGGGCATTATTATATCAAACCTGGTGTTCCCTATATCAATTAACCGAATAAAAACTGGCTATGTTCAACTGGTTGCTGAAGATATCGAAGTATATCACTTTTGCCGTATTTCTTTTATTTATCGGGTCGGAAGTTTATCTGAGGGTCGTGATGCATGAGCATGTGATCATCCATCATTACCCCCTCATCTATGCACCGGACAGCGTATATGGGTACAGGGGCATCCCCAATATTGAAGGGTATATACGTCGTCCAAGTATAGAAAAGAGGTATAAGCTAAATAATTTTGGTTATTATGGTCCCGATTTTTCGGCTGATCATCCGGACAGTATCTTTCGCATTCTTGTTGGCGGTTCATCCATTGTGGAAGGCATTTGGGCCAAACAGAAGGAATCTTATCCTGCCCTGCTCAGCAGGCTGTTCAAGGAGAGAGGGTATAAAGTAGAAGTCATCAATTGCGGCATTTCGGGCTCCATGCGTGAATGGCAGGATATTAACCTGCTAAAGGAGGCGACTGTTCGCTTTCATGCCAACCTTGCGCTGTTCGAACGTCCTTTTCCCATCCGTCATACGAATTATCTGCGGGAAACGTATAAGGGATATTCGATGCTCTTTACTGGCAGCACTGCCGAAGAAAGGCTTGCCTCCGAGATGACAGCCAAGCGGAAAGTCGATTGGCTGAAAGATAATAGCTTTATCACGAAGATCTTTGAACTCTCCTATTACATGCGTTACCTGACCCGGGACCAGCCGGATAACCAGTGGGGAAGCTTATGGGACCGCTGGAGCGACTACTCCACCAATTCAACGCAAAGCTGGCAGAATTACGAGGACAGGAGTCTGACCGTAGAGGAAAGTATCCATTTTCTCAATGGTATGTCGGACGAAATGAATAAGACGGGATGTAAGCTCATAGCGTACGAATATGGGAATAACGAGATGAGCGACCGGATCCGCAATGGCGGGTATATCACGTTCCCCTATCTCTCTCTTGATCTTCCGCTTGACGAAAAAAAATATCAGCACGAGCTGGACGACCATCTCAACGAGCTCGGCTTCCTGATCACCGCCGAAAAATTATTTGACGAGCTCAGCCGCAATTATATTCCTGACGCATACAAGCCGAACAATTTAAATACACTGACATTTAATCGATAATCATGATACGGTTTATTAGGGAAAAACTTGCCGCCAATCCTATTGTCCGATCTTCGCTGCTTATCGCGGTGGTCACAATAGGGGTGCGTATGCTGGGTTATGCTGAAAAGATCATTCTGGCCTATTATTTCGGTACGGGGTATACGGTCGACGTTTATAACATTATCCTGACGGTAATCCTCAGCGTCTTTCTTTTCTGCCGGGAGATCATCGAACCGGCTTTCCTGCCCCGTTTTTTGAAGGCGGTGACCGAACAGGACCGAAAGGGGGCATGGGGTCTGTTGAGTGCTGTTGGGCGACTGATCGGCATCGGGACCCTTGTACTTTCCCTGGTGGTCTGTCTTTATCCGTCGAAAACGGTGCATCTTCTGGCGCCGGGGCTTAGCGTGGCCAAATCGGCGCTGGCGGCAAAGATGATCCGCTTTGCTTTTCCGGCCTGTATCTTTCTTTCTTTGTCTGCCTTAATGAGTGTTGCCCTCAATGCCCTCAAGAAATTTGTATGGCCTGCCGGCGCCGAGCTCGTGTTTAAATTAATCATCGTGGCGATGCTGGTGGTTCTGGGTCGTCACGTTGGTATCTATGCGATGGTCCTGAGCATTCTGGTTGCGGCTGTGGTGAAACTCGTCTTTCAGACGGTGGCGTTGCTGAAAGTATATCCCTATCAGAAAGTGCAGGCCCAGCCAGCTATCCTTAAAGACACCTGGAAGCTCTCCTGGCCCTTGCTTATTGGTGTCAGTTTTGCCCAGACCGGCAGCCTGGTCGATAATTTATTCGCGTCCTATCTGCAGGATGGGTCTATCGCCGCGCTGAGCTATGCTAAAAAGGTTGTGGAGCTGCCGGTGCTGGTTTTCCCATACATTCTCAGTACTGTACTTTTCCCCTATTTTTCAGAATTGGCGAATGGCAGAAAAAAGGAGCAGCTGAATAAGCTGTTCTCCAAAAACCTTACGGTGATCCTGGTTATTTTCCTGCCTTTGTCCGGTTTCTTTTTTGTCAATTCCCAGGAGATCGTCGGGCTTTTTTTTAAGCGGGGCGCTTTTAACGAATATTCGACTGCTCTTACGGGGGGAGCGGTGGCTATTTATGCGATAGGTATGATCTTCTTTGCCATCGAGACGATACTGGTCGTCTTTTACTTTTCTCATCAGGACACCCGGACGCCGGTGTTTACGGGTATAGCCTGTGTCATGCTCAATATGGGGCTCACCTGGTTTCTTATCGGGAAGATCGGCTATCTCGGCATTGCATTGGCGCTGGTGCTTTCAAAAGGCATAAAGGTTCTTTTTCTGCTGTTCATGCTAAAAAATAAGATGGTGATCAATTATGGTTCCGTCGGGCAGCATCTCTACAAGTTGATCTTTGCTACTGGTGTCGCGGTGACTGGTCTGATGGCTGTCCGGCAAATGATGCCTTCTTATTCGGGGCATTCTCTTATCAAACAGGCTTTTTATCTTATTGCCGGCGCCTTGCTGGGTGCTGCTACCTATATAATATCTCTTAGTTTATTAAAGTTCAGGAAGAGTTCTTTTTCTCTCAACCTCAAATTTAACCGATGATCGCCTATATACTGGGAGAGTTCCCCTCCAGATCGGAATATTTTATTCTCAACGAGATCCTCACGCTGAAGGCAAAAGGGGTCGGCATCAGAACCCTGTCTATCCGGAGGGCTGCTCCTCTTAAGGATGTGCCGGGTGCGGCTGAAGTAGGGGTGATCTACTATGAGCCTTTTGTGGCCATGTTTCTCGCACATGCCTATGTCGTCTTTTCGTTCCGGTCACGGTATTTCGCGGTGCTTGCACAGCTGATCCGCGAAGCAGGGTCGTTCAGGAAGGCACTGAAGGCGTTGAAGGATTTTTCGATCGCCGTGTATTTTCTTTTCCGGCTGCGGGGGGCGGGGGTTACGCATATCCACGCTCACTTTCTTTCACTTCCTGCGCGCATAGCCATGATCATATCGGGGTTGGCGGGTATCCCTTTCAGTGCGAGCGCACATGCCCAGGATATCTATACTACGTCACCTGCAAAGCTGGCGGTGATGTTGCAACACCTGAAATTCATCGTCACCTGTACTGCCTCGAATAAAACATACCTGGATAACATGATCAAAGGGGAGGAAAGTGCAAAGGTCATTCATATCTATCATGGCATCGATTGCGGACTCTGGCAGCAAAAAAGTCTTCGGGCGGAAAGCGCCAGGCATAAGCCTATCCGGTTGCTTACTGCTGCCCGGCTGGTGGAGAAAAAGGGGATCATCTATCTGTTGCGGGCTATGCGGGAGCTGACAAAAAGCAATTATGACGTTCGCCTCTCCATTGTCGGTGATGGCCCGCTGTTCGAGACGTTCGACTCCTATATCCAGGCCTATGGTCTGGGCGGCAGGGTTACTTTATGCGGAGCCATGGGGCAGGATTCTCTGCGGGCTTTCTATGGCGAATCGGATATTTTTATTCTTCCTTCCGTCGTCGCGGCCGATGGTGACCGGGATGGTCTTCCAAATGTGCTGGTTGAATCTCTTGCCGTCGGACTTCCGGTGATCGCTACGGCTACTTCGGCCATTCCCGAGCTGGTCCTGCATGGACAGACGGGGCTGATCATCGCGGAAAGGGATTCGGTCAGTATTGCTGAGGCTGTCATCCGGCTGTCTACAGACACGTTCCTGTATAATTATCTGCAACTTTCGGGTCGCAAGCTCGTCAAGGAAAGGTTCAATATCGATCACTGCACGCATCGGCTTGCGGATCTTTTCGAGATCCGTTGCTGAAACCTATTCTCTCACAATAAAGCAAAGTTTATGGACAAAAAGTGCCGGGTCCTCTACGGACTCGAAGCGGCTGATGCCGGCGCGTTGAAGCACCTGTTATACCTGGTGCTTAAACTGGACAGAAATCTGTTCGAGATAACGGTCATACTTTCTGAAAAGCGATCCGCGCGGGTACACAGTGCCATAGAGAAAATGCGAAGGGCCGGTGCGAGGGTTTTTCTGCTGTCGATGGGAAGAGAGATCCGGCCATGGCAAGACCTGCAAGCCATGCTGGCCATCTTTCACCATCTCCGTGCCAACCGATATGATGTTGTTCATGCGCATAGTTCCAAGGCGGGGATCCTGTTCCGGCTGGCTGCCTGGCTATCGGGGGTAAAAACGATCGTATATACTCCGCATTGTTTTTATTTCCAGAGCAAGAAAGGGATCAAGAAATGGCTATTTGCGGGCATCGAACGGCTGATGAGTGTCTTTACGCATCATATCGTCGTCTCCAATGGGGAGAAGAACAGTGCGCTCCGGCATGGCATTGCGGGTCCGGGCATGCTAAAAAGCATCAACAATGCTATTAATTTTGACGATTATAGTTATCCTTCTGGTCAAGCTGCGGGTCGTTCTGCCATCCGGGCCCAGCTTGGTATTGGTGAAAATACCATTGTTGTGGGGGCGGTTGGAAGACTGGCCTTGCAAAAGGATTGGGAAACTTTTATCTATGCTGCGGCTGAGACGACGAGATTGTATTCGAATGCTGTGTTTCTTATCGTCGGGGATGGTGAATTGATGGACGATCTTAAGTCCCTTATTCATCGGCTGGGTCTGACGGAAAAGGTCATCATTGCGGGTTTTAGGGAAGATATCGCGCAGATGTTCTCTATCATTGACATTTATGTGAGCACCTCGTTATGGGAGGGGCTTCCATATGTGCTTTTGGAGGCGATGTGGTTTAAGAAGCCGGTGATTGCTACTGATCTGGACTATGGTGATATTATACAGGATAATGAGAATGGGTACCTGGTGGCTTGCCGGGATTATCGGTTGATCGCTTCTAAGATCGGGCATTTGATAAAGAATGAGCAGCTGGGGAGTGAGATGGGGAGGAAGGGGTATTTGATTGCGGAGAGGTGTTTGTCGTTTAAGACGTTTGTTAGCAGGCATGAGGAGCTTTATCTGGCGGCGTGAGTTTTTGGGGGGTGGTTTTTTGAGGGGGGTGTTTTAGAGGGGGTGGTTTAGAGGGTGTCGGCGACTTTAGAGGGTGTCGACCGCTGTCTCGAATGCGGCTACGCTGGTGGAGATGGAAAACCTTTTGATGACTTCCTGGCGGGCCTGTTTTCCAAGGGAGGTTCTTTTCTCTTCGTCCTGTAATAGTCTGGCGATAGCGGCGCTGAGGGTATCGATGGAACGCGGTTGCACGAGGATGCCGTTGACGTTGTCGGTGATTATTTCTGCGCATCCGCCTGAGCGGTATGCTACGACTGGTTTTTCCAGGGCCATTGCTTCCAGCACGACTCTGCCCAGGGGTTCGTCTTCGGCGCAATGTACCAGGAGATCCAATTGATTGATATAATCGCGGATATTTGTCCTGAAGCCTACAAATGTGATGTGGTCGACGAGACCTTCCGTATGTATGAGTTTTTTGAGGTCATCGATGTAGCCGGTATGATCATGGGTCATGTCATCTCCCAGGATCACGAAATGGACTGGCAAAGATAAACGGGTGACTATTGCGGCTGCCCTGATCAGGTCGTCGGGTCTCTTCCAGGGAATGAGCTGTCCGACCTGTCCCACGAGGAGGGTGCCGGCGGGCAGGACGGGTAATCCTGGCAGGGTCGGCGCTTTTGGGAACGGTGACCAGTAGGTGGTGTCGATGCCGTTGTAGAGTAAGATCTTTTTTTTGTCGCCTGGTGTCTGATCATAGATAAATTTGGAAATGCACAGGATGCGGTTGCTGGCGGCGGCGCAGCAAAGGGAAATAAACCGGTTGGGGTTCCTGTCGCGAACGTGCCAGATAACCTTTTTGAATGTGAGCAATCTGACGACGATGCCATAGAGCTGTGCCTGAATGGTATTGGAGTAAACGATATCGATCTTTTCTTTGCGGGCGAATGCTGCGATCTTCCATCCTGTTCTGAAGATGTCAGCGGCAACCCGAAGGGTGCCGGTGTTGTGGCGTTTTATTTTTTTTAGGGGGTAGAGAACCACTTGTTGACTGCCGGCAAGCCGGTCAAACAAGGGGCCTTCTCCGGGCAGAATGAAGATAAGGTGGTATTTTTCACGCGAAAGATGGGTAGCCAGGGACAAGAGGCTGATCTCTGCGCCGCTGATACTGCTCTCGTTGCTGAGGACGAGGATCTTTTTTTTGCCCTGGGCATTGTCGGTGTTCATTCCTGTAATTTAAGCGAATAGACCGGCTATCTCGTCGGGGGTGATCTCTTTGTGATGAATAGTTGTTTCGACTTCTTCAAATTCTTCGAAAGCGATGTGACAACTATAATCGTTGTACCAGTCAAGCCGGCGTAGATTCCAGGCGTTGCCGTCAAAGAGGATGGTCCCGCTATCATCGATGTGCAATTCCTTCAGGGGAATCTGCAAACCTCTGCCGTCTGCTTTTATGATACTTTCTTTTGCCGTCCAATAGGCATAAAACGTGTTGGTCGGATCAACGGCTCCCTGGATTGCCGCCCACTCCTCCCCGGAGAACTGGGATTGAAAATCTGCAAAAGGCATCTCCCGAATCTCCTCGAGGTCTATGCCGACCCTGCCATCCCTTCCCATTATACAGGCTACTCTGTTGGCCGAATGTGAAATATTGAAGGGGGGGCCGTCCTCCAGGTAGGGCTTTTGATACTTACTATATCGCAAGTCTCCCAAATCTGCGGAGAAACCGCATTCTTTCAGCATTATCTGCAACAGAAATTTGCCATACAGGCTCCCACAGGCGTCCTGCCATCTTTTGTACTTCCCTATTTTTTCCTGAAAATCAACAGGCAGTTTTTTTATCAGCTTTTGGAAGCTTTCCGGCGACGGCTGGGTTTTATACTCGGTAGAATAGATTCGAATACCTGACATGCCTTGTTATTGACGCTGGTGCCTGCCAAAAATAGGGAAAAAGCGTTAATATTAACATATGGAAAAGATCACACCCGACGACGCACGCTACGGCGATCTTGCAGGAAAAAGGTTCAACAAGCGCTTTACAGGAAGGCCTGCCTATATCCGTATACCGACCTCTACGAAAGAGGTGGTGGAGGCTGTACAGGAGGCGGTAAGCAGTAAACGGCGGCTGGTGGTACGTAGTGGCGGTCATTGCCTGGAAGGCTTTGTGTCGGACCCTGCGGTGCAGGTGCTGATCGATATGTCCCTTATGACGGACATTCGTTATGACGTCGAAAGAGCAGCCTTTTCGGTGGAGGGCGGCGCTACGGTGGGTGAGATGTATCGCAGGCTGTTCCTGGGCTGGGGGGTGGTCCTTCCTGCAGGGGAGCATCCTGGGATAGGCATGGGTGGGCATGTGCTGGGGGGGGCGTTTGGCTTCCTTTGCCGGGAATATGGATTGGCGGCGGACTATCTTTATGCAATAGAACTGGTGGCAGTGGATGCATCCGGGAAGGCTTATAGTGTTATAGCTACCCGAGAGGCAACTGATCCTAACCGTGAGCTATGGTGGGCGCATACGGGAGGTGGTGGGGGTAATTTCGGCATCGTAACGCGCTACTGGTTCCGATCTTCGGCCGCCACCGGATCAGATCCGGCTTTGGCGTTGCCCAAGGCACCGGCATCAATTACCCTCTTCCGGGTGGGATGGGACTGGAAGAGTTTTGACGAGACAGCGTTCTCCCGTCTCGTTCGAAATTTCGGGGACTGGTCTCTGCAGAACAGTGGTCCGGATTCTCCTTATACGCAGCTGTTCAGCCTGCTTTTTCTCAACCACCGCAACCTGGGCAAGCTGGAGATGAAGGGCCTTTCCACGGCTGGGGCAAAGGCCACGCAGCTGATCGACGAGCACCTGGATGCGGTCGCAGGGGCTATCGGTCTGCCTTTTACGAGGCAGATAGAGGAAAGGCCCTGGTTAAGTTTTGCCCTGAATCCCTTTCCCGAACTATTCCAACCGGGGTTTGACAATGTACAGGCAAAAATTAAGGACGCCTTCTTCCGTCGTCCCTTCACCGACGGCCAGATCGCGACGGCCTATAAATATCTTACGGCGGGTGAAAATATAGGAGGAGGACTAGGGATGGCGACTTACGGAGGTAAAGTCAATACTGTGTCGCCGGAAGCGACGGCATCGGCGCAGAGGGATTGCATTCTCGATGTTGCCTGCAGCGCGGGCTGGGGTGATCCGAATGGTGAAGCACCTACTCTGGCCTGGATCCGGGGTTTTTACCAGGACCTTTTTGCCGGCTCCGGTGGTGTGCCTGTGCCGAATGAGCAGACTGACGGGAGCATGATCAATCATCCGGATACGGATCTCGCCGACCCGGAATGGAACAAGTCAGGTGTACCGTGGCATAGCTTGTACTACAAGGGGAATTATCCGCGGTTGCAGAACGTAAAAAGGGAATGGGACCCGCTGAATATATTTTATCATGCGTTGGCGATACGGGCCGCGGATTGAACGGGTTGCCGATCAAGCGTGACTGAATTTGCTCCGGTATTCGATTGGGGTGATACCCGTGATCTTCTTAAAGATGGTGCGAAAGGCTTTCACATCAGTGTAACCTACGGCGTACATGACCTCATTGATATTTTTCCGGCCGCCTTCCAGACTTCTTTTTGCCGCCTCTATTTTGACGCGCTGGATATAATCCACGGGAGAGATAGCCGTAGCCCGTCGGAACCGGCGTGAAAAATTGATCCGGTGCATTGCGCATTTATCGGCCAGGAAATCAACCGTCAATTTTTCTCCGATGTTATTTTCGATAAAATCCTGGATACCTCTGATCTCTTCGTCCGGATGCTCTTTCATGCCTTCAAATACAATAAAAGGGGATTGACTGTTTCGTTCGATATCTATCTGCAACACCTTGGCGCAATAAAGGGCGACCTCACGGCCATTATATTTCTCGATCAGGTAAAGCATAAGGTTTAGGCTGGATGTGGCGCCGCCTGCTGTATAAAGTCCTTTATGGTCTGTAATGATCTTGTTTGTGGCTAAATTCAATTCCGGGAACAAACTGCGGAAGGCGAGTTCTGCCTTCCAATGTGTGGAGCAGGGCTGTCCTTTTAAAAGACCGGTGGCTGCCAGTAAAAACGATCCGGTGCATAAGCTGGCGACCTCTGCACCTTCTTTGTATTGTCTGGTCACCCAGTCGAGCGCGTCCCGACTGGTGTTGATCGCGAAATCGTCAGGGCTGTCAAAACTTGGAATAATGATGACATCGGTTTTTTTGACTGCCTGTATATCTTTCATGCCCTGGAGCATAAAAGAAGTATTCAGCAAGCGCTGCTGCAGGTTCACGCCGGCTAGTTGGATATCATAAAAGGGGAGCTGTCCCTTATTGGTATAAAACTCATTGGCCTTCTCTAACACTTCGATGGCTCCGAAGAGGCAGCTGGGTTTCAATAGGCCATTTGCCATTAAAAACGTCACTTGTTTCATCCGTACAAGATACGATGGACCTATTGCACAAACAACCCCTTAAGTTGTTAAATGTACACCCTCTCCGGGTGGTAAGCAACGCCTAATTTTGCTTCATGGGAAAAATAATCAGTTTAATCAACAGCACACCTGACGGCTTTGTTGACAGTCAATATGTCAACGCCGATGCAGAATTTCATGAATTTGTTCACGGGATATTGGCAGAAACACAGACGGTGGGATTCGGCCGAAACAGTTTTGAGCTATTTCAGCAAATCTGGCCGGCGATACTTGAAAAAGATAGCGCGCCGGAATCACAGGTACGTATGGCAAAAGCGCTCACGGCTATACCTAAATATGTGTTCTCTTCGAAACTCAGTGGTACGACCTGGGCCAATACCGATATTGTAAGAGAGGTCGAGCCTGATGCGATCAACCAGTTCAAAAAGACAGGGCGCAAGGGACTGCTAACCATTGGCAGTCCGGGGCTGGTTGGGATGTTAACCAAGCTGGGCCTGGTAGATGAATATTATTTTTCGATACAACCTCTGATTGCCGGCGGTGGTAAGGTGCGCTTATTTGACCAAATCAACCTCGATGGCAGGCAGCCGTTGAAATTTGTCGGCAGCAAACAATTGAAGTCGGGCGTTGTCATTTTAAACTATCAAAACGCGACAGAAAAAAGCTGATCGCAAATAGTGTCATTGACAAAAGGCAAAGTCCCAGGATCAGCCAGGGTGAGAACAGCAGCAACTTATCCGTGGCCTCGCTCAGTAAATTACTATTGCCTGTCACCCGTTGTGCTATCCAGCCAATCGCCGCCAGGGACACCATGCCCGCAAAAATATTCTTTATTATCCTGAAATAACGGGTCTTACTCATGATGATGAACCAGGGGATCGTCACGGCGATGACTGCGATCTGCATGGCTTCAATTCCCAGGTTAAAGCCCAGGACGCTGAGCGCAAGGTCCAGTGATGTCAGGTGCAGGTTTTGTAAGGTCTCCGAAAATGCCAGACCGTGTATAAGGCCAAAGCCCAGGGCGATGAAGATCTCTTTTCCGTTAAAGAATGGGGTAATGGCGTTGATCGCAGAAACCAGGATCGACACCGCGATGATGATCTCGATGAGCTGGACGGGGATCTTTACGAGCCCCAGAACACCGATCAACAAGGTGATGGAGTGTCCGATGGTAAAGGCTGTGATAATTTTAAGGAGGTGGCGAACGCTGAACAGCAGACAGGCGGGGAGCAACAAGGTGATGATGAAGAGCAGGTGATCTGTTCCGTTCTTTATATGTTCTACCCCCAGCCGGAACATGCTTGTAAAGCCTTTCCAGCTGCTGCCCTTTTTGAAATTGACCTCAAAAGGTTTGATCGTCATCGTCTGCATATCCCTGCTTATAACGCCTACTGCAAGGGGGTTGTCGGTGATGATGCCATTCTCCCAGTCGTTTCGCACGCTGAGGAGTGCGGTATGATTGATCACTTCGTGCATCACCACATCATAGTCCAGCATGAACTTTCGGGTATCTTCTCCCTGGTTGGGCTGTAGGTTCAAATGCACCCTCAACTCCCAAAATGGTGGGCCGCTGAATGCCTGTATCCCCTTGTCCATATTCATGCTTACGATGTCGATCAGCCAGGGGTTTTCTTTATCGACCCAGGCATGGATATGGGCTTTTAAATAGGCTTTTAACCGATCGCCATAATCTTCGACGATGGTGGCGGGGCTTTTTGAAATATTGTGGTCAAAAGACAGCGCCAATTCCGGGATAGGAATTTGTAATTCCATCGCCACCATCTTTGTATTTATATCCAACAAAATATTGGTGTTGGGCGACTGATGTGCCAGGCCGATCGCGGGTATCAGCGTCGTGCAGAATAGAAAAACGGGAAAAAGTAGCCGCCAAATATTTGGACGGCTACTTGTATTTGATTGTAAGATCATTGTTTCTTTTTAGAGTCCGATATAATCCCTTGAATGGTCCCTGAATACAGTGTGGTAGTGGATCTGGCTAGGATAGACCACACCTGTCTGACAAATGAACTCTATCCAGATACTTGGCCCGTCGATTCGCACATAGTCCGTGTTTGTTGTAAAGAAGGAGCTTGCGCTACCCGATACGCCACTTGTATTGCTTGCGTAGGATACATAGGTACTGGCCAATTCGTTGGTATAGATGGTCATGAATGCTGCGGCTGATGCAGAATCCAGATCTTCCACCCAGCGGCGCATGGCGAGTAACACGTTGGCTTGTGCCGTGCTGCTTAACTGACTTACCTGGATACCGACCTTTGTGGTGGGAAAGGTATTTGTCGTAGAGCCTGGTACCATTAAGCAATCGGAGTAGGAGCCGGATATTTTGGCGCTTCCCAGTTCTGTGCTGGTAAAGGACGAAAGCATATTGGCCATGGCTGTCTCTTCATCTGCCAGTGGAGTGATCACGGTGCCATTGGCATTTGTCCATGATTTTGGCTCGACGCCCTGGTGTGATGGGGTGATACTAACCACTGCACCTGCATTAAAGGTAACATTACCTGCATAGTGGTGCCCGCCGAACTGCAGCATCCATTTCCCTGTGGTGCTGGGGGTACCCAGGAAGCAGATCACATAGTTGCCCGGGCCATAGCTGCCACCTGCAACCGTATACAAAAGGCTGTCGGTAGTATTTATTTTTAGAAACTCGTCATAGCCCTGATCGGTGGTGGTGCTTGTTGCGGCGGCGATCACTGCTTTTGCTGCGGCTAGCTGAGTGGAGCTGAGGCTGCTGAATGCGATCCCGTCACGGCAGCTTAGGCCACAAGGCAGGTTGCTCCATAATTTCGCGTTGGTGAGATTCAGGGTTTGAACTACTGATGCCTGTTGTGTGGTTGTAAGGGTAGCTAAAAAGGCATTGGCGAGACAAACTACTTTTGCGACGCCGGTTGAGCTGGAGCAATCGGTTGTCGTCGTCGTCGTTGTGGTGTCCGTCGTTGTGCTGGTGGAACTGCTGCCCGAGCTGTTGTTCTTTTTACACGCAATGAAGATTGCTGTAATCGTTATTGCGGAGAGGATGCACAAAAAAAGTCTTTGTTTCATGAGTGGGTGTTTTGTTCATTATACGGTACGTGTCTTTACCGGCGGGCGTCACCGTAAATGAGCAAAATGTGGCGAACAGGTCTAATTGCGGGGTGAAATGGTCAGCTATACTTGTTGAAGAGGGGTTTAAGGTTCTCCTCGTAGTTCTTTCCAATCGGTATTTCTTCACCGGCGATGCTGATCATCTTTTGTTTGATGGATTCGATATGGTTTACCGAAACGATATAGGAGCGATGGACACGCAGAAATTCTTTATCATTTAACTTTTCTATAAGAGATTTCATCGTTAATCTGACCACCACCGGTTGCTGACCCTGCAAATGGATCTTTAGATAATTGTCCAGTCCTTCGATAAACAGGATGTCGGCGAGAATCACTTTAGTGACTATATTATCCACTTTTAGCATCAGGAACTTTGCATTTGCGGAAGTGCTTGCGTGGTGTACCAGGTTGAATACATCGTTGGCTCTTTGTACTGCCTTTTCAAACCGTTCCAGGGTGAAGGGCTTTAACAGGTAGTCCACGGCTCCCAGGTCGTAACTTTCCAATGCATATTCGCTGTAGGATGTGGTAAAGATCAGCATCGGTTTGTGCTGTAGCGATTTGAAGAAATCTATCCCTGACATGGAGGGCATATTGATATCGAGTAAAAGCAGATCGACGGAGTTCTTTTCAAGGTATTGTAGGGCGTTCTTTGTACGGGTGAATCCCTTTTCGTAGGACAGGAATTCAAAACTCTTACAATACATTTCGATGATATCCAGCGAGAGGGGCTCATCGTCAACGGCAATTAATTTTATCATACCAATTCAAGGGTGAGTTGTATAAAATATGTTTGATCATCCTCGTCTATCCTGATCGAATGTTTGCCCGGATAAAGCAGCCTGAGGCGTTGCCCGGTATTTGAAATTCCTATTCCTGTGGATTCAAAAGTCCTGGCAACGGGTACTTTTTTATTAGAGGCGGACATGGTCAGCCCTGTAGGGGTGACGCCGATCTTTACTTCTACTATGCAGTCTTCCTGATCCGGGTTGACGCCATATTTGAACGCGTTCTCGATATAGGTGATCAGGATCAGCGGGGCGATCTCTTTATTGCCGGGATCACCTGTACACTGGTATACCACGCGGGTAGTATTTCCGACCCTTGCCTTTTGAAGTTCCATATAATTCCTGATGTATTCCAATTCCCTGCTTAGGGGAATCTTATAATCATTGGCATCTTTTATCACATAACGCATCAGGCCGGAAAGGTTGATAATTGCTGCGGGGGCGCTGTCATCTTTTTTCATCGACAGGCTGTAGATACTGTTTAACGTGTTAAACAGGAAATGCGGGTTTATCTGCGATTTGAGCGAGGCTAGTTCTGCTTTTAGTTTTTCTTCTTTCAGATCGGACAAGTGTTGTCTTGTACGCAGGAGGAAGGAGAAAAAGATAGCCGTAAAGAAGAGGTAGAGGTGGCGTCGGAATTCATCAAATACAAAGGAAACTATTGACGGGGGATAGTGGGGCTGAAGAAATGCTCCTGTGGGTCCCTGTCGATCCATGGGAGGAGGGGGAGCCTCTATGCCTATCAAAAATCTGCCTGCGAGGTGAGGGACTGTCAATGCCAGTGATAAGAAGAGGACGACATATAGAATATACTGTGCGTAATGGTGTTTGAAAAAGACCCTGGGGATAAGGAGATAATAGTTGAGATAGAAAAAGCAAAGGAGTACGAAATTGGCGATGGTGTCCTGGACGAATACGCGGGTTAGCGATAGAAAAGGCTCTCCCGGAGGCCGAACGGATGCGAGGGTAGGGGCCACCAGGAAAAGGACAATAAAAGAAGCATGGGTTATTACACTATCGGGTTTTCGCTTTTTATGCATCCGGCTGATTTGGGTACAAAAGTCGCGTTAATTTTATTGTGCAGGCTGGGATTGGGGTGAAAAAGGGTTTTGTTGGGGTGAAAGTGATGGTTTGATCTCCATTGCGATGGGCGCTACGTCAACCAGTTCAAGGGACTTGACCATTTTTAGTGTCCCGTTCTTATATTTTAGGAAATGTGGTGTCTTAAGGTGTGCCTGGTAAGCGTCTTCGCTTGCGTACACTTCAAAAACCGTGACCATAGTTGGATGTGCTTTGTCGTATACTGCCTGTAGTGCCAGTACTCCTGGCTCTGCCTGCATGGCAGATCTTGCGTGTTCTGCGAGTGCTGTCTTGTATTGCCCGAGATAGTCCGGGTAAATTTCGATCTTTGCGATCCTGAATTTTCTTTGGTCCTGTTGAGCGTTCATAGTATTGGCGGTCATTATAAAAAAAGCGAGTAGCAGGCATTTGGAAAAAATGGCTCTGTTCATAATTGTTGCAGTTTTATTGTTGGTTCGCTTCCTGATATTCCTGGTCGGAGACCGGTTTCAGCCAGACTACGTTCTGATCATCCTTATAATTGGTAATTGCGATGTGAACGAATTTGCTGTGGGCAGTAGCGCCGTGCCAGTGTTCCACGTTTTCGGGTATATTGACCACGTCACCTTTTTTCAGGTGCTGTGCTGGTTTGCCTTTTCCCTGGTAAAATCCTTCTCCTTCGATGACGATCAGGACCTGTCCTTTGGGATGTGTATGCCAGATGGTCCTGGCGCCGGGCTCGAAGGTTACGCTGCCAAGCGCGAACTCATTGTTCTTGTCTTTGGCCAGTAATGGGTGTAAAAAGGCTGGGCCGGTAAAATAGTCGGGAGACAATGGGTTGCCTTTTGGGAAAAGGGATGTTTGATCTGTTGTTGACATTGTTTGTTCCTGTTTTTGATTAATGGGGTTGTACAGCACCGGTTATACGCCAAACGGGTATAGGGCACTTAACTGACCTTGCCTGTAGTCGCGGCATCGAATATACGGCAGAAGTTGCCGCCGCCTATTTTGCTGATCTCGTCCGGAGTAAAGCCGGTTTTTAGCATTGCATCGACGACGACGTAATAGAAGCCTTGGGTTTGGTCCTGCCAGGTGAGGTTGGTGCGCTCGCCGGGGCGGGGGTTGCCTGGTTTGGGGCCGGGACCATCGGGTTTGGGGCCGAGGCTGCCGGCGGGTCTATAAGCCGGGGTCAATTTTGTATCGGTGCCGATGCAGACATGGTCGACTCCGATGACGTCGACAAGGGCCCGGATATTTTGGGCATATTCCAATGGAGAGTCGGAGAGGTGTGTCCATACGCCAATCACGCCTCCGGCGTCTGCGACGACGCGGGCTTGCTCTTTACTGATGAGTCTTGGCCGCATCATGCGGGCCATGTTGGAGTTCTGACCTAGCTGGGTGTCGAGGCCGGTGTGAGAGATGAGCACCGGATGGGCTGCGACTTTGAGTGCGGCGGCTACGGTCCCGGTGTTGGCGTGTGCCAGGTCGACGAGAATACCCAGCCGGTTGCATTCCCTGAT
>Ga0307510_10002328_pt1 | contig 21474 bp, 32 predicted proteins | sample 12_EM_MG_FD_207224 | JGI IMG/M metagenome (GOLD analysis project Ga0307510, IMG submission 207224) | Populus trichocarpa ectomycorrhiza microbial communities from riparian zone in the Pacific Northwest, United States - 12_EM | ecosystem: Host-associated > Plants > Roots > Unclassified | place... | reverse complement strand
GGTCACTTCAGGCCCGCTGGACAAGGCCTCAAGAACAAGCTCAGCTGTCCTCTTCGCCCCAGTGACAGCGCCTGCAACTTCCACGATTGCAAACGCTATGGGCCGTGCGTCAAACAGTGCCAAGTGGCTCGCCAAGCTCGACTCTATGCCTAACGGCGACTCGCCGATCGTCCCTTTCGACCCTGGTTGTCACAACCTCCTCGGCAGATTAAAGGCCGCAATTCAGCAAAACGATCCTGAGGCCGCCGACTCCGCATTCTTTGAGTGGCTCAAGAGCCGTTCGGATTCATCATCCGCTGTCGATACGCAGCCCGTCAAACCGGTCAATCCCTTGTTCGGACATGAATTTGTTCGCGAAATCTTAAGTATTACTCTACAATCTCCTTCAAAGTCCGCATCGCCATCATATCCCGTGAAGACAGTCCATCATCTCTTGGAGAACCGTGTTGTATCTGCGAGTATGCTATCACAAAGTCTTCTTGGCCTCTTCGTAGAGAGTAACGACTGGGTGAGTGATGCTTATTATTTCATGTAGTACACTGAACCCAACCTCCTTCCCTTGAACAGCGCGCAGTCGAACTGACATTCAAGAACGTTCCCGACTTGCCAGAAGCTGAGGTGATCAAGCTACTTCGCTCAGTTCATAGAGACAGCCAATCTCCCAGTACAGTTGATGCACACATAGATGCAGGGAGTTCTGACACACAGACACTGCCCGCAATATTGGCTGCCTGTGTAGCTTATCCCACGTCAGACGCAGCTCTACGCATGGCAATAAGGGAGCAACTAAATCATGCCGAAGCCATCGTTCCAATCCTAGTGATACTCGATGATTGGCTGATGAAGCTATCTTCACTTGGGACTGGCCTCAGTCTCGATGCTAATGAAGCCAGGAATGACCACTCCGCGGTGGTTCCCACACGACCCGGCTCTGGGGAAGTAAAGATTCCCCCCGTTGACAAGGTCCGTCAGAAACCATTTACCGAATACCTGTATTGATAGCGATTACAAAGATCTTGGCATTTCTGCGAGCAATTCTCGATGCGACATTCGTGACGTTACTCCAACACACACAGTCCCATCAGCTTCTCCGGCAACTTGCTGCCCATCTTCAAACTGAGCTTAGCATCATGGACGAGCTCCAGTTCCTCTACGAACCATTGGGTCTTTTTGCTAAAGCTCAAGAGAAGACGATTTCCGAGAAACAGCGACCGCCCGCACCATTGGAAGATTGGAGACGGCGTAGGAAGCTTGCGCATGAGCGAGCTTCTATGGGTGTGGGCTTATACCAGGTAGAAGAGCTAGTAATATAGACCCGAACCTTCCACCTGAAAATCGAGTCCTCGCATCAAGCTAATGAGTCAACGAACCACCACGATGTGGGTGGCAATAACTGGTAACAGGAAGGCTGAATAGAGCCAACGAATCTCATCATATAATTTAGCTATTAAGTCTGGGGTCGAGGACATCATCTGGTCATTAGGAAGGTCATGGATCAGCTGTCGGGTTTACCGCCGTTTCTGGGCTGCTTCCTTCATGGCTGTAAGTGGGTGTAGACTTATAGATGGTCTGCTACCTACCATCGTCAAGATCTCGGATTCTAATTCCCGAAGCTGCGCCTCCAGTCGTTCACGTTGCTTTACGAGCATTTGTAAGCGACGACTTGACCCACTGGGTGCAGGGCGTGATTGTGGCCTCGCATGAGCGGCTTCAACCTGAACCATGCTGGATGAAGACGCATCACGGCACGGTGAGGATGACAGGCACCTTTGTTTGCAACATATGTTGTGTCTTCTGTAGTGCCTTCATTCCCTTCTCGGCGCGGGATATTAGCTCGGTAATTTGGGGCTCTATCTCATCACTCAGGTCGGCCTTGTACTTCTCCACTGTACCCTCGTCCACCAACAAAAACACCTGGGAAAGTAATCTTAAGTCATAAAGGCCGACTGCCGATCGCGCGATTCCATACTCGCTGATTGTCTAAAACCTGCGTCATACGCCGAAGGTCAGCGGTACTGCCCCTTAGAATCTGCTGCGCCTCGTATGCCTGTAAGGGTTGATCACGTTATGAAAATAACATGGCCGAGTGGTGGTGGAGTTCGCCTTACCTCTTCACAACAATCTTCTATCGCGAGGACGCTCCCGAGGAGGTCAGGACTGAAGGGCGACTCGGAATCCGCACAATGCCATTCTGAACCACCAGGGAAGATAGAGTCTCGTGCTCTCGGTCTCGCTGATAACCGAGATTGTCTTGGTGCGTAGTATGATGACATTTGATTTTGAAAAGGGACACAGACCGCGCGCGACAGAGCACGCCAACTGATATTAATATTGTCGCACCCGCACCCGCCAACCAAACGCGCTGGTGGCGTCGGCGCTAGTAATTCAAGCCCCGACTAGCTGGCGTGGATTTAAGCGAAACATTTCGCGTTTTTTTCTTCAAGTGTTCGCTTGACCTTCCGAAACGTCAGCTTCGGCGCAGAGGTTCGTTTCTTCTGATGACGCTCCATTCAGGTCGACGAAGCGAGGCGCCCTTCTGGGGCGCTCACGAGAGGGAGCGCGGCCGTTCCCAGCTCGCTCTCAACATTGTCTCGTGCCACTGGATCCACCACAAGGTGTTGATTCGTGGCATGAGGCAGAGGGCTTGATGCTGAGTGGTCGCGCAGCGTTATATTCCTAGACTTGCCGTATTTTGTCACTATGTGACTTTGACGGTTTAGTGAAACCATAACGCGAACATGTCAATGATTATCCCCATAACATTGATCAAACGTTTTGCAGACTATAGTCTTTTGTTAATGAACTAATTAACAATCTCCCCAATCTACTGTCCAAATTAAACTAGAAGTGAGAGATCGGGTGGATGGAAACATATACGAAACGTTTTGACGAATAAAATTAAGAGTTCCAATGGATATTCTAGGAATGCGTGCACCATCAATGCATCAATGGCTGTGTTCCCCGTCCTCATCCAAATCGCCAACGTCAAAAATAGGTGCTAACCCAGCCTGTGCGCGTTCTTTACCTTTACGTTTGCTGATTCCGCTGTTATCTGGCGAATCCATATCCTGCTCCGCAGGCAGGCTTTGGGTTAATGGGATTTGTTCTTCCTCATTCTGTGGGATGGGTAATCCATGTAACCGTCGTCTGCGGATGCGGCACCAGAAGAATGTGCCAAGAGCGGCAAGTATTAGTACAAGGACGATTGCGGCTGATCCGGCATTGTAATAGGCTGCGTGGCATGTGAGACAGGCTCTGTAGACTCAAAAGACTGATCGCACCCTCCCACATCGCCTTATCCTGCTCTGGTGTCTTGGGAGTAGGAATCGTAGGTGTGTCCGAAGCAGGCTTGTTTTCGGCAAAGGAAGGTTTCACATCATTCCCGACGCTGCTCGGGATACGCGCTGTTCCATCAGTGATGGCAGAGAAGTTCATGCCCATGAACCGCAGTATCATATCGTGGGTCGCGTGCAATTGGTCGTACCCGGCCATGTGTGACGCGTTAAAAATCTGTGGAGAATCAGACTCGGAGCGTCGCCTGAGAAGACCACAGTGGATGGTACCTTCACGTATGTCAAATTTCGTGAGGAAACCCACGTTCCCGCAGGCGCGTCGCCAACAGTCCAGGTTTGGGTTTCCACTGCCTGCCAAAAAGAATCAAGGTTCGTCATCATAAGAAGAAAACTCCTGTGCGTACTCCGAGTCCTGTGGCCCCATTCCAAGTCAAAGACTGAATGAGACTTTCTTGCCCAACGTAATTGCATATTAGGTCTTGGTCTCCAGCAAAGAGCAAGACAGGAATTTTTTCTAGCACACGTGGCAACACGGTGACTGAAGACGGTGCACTTTTTTCCCTTAGCTGGCCATGGAACCGTCCCTGGCATTCAACCCAAGCCTCTGACTTTGCCTGCGCATGGAGGGCATCCACAACATCGGGTCGCTATTTGTGGTGATAAGTCCAGAGCCAGCACGACAATATAAATGGCATACTCGGAGATATGACGTGATGTTCTTAAGATCGTATGGCCAATTCATACCACACGCTGGCATTTCGTCTTTCAGACGGACGTCGTAAATATTGAGACATAGGCCTGCCTTCTCGCTGCAAAGCCTGTTGGCATGGGTCAACGAATGGGATTGCATAGGAACGTACTCTGCACCACCGGGCTCGTTTACGACCGTTTGCATGACCTCTTCGCAAAGGCCAACGCTTATAGGCTCTCCTTCTAAGACGTTTAAAAGAGAGATACAAGTTTCTGTTGCCTTTTTCCCTCTTTCATATTGCTGGTGAAAAGGACAGTAAGCCCTGGTAAATTTGCCCATAGCTTGCGATCTTACCGCTGTGCCCGGTTCTACCAATCCATGTTTGACAGCATAGTCAAGAAATGACGGGTACTGTCGTCTTGCGTCGATCCACCCGTTCCCGATAGCCGAGCCACGGAGGGGAACGCCAAGACTGGAGTTCAAGACCGCCTCCGCTAAACATTCTCAGAACAGCGTCTGAATATCCTGAAAAAATGTGGGCTCACAAAAATAGGGAATATATTGTCCAGCGAAGCTCTCGCCTGCTATGTAGGTCTAGTTGGTACCTGTGAGCACTGGGGCTAGGGTAAATGATCAAGCCGAGTGAACCTACATCCATGGTTTGGTATTCCGGAAACACGGCATAAAAGTTACGCAGAAATTCCACGAACTGATCGGTGGCCTGGACAATGTTTCAGAAGGAGGAGGGAAAGTGCGCGAATGACTCAGACCTCAGCTAAACCGTGTGCATAACGGTCTGTACTTGTATATGAGAAACCAGTGCCAGCAGGCTGATCAACTATAAGCAAAAAAAAAATTGATTCACCGGACAAACGCTCCCAGAAGCTTGCACTCACTGTAAACCATTGTGGTGTATTCTTCCCAACCCCCTTCTATTACTTTGAAACCACCTTTGCCATCCACACGCCAGGGCCCAATCTCCATCATAAGTCCGTCAAAGGACGAACATCCGGGACCTCCCTACGCGAGATGCGTCAAGGATTGCCAGACAAGCACCTAGCATACGCATAATGCTCACGTTAAACCAGAACATAATCCGCTCCCTGTCTGCGGTCCGACGAGCCTTGATAAGTACAAAGTACAGATGGGGGGTGACTGTGGTATTTGGCAACCTTGCGGCCTCGGGATCCGCGTTTAGATGACCAGCATAGATGTGCAGCGGGTGAAGTGGGTCTTGTTGGAGGTCAGGTAAGACAGGCACGTAGAACGACGCTGCTGAGGGGACTGGTTTTGTGGTGTAAGTATGTCGGAACCTTTAGTCTGATGTGCAAACGCGTACCGTCTGTGGGGGCAGTCGATACAAACGGAAGGAGAATAAAGAACGGGATAACACAGCGCACGGTCCACCAGCGTAATGTGTTCATGCTGTTGTTTTACTCAGAAGCGCGGGAAAGATTGCATGGAGGATTCGGTCGAGGGGAGATGGAATGTGTTGCCCGCGAAGCGCACTACCCAAAATAGCACGCACTAACTGCACACTCACGAGAACAATAGGGCATACATCTGACGCCCCGCACACAACTAACTTACTGACGTTGTTCATTAACCACCACCATGAGGCTGGACGCGCTTTCCCTTGCGGGTCTCGCATTCATCGCACCTTCTTGGGCGCAGTATTTCTCCGCTGGCTGGACTCCCGGTCAAGCTGTCCCTACTGATGCTGCATCACTCCCCTCATTCGAGCCAGAAACCAAGCCTCTACCCCCGCCACGCCAGGGCGAGTCCCGTTTCAGTTTGTCGTCCTATCTCCTCTCGAACAGCGGCCCCGTTTCCCGGCTTTTCGATCGTTTGGGACTCAATTTCACGGAAAGTTTGGAAGCTGCCAAAACCAATTCAGATATATGGGACAACCGTATCCCCCTCATCACGGACGACAACTACAACGACCTCATTGTAAACGAAGTACTGACGACAGAGGAGGAAAAAGATCGCGTGTGGTTTCTTATTATGTGAGTATCCCATATAATATACGGGCGAAGTTGTCGACTCGACTAACCCGCCATTGGCCTTAGCACAGGCTCAACCGGTCAGGGCTCTGGCATATCCTTGTTTGCAGACAAGGAGTTCGACCAAGCTTACAACACTTCGCTAATCGAAAATGACCTGCCCCATGTTCGCTGGGCTCGCATTGACTACATGAATGTCACCTATATCACCTCTAAATGGGCCATTTGGAAGTGCGCCACCTTCCTTCGCTCCTTGTTTCTTCTGCTGATATTGATTTCCGCATAGCGTACCCGTACTCGTCGCCGTCTCTGACAGGGGAAAAGCCCTTCGATTTTGGCGTGCCACCCAGATCCGACTGAGAGCTGAATCATTACGCGGATTCTTCAAGTCTGGGATGTGGGAACATACACCACCATGGCAAACTAGCTTCGCCCCTGGTGGCAACAGGTGAGCTTCTTCGGACCCGTGCGCATAGGGTTTGTGACGTGGAGTCATTTCAGGGAGTTTTTGATGGAATGGCAAGCTATGTTCTTGACCAAGTCCTACAACATTATCCGCCTTGTTCCTCGATGGGGATTATACATCTTGACTGGCGTCCTTGGCAGTTTTCTCATGAGTCTCATACATCGTGGAGGGACACAAGCAGCTGTCAAAGCTGACCCCGTAGTTCCAGCCAATACCCAATCAGATGTAACAGGCTCAAGCACGGCTGTTGCACCCGCTGCAACCCGCGCTACGCCGGCGAAGGGCAGGGGCAAAAAGGGCAAAAAGTAGCACCATCGAGTGGGCATGGCCCAAAACCAAGGGTCACCACCAACTAAAGTTATCTTCTCTTACGGATTGTTTCGGTACTTTGTATTTCGAAAGAATGATGAGGGGCTCTATGGTCTAAACACTGTTCCGTCGGGATCACAGTACCACATTAAACGTGAATTACTCGGATTGCTCGGGAAGTGAGTTCGTATGAGGTAATAGATGATGGACAGAAAACAGAGATAGTGTACTACTCTTTGAAAGGATACTCGAACTTTGGCTGGTCTTTACGACGCCAAAGCTTGCGTCTTGGCGAAAAATATCAGAAGAGGGGCATGTGGAATCATGGGAGAACTCACTTTTTCTTTGTAGGCACATGTTCCGCATACACCTCCAGGCAATGCTCTTTTCTGAATCCGCGGATGAATCGTGGATCCCATAGCTCACTGGCGACACCAAGATCCTTGCAACAACGCATTAGAGCGTTGCTTTTACACGCCTCGGTTGCTGTAGGAATTCCGGATGGGTCGAAATAGTCTTGCTCACCGCGGGCGATAGCAACAAGGCTGAAAATCAAGGTTCGCGCTTTTGATCTCTCAAAAGACAGGCCCACTCACCGCCCAAGGCAAACCAGGGCATATTCTCGGCTGACTACCTTCGGACTCACATTGGTCTCGCCACGAGGAGCCAGGCCCCAACCACCTGGACCGAAGGCCTTGTTCAAGATTCTGCGATATTTGATTTCTGGGAGATAAATCATGCCATCTTGAGGTCGACGTTTCGTCAGTAGAAGAACCAGGCACGATATATCCTGAAAGGACAGACCAGGCTTAATTTCGATATCCAAGGGTTCAATCGCGGCCTGAAGGATGTCAGCCACCTCTACGGGAAACGGTTGGGTGGATAGGCCATGATAGCTGCGTGACCAATCCGTGGGACTGCCGGTAGGAGGGGTGTCAAGAAGTGGGGGGAGCGCCAACGCGCCGGATGAGGGGATGCTCTCTGGGGGAGTGCTGTTAATGATCTCACTCTGGGTGGCAACGTCGGCCTCTATCTCGCTTGCGGTGGTCGGGTAGCCATTCACTATCTCGGGGTTGCCTTGCGTGGAGTTGGGTTGAGTGGTGCTGACTTGAGCGACGAGCGGTGTCTTGTTGGCCGAAGAGGGTCTTGGAATAGCACGAGACTTGCCTCCAACAGTAACATAGGTGCGGATGGGGGAAAGCACACGGAGTGGTGCCCTAGCAGCTCGAAAGCTATTGAAGAGGTGAGACATCATTTTTCACTGTTCACCTGTAGTACGAGACCAGGTGGCAGAAACAACCCCGGCCCGGCGGGGAATTCGCGTCTGGTCGCGTGGTCGCGTCCACTGGCGAGTCGCCACACACCACACAATCTCATTGGTTACTGGAACTCAATGACAGGGTGACGATGTTGTTTTTGAACATAGAGGTGACAATCTATTCGCACCCGGGAGCTTGCAAATGCCTAAAATGTGTCCTCCAGGTGAAATGCCGTGGCCGGATGGGTAAAACTGAGGTTGTCGCGGAGCCATTGATATCTCTTTTGTAGACAGTTATCACGGATATTACACCAGATTTAGTACTGAAATGCTCCATATCCCGTATTTCTTGGGCACATCTCATTCGTCGCTTACTGGCGCCCCAGGGGACTTGACTTGAAACGGTCATCACGTTATATCGTTTTGCCGTGTGAACCGAAATCTTTCCATTTTTGAGTCTCCCCTGGTGTCAGCTTCGAGTTTGTCAAGGTCAAGCTTTCGGCCCCTTATCTTTTCACACGGCACACGTCACAAGGCACCAAACTGCTACCGCAATTCTCACGTCAATTCTCACGTCCCGGTCAAGTCACCGTAACCGTACTGTTCTGCGTCAGTTTACATGCATCATGCATACAATACCTCTCCACTGCCTGTCTCTACAGGCCTTCTAACAAGGCGTCACACAACCACCATACTGGTTCCTACCTACTATAGCCATCGTCACTCAGGTGATCCTGGACACGCAAATCACGGCGTTTCTGCCTGGGATCATTGGTACCTTTTTTGGACTAGACTTCTCTCGTAACTGGCTGCTCTCTAGCGTTCTTTCGTCGTCAATTCGAGGATGTTATCTCCTTAGATTGCTCCCTGATGGGATAAGCGGACCTCACATTTGAATTACCCCCACATATTTAGTCTGCCCGACAAGCCATGATTTCCCCGTTTACGTTGTCGTCCCGTCGTCCTACCACCATCCCTATTCGCCATGTCTGCGGAGAAAGAGCAGCTCTCCATCTCGAACGAAGTCGTTTCGGTGCATCATGATGTAAAAGGGACGGAAAACATTCGACGAGCTGACAATGTTTTACTCGCAAGACTGGGCTATAAAAGTGAGTTTAAGCGGGAGTTCTCTGTGAGTGTTCCCTACGACTTTTGATCACTTGATAATGATTCCGGACAGCTTATAGAGACTGTGGCATTCTCCTTCTCTATCATGGGTGTCGTTGCCTCGGTGTCTTCCACCCTTATTTTCCCCCTATCAGCAGGTAATGGCTCCTTGGTGAAAAGGCATGGGGCGATTTATAATTAGTTGCTTTCTTCCACAAGGCGGTCATGTTGGGATGGTATGGGGCTGGCTCATCCCTTGCCCATTTGTTCTATGCGTCGCGGCATGTCTCGCTGAGATGACTTCCTCCATGCCGTAAGTGACGCCACTGCATTTGCTATCTTTGATAACTGAATCCCGCGAAGAACAAGCGCTGGACTGTACTATTTTTCTGCCAAATTGGCTTCACCAGAGCATGCTCCCTTGGCAAGCTGGATCACTGGATGGGCGAATGTGACTGGTCAAGTCGCCCTTGTCAGTTCTATCGACTATACCTGGTCAGTATTATTCCTTGTTCGATAATCTGAATTTTTTTTTTTGATTCAATATGGACTCAGTGCGCAAATGATCACTACTGCAATCGCGGTCGGCTCCGATGGGGCTGTTGTGCTCAACTCTGGGGCGACATATGGAATTCTCGTGGCTATCCTGGTGTTTCATGGCATCGTTTGCTCTGCTGCGACTCGTATCTTGGCGAGGTTGAACTTGGCTTACGTGGTTATGAATGGTGAGCGACCTCCTCTCTCTCTTCCTGACAACACCCCTTGACTCAATTTCACACAGTTGGGACGTCCATCGCTGCTATTATCGTCTTAACTGTTTGCGCAGGGCCAAGCCGGGTCTCAGGGAAGGATGCATTCACTATGTATGAGAACAACACTGGATGGGCCAACGGTGAGCTCTTCCTGTCATATTTGGCTTCATCTAACTATGAGAAGAGAGCTGGGCATTCCTCTTGGCCTTTACTTCTGTAATGTGGACGCTAACAGGATGTGAGCCATTCACGACTTTAAGAAGGGGACTTTACTTGATGGGCATCTCATGACAGACGATTCGGCGGCCCACGTCTCTGAAGAGGTTACTGGGGCAGCTCGAGCAGCGCCAATCGCCATCATGATCGCCGTCGCTGGGACGCAGTTCCTAGGCTGGATGATTTACATCGCCGCTTCGTTTGCGACGTCTTCTGTTGGGGATCTCCTGGGCACCCACCTCCCGCTGCAAATGGGCCAGCTGTTCCTCGATGTCGCCGGCAAGCGGGGAATGCTGGCGATCTGGAGCTGTATCATCATTGTGCAGGTGAGAGAACCTCGATGCTGAAATCAGTCGGTTAAGCTCAAGTTGCCCAGCTCGCTACAGGCGCTGCGCAGGGTGTGGATGCCTCTCGCGTTGTCTTTGCATTCGCCCGTGATAACGCGCTGCCTGGCTCTCGATGGTGGAAACAGGTCAATCCGTACACTCAGACACCCGTGAACGCAGTCTGGCTCGTCATGTTCGGTGCGGGTATTTGCGGCCTTTTCGGTTTCAGTATTGCCGCGTTGAGTTCTTTGGCTGGGTATTGTCTCTTTGTTGTCCTTGGTACCTCGTTCTGACACCGACAATCATCGTTCTAGCGCGTCTGTTATCGGTCTTTACACATCTTATGCTACGCCCATCTTCCTCCGTATCACATCAGGGCGCGACAAATTTGTACCTGGGTCGTTTACTTTGGGACGCTGGTATCTCCCTATCGGTGCCATTGCAGTCGCTTGGGTAACCTTTATCAACATTTTGTTGATGTTCCCGACTGTTCGGCCTGCAACTGCAAAGAACATGAGTAAGTTCTACAACCATTCTCCGCTGCCTGTGCGTGACCTTTGCCATCCAGACTACTCGGTTGTCATCATCATGACCGTGTTCATTTATGCCTCCCTGTCATGGATCTTTTCTGCCCGAAAGTGGTTCACTGGCCCTGTCCGGAACGTCGCCGAAGAGCCATCTTTTGAGGATAATAAAGGTCCTTATGTAGGATAGTGCATGTAATGAGGGCCCCATTTCCATGGCGTAGTAAATATCTATCTTCGTACTTTACCGACACCTTGCTTGCCTTACAGTTCTCCAGGAAGTAACTTCCTCATCTTCGTAGCCTCGTCCCAATTCTCATCCACAGTCCATTCAATCTGCTTGTCGGCTTGCAGCGCCAACACTTCCTTCAAATTGCGTCTGCCCGGGTGCGGAAGGTCCAGCTCTTCTATTGCCCGGTCAATGGCGCCAAGCCAGGCACGTACCACATCTATTTGGGGATCGGTCAGTTCGGGAATGCGAAACGCCCACAAGACCATATCAGTGGCGTGCGTTACGTATCCTAGTAGGACAACTGAGCAAAATATACCCATCGGAAATATTTTATTTACCGTTCGGTCGCGCCTGCTCTGGCGTCCACTTGATTGTATATCTGAACGCTGGAAAGCCTGCTTGCAGGAGATCTCTATGAAGAAGCCGAACGGGCAAGTGCACTTGGCCGGCACTGAGGATTGCACCAAATAGCTTTTCAAGTTCTTCAACTTTGGCATCATCTGGAGGTCTTCCGTAAAACTCGATCATGTGCTGTACCATATCCAATGAGTAATATCTTTCGAGGTTCTCCTGGATGTCCGCTTTACGCGTAATTGGCTGCGCAATAGAGTAGAGGTACCACTCCTCGGAAAGGTCCCCAATAATGACGTTGCGTACCCCATGTTCAAGAAGGCCACGAGCCAGACCTCCAGTACGTTGCCAAGTCATGGGATCTGGCACGTCTGATAGCCAGGTACCATCTAAACATCCTCTGAACGTTCCATATGGTCCCAAATTCTCGTTATTGATAAGCTCAGTAATGGACCGCCAACTCGTCCTCTCGGGGTCGCGTAAGACAGAAAGCGTGTCTGTGCCATCCGGATCCAATCCCAGGGCACGAGACAGCGCCATAAATTGAGGGCGTAATTCAGCTGGCGTCTTAGGGTTCATCCTAGACCCAACACAACCTGAGTCCCAAAACATGCCCAAGGGGAGTACAACGCCTTACACTATAGCGTTTGACTGCAACATAGCAGACGTGAATGGCGCCTTCACTCTAAGTGGCAGCCTCGAAGCGTGGTGTAACAACTGATGAACGGAGTGCGCGCCTACGATTTCCAAACTTTACTCAGACGCATCCCCCAATCTTAGTAAAAAGGGGATAAGACCTACCTGCTGATAAACCGGTGACTTGAATATTCTCTGGGTCCCCTGTCATGTTGAAAAAGGAGATACACAGTAGAACGAGGACCCATCGCGCCACTAACTAAATATATCTTACCTCCAAACGCACCGATGTTATCGTGAACCCATTCCAAGGCCATCCATTGATCTTTGAACCCAAAATTACCCTCGATCCTGGGCCTGTCACAGGCGAGAAACCCGAACGCGGAAAGACGATAGCCGATATTGACCCAGACTTCAGAGCGCTCGGCGGCTATGTACTGGGCTTGGTTTTCCAGGTGATGTGGTGATCCGAACTGGAGGAAGCTACCATATAAACTTATCTATCAGTGCCTTCTCTAGTCATAGTCACTAAGGGGGACAGGGCGAACCCGCCGTGGATATAAATCTTGACCGCGAAACCGGATTCTATGGGGAACGACGGAGGTGCAACGATATTCAAAAAGAGGCTGATTGATCATGAGTGTAAGCGCACAATTAATTAACAACTATCACGACCATCGTACGGGTTTTCTGTTGGCCGTCCCAGACCAACCTTGTCCTCGAACTTTATGCCTATGCCTAATAAGTTCAAACGCCGCTCAGGTATCTCGAGATCACTGTTTGGGACTGTTCGCGCATACCAGCTGCTTGGCCGTCGTTCGTGGGCTGTACCGCGTCTGGTTCGAAGTCAGCGTTGACAAACTGTATTGAAGTGGACGGAACTGATCGAACTGACAAGAACTCTCTGTGATGTAGTCTCTGTCCTGATAGCGAAAGTCTGAAGGGAGAGGGACTGGATTCTCCAATCTACCCGGTGGAAGGGCATAAGGTATTTCTGAACAACATCAAAATAATATCGGGTCGAATACAAATCGACATGATGTCAGTGATCAACCCCTTACCGAGGAATACCGCAGCGCCATTCCTTGCTCGGCCACCAGTTACTAGGCCAAATCTTGTTTTAACTGCCACCCTTTCATGCGTTTGAGCAAGTTCATCGTGAAGATGAATTGAGGGCATGGGTATGGGTCGTGCGCCGAACTATCAGGTATCAGTACATGTAGTAGGGTAGGATCCGGAGTAGCCTGAGGGCTGTGACAGGTACAGGTAGATCCACGCAGCACGTGACCGGGTATCAGGTCGCGACGCGACACGACCTCGATGAGAGATGGGGTCAACAGTACTAGTATGCCTCCATCCAGGCCGGCCACCGTAGCAGGTTACCACCAAGATGGGGTGGCTCCGTCGATGTCGCCATCTAATTCGTTTAGTCGACCTCTATATAACGAATCCCCGCGACCCACAAGCAGCGCCAGCACTCATCGGCCATCTTCACGAACGACGAGCCGACCTGTTTCTAGGGCATCAACGAGACCAACATCTCGCACAGGACATAGGCCACCTTCCAAGTTTTCTCAACGTCTGCCATCAAGACAGATGTCTCGTATCATTTCCCTAAGCCACACTTTGGTTTCCCAAATAACCAATTTGCAACCCGAGGACGGAGAGGGTGACTTTCGCGCCTTGGTGGATTTCACCACAAAAAGTCTGGACTATAACGTGAAGGCTGCCCCAAGCTCCAGTATGAATGACATCACAAAGCTTCTTCATGGGTCTGTTTCTCTATCTTGCGCGCCGCTCGTTGCTGATCCAGGCCTAGTCGTACCGAAAGGGCACGAATCAACTCACAAGAGCCTTGGGCTGATGCCCTTGAGCATTCTTTGTCTCTAGTGAAGTCACAAGTAGAGAAAATACATGACATTGATTCAGAAATTACTGTGATTATCCTTAATATGAACGCGGTGCCTTTGATTGACCATCTCACTTAGCCAACACATCTTCCTAATCATCTGATGTTCTTGGTAACCCAAATTTACCTTGGTATAACGTTAACTGATTCATTTCCTTAGATACTCCTTTCGGTCCCTCCGACGTCATTGACCGTGGAACATGCGGCAAACTATTTAGAGAGTAGCAGAGCCCCCCATAAGGACCCAGTATCTATCAGTTGGAAGGATATCCTGGATGAGGAGCCGTTCGAAGGGCAACATTGGGAAGGTGTTTATGGCTTGCTGCCTGGTAGCACTGTAGAAGGCTGGGAATCGAAGAGTCTCGACAGCACACCGCCATATTCTCCTTTGCCTCTTGAAGACCTTGGCGATCTCACCCCTTCACTGTCATCGATAGATTTGCCTCTGGCCACTGAAACTGAACTCTCTCTGAACCCGGACGTATATTCCCCCAATATGGCTAACATATCGAGTTTTGGTCATCGGCAATTGATTGAAGATTTACAACGGAGGCAGTATTGGAGAACCGAATGGCAGACTGACGCCTCGTTGACGCCTTCATTCGCAATCGAGAATGCTTCCTCACTTGGCAAGCTATTTTATCCCCATGTACGAAGCCATTTGCTGATTATTATTATTTTGTATAGGACCTTTAGCCAACCTCATATTGAGTGAACGGAATTCGTCGAAGCCAGGTGCCCCGCATAAAGTAGTCAGTAAACGTACTTCCCTGAGCCGATTGCGAGTATTTACGTCACCGGAACGCCTCAGAGATACATCCACGAGCACGACGCTGTGCGTGAAATCTTAATGGCATGTCAAGGATATAAGAATTCCTTTTTAAGATGGGCTCAATCTGATAACGGGAGGTTTTCATTTGAGGTATGTATCGACATTATCACCGTTTTCTAGTTCAAATTGTATCACAGCCAGCCCTAGACGCACCGCGGATTATTCACCTGACAAACGGTGGTCAGCTATCTGTCACCAAGTCATTCGCGCAAACCGCATCAACAGTGGAACATCTTAGAAGATTTGTTACTTGCGTATCCGGAAGAACAGCAAAACTTGGTTCTCATGTTAGCGGTCACTCGCGTCGCGTCACCCGTACTGTAGAAGCTTTCTCTGGAGCCGTGGGGGTCCAGATTGGCCTATTCGACTCTTGGTGTGCAACTCAAGAACGTGACATAGTCCTGTCCTTGGCCGGAAATGGCCCTCCATCAACTGTTAGCCTTCTCAACCTAGAGAAGGCTGTACGCGACTCGTTCTCTTGCATTTTTGATGCTCTACTAGAAGTTATTAGGAAAGCGATGAGTAAAGCCTTCAGGTCCGAGTCGCAGGATAAGAATATGGAAGTATGGATGCTTCTCGACCTTCCAATACGTTTATCACCATTTACCATGTCCACATTGCTCCTGGACGCGCTGCTCACTGTTGCGGACAGTAGCTCCTCGAATGGCGACACGGAAACTTCTGAAGCCCTGATGCATGTATTTGCAGCATCAGCAGAGCCCTTATGGACTATGATCGGCTTGTGGTTGAAACATGGCATGCCAACACAAGACCCAGCACTCAGGCACGCAGACAGTCTTACCACTTTAGATGACGAATTTTGTATTCAAGACAACGGCCTTTCGATGGTTGACCCGGACTTCTGGACTGAATGTTTTACAATGCGCGAGGCAAACCCAGAGGCTCTCTCATATGACTCCACACCCTTACTTCTGGACCTTATGGCCAATCACATCCTTCGTGCAGGGAAGGCTGTCGGTCTTCTTCGTACGCTCGACATGCCACTTATTAATGACGGGATGCCCGAACCTATGTGGATGGCAGACTGGCCCGCGTTCACTGCCTTGCTGCACGAACATCATGGCGCGGCGCTAGTCGAGACTTCAAAGGAGCATCTGGCCCGGTTTGTTCACGATTTTATCTTGCCCCGGTGTCAGATCCCTCAGAAACTGCTGGCACAAATGGCAACCAGCGAATGTGATCTCTGGTTGCACCTCACTGCGATTGAGGAGTTGTACTTTATGAGGCAGGGCGATGCCATATTGTACTTCTCCGACACACTCTTTGCCAAGGTTGGTCAGCACTCCGACTCGGGGTATCGAACACGCAATGCTAACGTGCACATATTAAGATGGATTTAGGACAAGCATGGATTGATTTTCACTTCCTAAATAATACATTTCGTGACACCCTGAAAAAGTACTCCGTCAACCGGATCGAACCAACATTAGTCCGTTTCTCGTATTCTGGACCGAGGGAAAAGGCCTTAAAGGGGACAATCGATGCCCTAGGGGACCTGCTCGTGGAATATGCTGCACCGTTCCCCCTGACTTACATCTTTGGCTTGTACAATTCCAGCATTTATCGGTCTATCTTCGTGTTTCTGTTACAGATACGTCGTGCCAAGAATGTACTAGAAGGCGCGCGCATGCGGGACATTACCAGTCGCCAGAAATCGAAAGAAGTTAGCAATAAGATCGTATTCTCAATGCGCAGCAAGCTGATCTGGTTCATAAAGTGTGTTCTCCCGTTTTCTATTTCCCCATGTTCTGACAATCTGCTGTGGAAGTACTCTGCTTGATTTCATAGCGACCCACGTCGGTGATTACCTTCCTTCCCTTTCGTCGTCTCAATGTCAACTGCAGGTCGTGCATCGGCAACTACTCCGTTTCCACGCGGCTTTGAGGCTCTCTGGGTCTCTTGATGAGATGATAAGCCTACACAACTCACAGTGAGTCTTTTTGAGACGCCCCTAGAATCGATTTCTGGACACAAAGCTGTAGTCTCCAAAAGTTGGAAAACGAGTGTCTCTTGCAGGGCAATGTCTGTCGTTCAAATTTGTATAACGGAATGCGCGCATTTAATTTGTCAGATAGACGACCGCCTTGCGTCAAGCTATCATCTCCATCCTTGACATGACCTTGCGCTTTCGCGACGCCCTCACTGGAGATGTGGGCCAGGCTCCCACGACTGCACAGGCACCACCAAGGATTAGGGCACGACTCCATCGCAGCCGGCGGGAACAGAAAGAAACCGAAGGCACAACTGGATACGCACTGACATCACGGGAGGTCGTCCTTGCCTCTGACAGTGAGTCTGACCCCGAGGAAGAGGAAGCATTGGATCACGGAACCTTTGCTCCGAATTACTATCGCATGTCGCGGATATCGCACGATGATCAGCGACTCTTCGGGGACATTTACGAGATGCAAGGCGATTTGGATAAGCTTGTGCGGTTCGTTCACAGAGAAGTCGAGGGTCTTGCAGGCAGCACATTAGGGGCAACATCCACATTCAGCGTCCTTGCGTTCGCTCTTGAAGACTGGGACAGATAGGGCGGGCTACTCAGGTGATGTTTGGATAACCCTGAACGCGCCTCACGGTATTGCAGCCCAAAACGACATTGTATATAGCTTATCTAGTGGATGTAATGGTAGCGTACCTACAATGTGCGCTCTGTACGGCTATGGTGGTGGAGGGACTTAGGTGTTCACACGATCCGATTCGTAGGGACAGGTCGACTGTGAAAGCCCAATGCATTTCCCCGATGACTTGTGGGTCATGGATATATAAGGCCTATGGGGCTGATTATGGCCTGTCTGGGGTCCAGCAGCTTGTGCGGTGATACGGTGATGACGACGACGACACTGACGACCGACTGACGACCGCTAGTCAGGTTACGCGGCTGCATTACTGCTGCATTTTGGTGGTAGAGTGGTCGGATTTTGAATATTCTTTCTTTCACCATCACCACCACCCGTCTGCTGACTCTACACATCACATCACGTCCAGCAGTCATCCGTCGTCAATATTTCCGTAACCGTAACTAAACATGTCAATTTTGAATGACACGAGTTGGCCTGTTGGTCTGCGAAGGGTCTTCGACATGTGTCGCCAAGAATTCTAGCCACGCAAAAAACGCTATAATGGTCCATACACCACGTTACTCACATACTGCTTCGGCCCTAATCTATTCGGATTTGTTGTCGCTCTGGATCCCCTTTCATTTGAATCCGCCCCCCACGACACCGACGATTTCATATTATCTTTTATCCTCTTCGATGCTCACTGGCACCGTTATCCAGCTCGTCCCGTTAGCCAAAATCAGGGATGATACCTGGGTTAGTGAGGCTTGCGCACGTTTCAAAGCTGACGATCAAATGCGGCAGCGGTACAACGCCAAGGCTGCGGATTGCCCTCTTCCTCGCTTGTACGGGTTGAGCTTGCTTGGAACCTATTTACGCGTTCATGTCCGCGATGGCGCAACTGGTGAGATTGAACCCACTTTCAAGTTCACAAACCGCCCAAGCCCTGTCCAAACTCTTCCCGACGATTTTCTTGAGGGGGCTTGGAACATTGACATCCTTTCTCAAGAAGGATTCGCCAAGATGAAGTAAATTTGTTGGAGATATTATTGCCAATACTAGAGCACTGAAGAGTGCCTAATTATCATCTATTCAAAGTTTACGGATTACTTGTTCATAACTCAAAGCTCCTCGCCTATCTCCAAAATTGTACTTTTTTTATATCTTCCACTGGTAGTCGCGCGTGCTTCACACGGGAGCTGCTAGGTTGGCATTGACATTCGTTTCTAACACAAGCGTAAGAAAGTAGGAGGTCTGCAGCCATGCGCAGCAGTATACCTTTCAAGCCCCCTTTTGCTCTTCGGCGGGAATGATGCCTTTTTCCGTTGAGCATTGAGCGCGATCGTATCTCTTCGCCACTGCACTCTTGACCATACTCTCCAACCTCCGAGTCGAGGCCTTCCCGTTCGACATGATCAAACTCTCGGTCTGTGGCATCCATCGATGTGATGTCATACGCCAGCCCGCCAAGTGCGTTGCTTGTACGCCCGCTGCCTCTTTACTTATAAGTATTCGAACCGGTGAATAAAATATCCTTCCGCGATGATGCTTGAAGCCTCAAACATTAACCCTCAGTCACTTACTATATCTCACTGGACTCCAACGCCATCGGGTAGTATGTGTTAGCGGTGTTCTTACTGTTTGTGTTTACATCGTCTCACTCCGAGTCAATCTCGCTTCAAGTTGTTTGGAGCCCCTCAACTTGAAGTTGCATCAACCTTTAAGTTCATGTTATTGGCCCCGGGCCTGACCCGTGGCATTAAGGCGTACAAGACAAAAGTTAAACTGAGGATTGCCCAATGCCCACTCAATCTACAAGCCACTAACAGCCGATTCCCCGTCCACGAGGTACTTGACCGATGTACTTGACCGATGAGTGCGACTGGGTGAACAAGAGGAAATCATTTCTTCTCAGTGCTACACGGACTCGGTCATAGACCTCAGGTGTGGTCTGGGGTCCTCTTTGGCCCCAACGTCAGTTACGGACTCGGATGTACCCTGAACAGTTGGCTCGCAGGAGCCTTCGGTAGGCACTGCTACCACATCGGTTCAACACTTTACGGCTCAAAAGAACCCACTCTTGGGAAACGTGCTCTTCAATGCCAGTGGTTCCCGGAACCGCAGCCTCCGAATGGCGCCATGCCATCGTGTCATCATCTTCGTCCTCATTCGGTTGCAGAGAACTCAGCTCTTCGCCGGGTAGTAAAACTGCTTTGGCCTTTGGCATCATCATCACCGTCGTCGCTCTCATCCTACTGATCGTCCTTGTCCGGGGATGGGCGCTAAAACGTGAGCTGGAGAATTCTGTCCCAGGACAGACTATTCGGGTTATGTAAAGGACTACTAGGGCCTCTGGCTTTGGCGACGCTCCGCATTGGACGATGGCAGTCGCGGCTTCCTCGATGATCCCGCTTGCCCGTGTTGTCCTCCAGACAGGACCCTCGAATCAAGGGCCAGCTTGAATACTTATAGTCTAGCATTATTGAGGTAATTTTTTCAGATACGTTTTCTTTCCATCGCAGAGCCAGTGACAGAGCGGCCGACTGACAGACGATAGATGATGATGGATCCACCACGTAGTGATGTCTCAAATCAAACAAAGTGTGACTACACCAGGATGAGCACAAGAAGCGCCTCAGTAAGTACGTCACTAATTTGTGAGGTTTGTCGGACGTTGCGAGCTAATATCCACTGGTGTTGGTGTGTGAAGTGGACCAAGTGGTTGTTCCTCGTGGATGATGACATAAGCAACCGCAGCTGACCATATCCGTGCTCGCCCGCAACTTTCTCGCCCCAGTTCAAATCCCCGCTCAAACAAACGATTGACAGCCCCAGGCGAGGGCCTCCTCATACTTATCACCTACTTAGATTACACTACGGATGGATAACAATCAAGGGTAAGTTTGATGATGCTCCGCTGTAACTTTCCCATAAGCACATGTCTTGGCGCAGGTATCTTGGGGTCACCCCTCCAATTTCAACCAGTGAATCAAGCGAAAGAGAAAAAGAGGTGACTGCTAGCCTTATGGATGAACTCCGCAGACAAAACGCGATTGAGAGTGAAGAGGAAACTAGAACAAGGTACTTGCTCCTCCTTCGACACATACTTTGATTTGTTCGTCATCCGGGCTCTTTTCTACTCGGACTTTCCGTCACGCCCTAGCATTCTCACTCGGGTTTATCGACTACGACTTAAGCCGTAGACTCCTATCTTTTTGCTTCGAGCACGTTTTGCTTATTTCGCTTCTTACCAGAGAAATTGTACTTGGTCGCCTCGCGGCCCTTGTCAAATCTTTCGTCAAAACCGTGTCCTTAGCCTGCGGTCTCTCGGAAGCGGCGGCGGAGACCGCCGGGGTGAAAATTTTCACATTTGGGTCGTACCATCTGGGTGTGTATGGGCCTGGTTCTACCATAGACACGTTATGTGTCGTACCAAAACACGTCTCTCGAGAAGATTTCTTCGACGTCTTCGAAGGCATGCTCCGAAACACAGAAGGTGTGACAGAGGTTTCGGTGAGCTACCTAAACTTTTCTGCAATGGTCGCCGGCTGAGCCTTCCGTCGTAGGGTGTTCCCGATGCATACGTTCCCATCATCAAGTTGAAAATCTCGGGGATCCCGATCGATTTTCTCATGGCTCGTCTTGCGCTATCGTCGATACCGGATGACCTGACGTTACAGGATGACAATCTACTCCGCAATTTGGACGACAGGTGCATCCGGAGTCTAGGAGGTATCTTCGTTGCCCCACCCAATTTCCAAAGTGATATCGATTATTGACATGTGACAGGTTCTCGTGTTACGGATCAGATACTACGACTCGTTCCCAACGTCAATGTTTTTCGTGATGCCCTCCGATGCATCAAGCTCTGGGCTTCCCGTCGGTGTCTTGCACACATGTGTTTTGCTCTCCAACCTCATGTTTTCTGTTTCAGGGCGGGCGATCTACTCCAACGTGAACGGATTCCTTGGCGGCGTGGCC